>Ga0181519_10002771_pt1 | contig 14649 bp, 7 predicted proteins | sample PEATcosm2014_Bin_26_FD_121102 | JGI IMG/M metagenome (GOLD analysis project Ga0181519, IMG submission 121102) | Peatland microbial communities from MTU Mesocosm Facility, Houghton, MI, USA - PEATcosm2014_Bin02_10_metaG | ecosystem: Environmental > Terrestrial > Soil > Wetlands > Peat | place...
CGATGTCCAGAATCGCGATGGAGAACACGGAATGCTTCGCCGCTGTTGCCTGCGCAATCGCCTCCGCGCGCGCGATGAAGGCCCGGCGGGCGAGCACGCCGGTCAGGTCGTCGAACGTCGCCAAACGCTCCATCCGATCCGATAACCCGTCATGCGCGAGCAACACCATGCCGACCGACAGGCACGGCAGCGTAAATGTCGCCATGCCAAGGAAGATGACGTTCAACGGGGTCGGTTCCAGAAACACGGATTCATGCGCAAAACCCAGTCCATAAGAGATGGCACGCACGGTATGCATCACGGCACCCAGCGTTGCTGCGATCGACACGAAATAGTAGGCGTACTTGGGGCGCCCGGCTGGCCGGTATTTCAGCACCGCCCATCCGATATGGAAGCGGGCATACGCAATGAATACCGAGACCATGGCACTGCGCGCATCGACTTGCGGGTCGACGTACGTCCAGTAGACCAGCATGAACAGGATGACGGCGACTCCGACATACTCCCAGGCTTGCGAGGGCGGTCTATTGAGAAATTGCCGGAAGCCATGCAGACCGAGGAGCGAGGCGATGACCAGCAGGCCGCTCGCCGTCACCACGATGATGTCCGACCCCCCGTAAAGCACCAGTGCCGCGACGACGGCCAGCAGCGCACTGGCCAAGCACCATAGGCGCACGCCCGGCACTTTCGCCTGGAACAGCGACCCCATCACGGCTACGCTCATGACGCACGATAGGATCGCAATGCTGATGAAGACTGCCGGGATAGACATGTAGGCGTGATGAGTATTGTGTTTCGCATGCAGCCGCAGGGCAGACGATAAGACCCTACACCATCGGCGGACGTCCGCATATAGACCTGTATTACGGGTCGTTAGACGCTTGCTGACGCCAGCATAGCCGAATTCGACGAAGGGACCTAAGTCCGTCTAAGTCCGTCGCGCCAGCACCTCGTCACGCGGCCCGGCGTCGACGACTCGGCCGCCTTCCATCACGACGAGGGTGTCGAAACGTTCGAGCAGACTCGGCCGATGCACCGACGCGACGATACATGCCGTCGGGAATGCCGCATACATCCGGTCGAACACCCGTTCCTCCGCCAATGGATCGAGGGCGCTGGTCGGTTCATCGAGTAGCAACAGCGAACTGCCCTGCGACGCCAGCGCCCCGCGTGCCAGTGCCAATCGTTGCCGCTGGCCGCCCGAGAGATTGCCGCCGCGCTCATTGAGGGCACTGGCGAGTCCGTCGGGAAGGTGTTCGAGTACGTCGTCGAACACCCCGGCGTGTACGGCCGCATGCAGGGACTGCACGTCGGCCGGCTCGCCGAACGTCAGATTTTCCTCCACGCTGGCTTCGAACACTTCCGCCTCTTGCGGAATCAGTGTCGCCAGCGTGCGCAGTTCGGCCCAATGCGCCGACACGCCATCGCGCAGCAACTCGCCGTGCTGCGGCAGGTACAGACCCGCGAGCGTGCGCAACAGCGTGCTCTTGCCACCGCCACTCGGCCCGACGAGCGCCACGCGCGCGCCGCGCTTCAGTACTAGATCAATGCCGTGGAGCCCACCGCGAGCGTCGTCGGCGTAATGCCACGTCACACCGCGCAATGCCAGCGTCTGCCACGGGGCATCGGGCACGATGGCGGGCACCACGGCGTCGGGATCGCCGGGCGCACGCCAGATCGGCGCGGCACTGCCGAAATCCGTGTGCATGCGCGCGAAGCTCTGGAAATTCGAGGCCATCGCACCGACCACCGTCGCTGCCTGCTGCGCGTACTGATAGATCATGAACACCGTGCCCAATAGCACGGCCTGCCCCGGCTCGCGCGACTGCAACACGTAGACCACCACCAGAATCCACGTCAGCCCCATGCCGAGAATGTCGACGGCGAACCACTTGCCTTCGTTCACCGTCACGGTGCGACGCAGCGGCACCATCACGGCGTCCATGCGACGGCCCAGCACTTTGCGCGACGCCGCCTGCAACCGCAGACCAATGACCGTGCCCGCGTTGCCGACGAAATCGAGCAAGGCAGCGGCATAGCGTCGCTCCGCGTCATTCTCGGCGCGGGCGAGCTGCATCAGCACGCGATCGAGGCGAAGGATGATGAGGGCGATGACGACATAACCCGTGATGGCAATTGCGCCGCTCGTTCGCGACAGCAACGCCAGCGCCACCAGCGGACCGACAAAACTGAACGCGCTTTGCAGATAGCCGAACTGATTCTGCGCGAAGTCGGACAATGCACGGCTGGATTGCATCACGCGATGCTGCAATTCGCCCGAATGCCGGCCGTCGCGCCATACGAGGGGCGCTGCGGCAATGCGCGCATACAGTTGATCGGCCAGCCGGACCCGCACGCGCACCCCGACGTTTCGCTCGAGTATGCGGCCCGGCCCGTGGAGCAGCCAGGACAACAGATAGATGCCCACGAGATAGACGATCCAGCGGCCCGCCGTCGCCATATCCCCTTGCTGAAGCCCGTTGATCGCCTGCGCGGCGAGCCAGGGCATGGTCAGACGCAGCAACTGCGCGGCGGACAACAGCCCGGCGGCACCGAGCAATTGCGCGCGCACGCCGCTTGCGTGATGCCAAAGGGCGCGGTAAAGCTCGCGCGCGGCACTGCCCAGCCCGATGGCGGGTTCGCGCGAAGAGGAATCAGGCGACGTCATACGGGCTTCGCTCCTTTGCCGTCCGGCACAATGCCCGCACCGCCAGACACCCTGAGGGGGGATGCAGCGCGATGCGGGCAACGATCAGGCGCCGGGATTGGCGTCGAGAACGGTCAATATAGGGGAAAACCGGTCAGGCATGCGGCTTATGGGTCGGGTGCGCACGTCGACCGATGACATGACGCCCGCGGTCCCGCGCGCGCGCCGTGACTGGTGTCAGCGATGGCGCTTCGGACGTGACGCTGTCTTGCGCCCTGCGATCCCGCGGTGCCGGCGACACGTAGTAGAACCGCAGTTCGGCATCCGGATAGTGGTACGGGACCATCGCGAGATTGACGGCGCAAGCGTCGCAGAACGGCATGCGCGAGCACAGCACGATCGAGCGGATGACGTTCTCCCCCGACGGATAATCCGCATAGACCTGCGCCAGAATCATTCTCTCGGTGTCGAGCGTGCGAGCCTGGGCCCCCTGCGTCGCGGCGTTGTATGTCGGCAGGTCCGCATCGGCCATTGCGAAACGCAGATGAGGTGGCTCGGTAAAGGTAACGATCGCATCCGTTCCCGTGCGGGGCGACTTGCGGCGTTGGTCAATCACGTTATCCTGCCGCTGCTTGTAAGCCTTGCCCGCGTCCACGATGCGCACGCCTGAGGGACTCGTTCGCAGCGTCCTGTGCTGGAGCCCGGACATGCTGTAGTAGATCGTGCGTGTACCGTCGACGAGCGTGACTTGCGCGACCGCGATGTTAGCGTTGCCTGAAACCTCGCGCATCTGATCGCTGACATCGCGCGCCGCACGCGCATTCCCGGCGACGAGCCCTTGCAGGTCAGACATGTCGGGAAATAACGTCTCGAATATCGACAGCACTTCACACGTTGTCTGCACATCCCCGACGAACGGCAACTGTGACCAGACGGCGAGCGGCCCCGGGCGCGACACGAAGACTCTCGAAATCGCGTTGATGAACGCGTCGGCCTGCGCCGGATAGCGTTGCCAATCGCTCCACAATCGATTGAACATCGGCATCAATTGCGCATCGAGGTCCGGCGGGGGCGCAAACCCGCTTGCGCCGGGCGACGCGGGCGGCGTTCGGGACGCCGCCACCCGCTGTTCGATCGCCTGCGTCAGGGTGCAAATCGCTTCGCGCGCGTCGACCACGGACAACGGAATGTCCTCAAGCCCGCGCCAAACCTCCGCTGGCGACGGTGCCTGTTGCCAGACTTTGAGGTACAGCCGCAACAGCGTGCGGGCCTCGCCATACGTAATCGATGGCAACACGATGGCGTTCTCGGCTGCCGCGCGATGATTCTGCGCATTCCGATACTCGCGGATATCGCGGTGCTCCGCGCGGCGGTAGCGCAAATGAACCTGATGGGGTGCCCTCGCCGCATGGCCAATGGGCAGCACGAAACGGTAGTAGACCTCGTGCGAGAGTTGCACGACTCCGTGCAGCGTGCCGCGCCTGTCTCGATACGTGCCGAACGGCGCCGCCACAGCCATGTCCCCAAGTGTGAGTCTGACGCGCCTGCCACCGACCGGGCCATCGGTCGTTGGCTGCTCGTAGTAGGTCAGTTCGCCGTTCATTTCGGATGGGTAGACCGCGACGTCGACCTCAGGCGACTGCGCCGACACCCTTGGCGTCCCGTCCTCGTCGAAGTGACCAAGACGTCCAAACGCGTAGAACGCCAGGCGGCCGTCGGAGGCGGAAAAGGGGCGCGAATATACCGCGACACGCAAACGCACCATCGGCGACGCTTCCATCGCCTGATGCTGCGTCACCGTCGCCCCCTGCTCGGTGACGGTGATCTCACCGTCCTGTTCGCCGTGGCATTCGAGGCACATGCCGTCAACGTCGGCTCCGACGCCGCGCGAGATGCGGCACAGCGATTCCGGTCCCAACTCGGCACGCATCTGCTCGAGCGGACGAAGGTCGGAGGCATGTTTGCGCGTGCGCGCTACCGACACGCCATAGCGCTGGCCGTCGATTTCAAAGACCTTCACGCCGTTTTGCGCCAGGTCGGGAAGGTATTCGACGTAGACGTCCGGCGGTAATGACCACTGCACGCCGCGTCCGATTGGGCCGTTGAAGGGCTCGTGAGAAAACGTGGCCAGTGCCGGCGATCGCGGCGTGGCCAGCGCATCGGGCAATGGCGCTGGCGCGCCCGGCCACAGATGCTTCAGCAAAGCGATGGCACTCCGATCGAACGTGCCGGCCTGGAGAACTGCCGCGAGACATTCAAGCCCCGAGAAGCGCAGACGCGACGCCAGCGCCTGTGTCCCGCCGATATCGCCCGGTGCGCTTACGGCGGTGCTTCGCGGGTGTCGCGGCGAACGGGCGTCGGCCGGTGCTCGACACCGGCTTTGAGCGTCACCCTGCATCACCGTCTCGAGCAACGTTTCGGCGACTTCTTCCATGTCAGGCGATTCGAGCACGGATGTCTGCGGAGACGGCCATCCGGGCGAAACCGTCGCGCCCGCCCTCGTCCCGATGAATCGCAAGTCATCGTTCTCGCCGATAGTGGATTCGATCGACGCCCACTGCGGCCCCCAGAACACGGGCCCCAACGTTTTTGCGAGACACCAATTCCCGGCCCGGCCGCGCGGTCCGCACGGTGTGATCGGCGTGATGAGCGACGGCGCATCGGGTGACAGCGATAGCGCGAACGCTTCCCAACGACCGCGCTCGTCGCGAAGATACAACGCCACGCCACAAGGTGCGACGTACACCCGCGGCAATCCTTGCCCCTGCGTATCCGTTGGCTTGATGCGAAGCACCATGTACCTCGGACTCAGCACCTCGGCATTCGCGAAGGCCGCTCGCGTCGCCTCGTCCGCGGATGCCACCGCCTCGCGGATCATGGCGACGATGACTCGCTGAAGGTCCTCCCGGTAGGTCATCAGCCCTGCTTGCTGCGCCGCGTCGCTGTGTGCCGGTGCGGGCGGGATGCCGAGTGGCTGCGTTTGCTGTACCGGTACGCACTGAGGCAGCACGTCGCCACCGGCCGGATGCGAGGGCCCCGCCCCCAGCATGGCGTTGATGCCGGACAAGGAGATCGAGTGCGACGGCGACACAGGCGCCATGGACGCCATGGACGCCATGAGTGCGCTCCGGCGTGCGGCGGACCGCAAACCGGTAGCCGGGCCGGCGGAGACACCGGTAGCAAGGGTGGCCGCACCAGCAATACCTGCCACACTCAGCAGTGTGAGCGCGAAGATGGCATTGGAGGCCCCGCGCCCGGCGACGCGACCGGATTCGCGCGATAACTCGGCAGTTCGCGCCTGCTGCGAGGTAAGGCGACGGGGCGCGCGCGCGTGGTCCGTGTAACTCACCTCCCGTCGGGGCATTGGCGCACCGGCGCGCAAGTCGTCGACGAACGCTGCATGCATTCGGCGTGGCCTTGCGTCATGCGTATGCACCGACGGTCGATGCGCGTGGTGTGGCATTGCGTAGTGCAATCGTGTCATTCGGCGTATCTCCTGTGAGCCTTGCTGCGAGGTGCCTTCGCGCGCTCGCAAGGCACAACGCTCGCGGCAAGGGGGCTCTACGCTAACGCGGCACGAGGCCGCACGATTGCTGAAACGACCCGCCGACTGTGGCAGTTTTCACTTCGAGGTCCGATGCCGCCTCATATTTGGGAGACGGATTCGGTGCGTGCCGCAGTCTCGCCGCCCAGCGCGCAGATGGACAAGTCGATACGCCACAAGGGTCGGCACCGGGCGGATGAATCTCGCGTAAGCTCCAAGGACATCAATGCGCAGGCGCGTCATGCTGACGTCACCGCTTTGCGGCTATGCTGGCATCGCTTTCGTCCCCCGATTCCTTACGTTGGATACGTTGAAAACCGATAACCAGGCCACCCTCGGCCTGCCCGCCACGCATCCACGCGCCGCACTCGATGTGCTGCGCGTATTCCTCATACTGGGTCTGACCAGCTTTGGCGGGCCGGTGGCCCACATCGGCTACTTCCGGCGGGAGTTCGTGGAGCGTCGTCGCTGGCTCGACGACGCGCGCTTCGGGGATCTGGTGGGGCTGTGCCAGTTTCTGCCCGGACCGGCGAGCAGTCAGGTCGGATTTTCCATCGGCTTGTTGCGCGCCGGTTGGCTGGGCGGCATCGCGGCGTGGTGCGGCTTCACACTGCCATCGGTGTTGTTGCTTCTCGGGTTCGCGGTCGTGGCGCCGTATCTCGGCGGTCCGGTCGGTGATGGCGTGCTGCACGGGCTCAAACTGGTGGCGGTCGCTGTCGTGGCGCAGGCGGTCTGGGACATGGCAAGACGCCTATGCCCGGACGCGCGCCGTGCAGGCATCGCGTTGGTCGCCATCGCCATGCTTGCGTTTGCGACGACCCGGTTCGCCCAGCTCCTCGTAATCGTGCTCGGCGCGGGGCTTGGCTACGGACTGCTGCGCGCGGTCGATCCGCAGGCAACACCGCCGTCGGCGTCGCCGCATCGGTTCCGCGTCTCGCGCACGGCGGGTGCCGTCGCGCTCTTGCTCTTCGTCGCCCTGCTGGCCGGCCTGCCTGTGCTGCACCACTTCATCCACGGGCGTGAGGTCGCGATATTCGATGGCTTCTACCGTGCCGGAGCGCTGGTATTCGGCGGAGGCCATGTGGTGCTGCCGCTGCTTCAGGAGCAGACCGTCGCCACGGGATGGGTGTCGGCGAACGACTTCCTCGCCGGCTATGGCGCCGCGCAGGCGGTCCCGGGGCCACTCTTCACGTTCGCGACGTTTCTCGGGTGGCGCTCGGCAAGCCCGGCACATCCGTGGCTTGGTGCAGTGCTGGCGACGGCAGGCATATTCCTGCCGGGGTTGCTGCTCGTCATCGCCGCCCTGCCGCATTGGCAGATGCTGCGCGAACGGGCATCGACTGCGGCAATGCTTGCCGGGGTGAATGCCGCCGTCGTGGGAATTCTGGCCTCGGCGTTGTACTCGCCGGTGTGGACGAGCGCGGTACACAATGCGGCCGACTTCGCGATTGCCGCCGTCGCGTTCGTGCTGTTGACGCGATGGCAAGCCCCGCCGCTTGCCGTGGTGGCGTTATGCGCCATTGCGGGCGCGGCGGGGCTTGCCTGACGAACGGTGACGAACTAAGCGTGGCGAACGGCCACGCTTAGGGTGACTTACTGGGCGTCGGGCACCCGTTCGATGTGCAGGCGCTCGACCGATTTCGCCGCGCGGTTCACGTCAGCCGCGTCGTGCCACAAAGGCTTGCGTCCGAATGACGTGTACATCTCCAACTGGTCGGCGTAGTGCGGCGAACGAGTGCCATCGGGTGCGACGAATCCGCTTTGTCCTGGCGCGACCACGTCGTAGGCCGTCACCTTGCCTGCGCCGCCCCTGGGGCCGAAAACGATCAGGTCGTTCTCCGTGCCCCGGTTCATGTAGACGGGCGTACGGGCCGCTTCAGCGGCATTCGCCTGTGGCACACCGAAGAAATTATTCGCACGGAACGTCAGCGGCACCGTCGGCGCTCGCCATGCCGACATGTCCGGGCCGAGCTTCGTCTTGAGCGCGACGATCGTGTCGTCGAGTGCCGCGAGGATCACGTCGTCCTGACGTTTGCCGTCAAAGATGTCGAACGTTTGCGGCACGCCCGCCTTGTCGCCACGCAGCGCCTCATAGAGCACCTTGCTGCCGTTGCCGATATTGAGCGAGCCGGTCGGTCCATCCTGAGGCGCGGCATACCCGCTCGCGAGGAACCACTTGTCGTAAGGCGCAGGCACCACTTGACCCAGCGTGCGCTTGAGCATGGCGCTCAGCCATGCGTCCATGATGGCTGGGCCGGCGGTATCGTAATGGCCGGTGTGCTGCGGATCGCGGCTCAAGCCGTTCCACGCGGTCAATTGCGCGGCGAGTTGGCGTCGTGCGTCGGTCGCGGGCAGGTTGGCTGTCGCCCGTTCGATGAATGGCAGGAAGTGGCGGCGATTGACGTCTACCGCACTGGTGTCCTTCAGGATCTGCCACATGTCGTCGACGCTCAGCTTGTCGTGCGCCTCGATGCGTTGATCGATTTCGACGACGCGATCGGCCCCGCCCCACACGAACGCAAACAGATCGCTCGCCGGATAGCCCTTTTGCGGCGAATTGTTCCAGTTGGCGATCCAGCCCTGTTTGGGGTTGTAGACCTTCGGATTGGTCGAGAACGGCAGCAGGCCCTTCCAGTCCCACTCCCCAGTGCCCGGTACCGGCAGGCGCGGGTCGTGTCCCGGCTGGCGCGACGGATACGCGCCGGTGTGAACGTAGCCGATATTGCCCGCCACGTCGGCGTAATACCAGTTGATGGTGAGTGCGTGACGCGCCGCCTGGGCCGTCCACGACTTCCAGTCCTGCGCCTGTGCCTGGTGCGTCCAGGCGAGCAGCGACTGCACTTCGAGGCCGTCCCATGCGCGCGCCTTGGCGTAGGCGATGGGCTGCTTCGCGTCGCGCTGCATGACGATGCCGTGCACCGTGCGATAGACCTCCTGCACGACCGGCTCCGCCCCCTTCACCCGAATGATTTCGACGCGCTTCTCCATGTCGTGCCACTGCCCCTTGTGGAAGTAGCGGTTCGGGTTGGCCGGGTCGAGCTTCTCGGCGTAGATATCGATGTCGTCACCGAAGCCTGCCGTCGAGCCCCACGAGATCTTGCCGTTGTGACCGAAGAGAATGCAGGGATAGCCGAAGGGCGTATTGCCGACGAGATCGAAGCCCGCGCCGTGCAGACCGATGCCATACGTGTAGGCCGGCGCGAACCAGCCGAATTGCGGGCCGTTAAGCATGATCGCGCGGGCATCGCGCGCCTTGTTCTTGCCGACGATCCACATATTGCTGGTCGTCGGAAAGCCTGCGAGACCGGGTTGTCCCGATGCCGCGAATTGCGCGAGCATCGTGGCCGCGTTGGTCTCCGAGTCCTGATGCAGCAGTGCGCCGTCGCTGCCACGTGCCAGACGGGCGAACATCGGCGCGGGGCCGTCGTAGCGGGCGAGCGGTTGCATCGGCGCGCCGGCGTCGGGGCCGACCTTTACCGGATAGACGCCTTCCGAAGCCGGCACCGTCGAAGGCGCGTCCGGATTGACGATCCACTTCAGTTCATTGAACAGTGCCATCCCCTTGCGCTCGCCGTACTTGTCCTTGAGCGCCGTGACCAGTGCGAGATTGTCGATCTCGCTGGTGGCGTCGGAGAAGCGATTGGCCATCGTGCCGACGAAGACCATGGCGACATCGAAGGCATCCCAGTTCGCGGGTTGGAAGCCGAAGTCATTGAATTGCTTCGGCATGCGCGTGTCCGGCTGCGCGCGGATCTGCGCAATCCAGGCGTTCATGCCGGCGGCATAGCCGTCGAGAATATCGCGTTCGCGCTGCGGCAGATCTGCGAGTTGGCGACGGATCGAGGCCGGCCAGTAATTACCACGGATCGACTTGTCGAAGTCGACGAATTTCTCGCCCAGCACTTCAGCGACCGTACCTTGCGTGCTGCGGCGCGCCATCTCCATCTGAAACAGCCGATCCTGTGCGATGGCATAGCCGTAGCCGTAGAACAGCGCGTACGTCGTCGACGCATAGATGTGAGGCACGCCGAACGCGTCGCGCTTGATCGTCACGTCGGTGCGTGCGGGAACCGCGCTCGTCTGCGACGCCATCGCTGCGGTGCCGGCGGCGTTTCCCTCTGCTGCCCCTGCGGTCGCAGTGGTCGCGGCCATGACCGCCATCGGTGCCACCAACGCCAGGCTCAGCAGCGGGGCGGCCAGACCTGCGGGCAGTCGTCTGTGGCTGACGTTGCCGTTGCGGGTGCACGGCAGTGCCGACATCGTCACGGCTTCGCGCAGCGAACGAGAAATCAAAGTCATCAATGTCTCCGTAATTTTTATTTGGGAAGGCGCTATGAAGCCTAGCATGACAAAAACCGACCGGCCGGTTAATTAATTCGACAACCGTTGATATGCTAAGTAATGTCGATGGCTGTTGACCTGCCCCTTGGGGCCAGCCTGACGATGGCGTCAACGAGTGAGCAGCGGGTCAACACAACGAGGTGAACGATGAGCGATTCGGCAATGCGCCTGAATGCGTCGGATGCGGCGCGACGGCTTGGCGTCTCGAACAAGGCATTGCGGCTGTATGAGCAGCACGGACTGCTTTTACCGGGCCGGACATCGGCGGGCTATCGCCTCTATGGCCCCGACGAATTGGCGCGGGCCGCGGAAGTGGTGGCGTTGCGTGCCTTGGGCTTGAGCCTTGCGCAGGTCGCGCGCGTGCTGAGCGGCGGCGATCCGCACGCCCTGGCGTCGGCATTGGCCGCGCACGAACGGGTGCTTGACGACGAGATTCGTGAGCGGCTTCACCGGTTGGAGAAAGTGCGCAGCTTACGCGCGGGAATTGCGGCTGGCCGGATGCCGGCCGAGGGTGAATTGCCGGGCCTCATCGAACGGGCGGCGCCGAGCGTGGCCTTCGCGCTACCGTGGCCGTGGGGTGGCGAGCGGTTTGAATGGCGCGACATCCGCGCGTTGAACTACATCATCGGATCGTTGGGCAGCGGCAAGACACGGCTGGCGATGCGACTGGCGCAGGCGTTACCGAACGGCACCTTTCTGGGACTCGACCGGCTGGCCGAGGGCCGCACCGCCGCCCTGCACGCCCTCGATCACGACGAGGCACTAAGGGCGCGAGTCGATCAGGCGATGACGTGGTTGCGAGACGAAGGCGCCACCGGGTCAGAAGCGTTGACGGTACTGCTTGCGGCGCTAGAGGCTGAGCGTAGCGGTGCGCTGGTCGTCGACATGATCGAGCAGGACCTTGCGCAGAACACACAGGAAGCGTTGATTCGCTACTTGCGCCGGCACACGAGGACGAGGGAGCAGCCGCTCTTCATGATGACGCGTTCGTCGTCCATTCTCGACCTGACGGCGGTTGGCCCGGACGAAGCCATCGTGCTGTGCCCGGCCAACCACAGTCCGCCGGTACGCGTGGCGCCCTACCCTGGCGCCCCGGGCTTTGAGGCCGTGGCGACCTGCCTTGCGTCACCGGAAGTGAGGGCACGAATCGCCGCGCCGCCGGCGACAGCCTGACGGAACACGGCGCCTTGGCAAGGGGATCAGGACGGGTCGCTATCGCATCCTGAGACGGGGGGCGAGCCGGCTTCCGTGCGCGAGCGGGCTTGCGTGATGTTGCTGTACGGGGGTACGTCTTGCGTCAGCCAGACGTTACCGCCGATGACGGAGCCTTGACCGATGGTGACTCGGCCGAGAATCGTCGCACCGGCGTAGATGACCACGTTGTCTTCCACGATCGGGTGACGGGGGAGGCCTTTGCGCGGGTTGCCGTCGTCGTCGGCGGGGAAGCGTTTGGCGCCGAGGGTGACGGCTTGATAGACGCGTACGCGCTGACCGAGGATTGCGGTCTCGCCGATGACGACGCCGGTGCCGTGATCGATGAAGAAGCCTGCGCCGATTTGGGCGCCGGGGTGGATATCGATACCGGTTTCCGAGTGGGCTTGTTCGGCGATGATGCGCGCGAGCAGTGGCAGTTCAAGGCGATAGAGTTCGTGGGCGATCCGGTGATGGATCATGGCTTGGATGCCGGGGTAGCAGATCAGGACTTCGTCGACGCTGCCTGCGGCGGGGTCGCCTTGGTAGGCGGCGAGGACATCGCAATCGAGCAGTTCGCGGATTTCGGGGAGTTTGCGGGCGAGTTGCTGGATGGCGGAGTGGGCGCGTTCCTCGATGAGTGCGTCGGTAATCTCGGCGCTGTGCCGGGCTTTATAGCGCCATTCGAGGCGGGCTTGTTCCGAGAGATCGTTCAGGACGCTGGTGAGCGTGTGTCCGACGTAATAATTTTCGCCTTGTTGGTGGAGGTCGAGCGGTCCGAGGCGCATGGGGAAGAGAACGCCTTTGAGACGCGTGACGATTTCTGCGAGGCGTTCACGCGAGGGCAGATCGCGTCCGCCGGACTCGAACATGCGGCGTTGTCCGTCGCGCCAGCGCAGGCGTGCGGAGTGCAGTGAGGAGACGATATCGTCGATTTCGAAAGCGGCCACGAGTGGGGACTCCTGAAAAGCGAAAGCAGAGACGAAAAAATCGTCAAAAAAAAGGGACGCCGAGCGTCAGCCAAAGAAGCATAACGGGTTTCCAAAGCACCTGTAGCGATATGGTTTCTGCGGCCGAACGAGACAAACTCAGACGAGGGTTAAAAAAAGTCGTTGGCGCGAAGCACCACCGGGATGGAGGAAGACGGACCGGAGCCCCTTTCTGAATCGAGTTGGGTTTATGTCTGAGAGGCGGAAAGGGGCTCCGGTCCGTCTGGAGGGGGGCGTTAACTGCAAGCATTAACGGCAAGCATTAACGACAAGTGTTAGCGGCAAGCGTTGGCCGCTGCCAGCAGGCGTTGACTGAGGCTAAGCGCCGAATCCGCGTCAGCAATATTGGTGAACCCCATGAGCAGCCCGTAGCGAGGCGGTCCCAGCGTTTGCCAGTGGCTCAAAGCATGTACGGCGAGTCCGAGATCGAGAGCGGCGTTGGCGAGGGAGACATCGTCGAGAGTGGCGAGGGCATTGCGCAGATAAGCGAGGGCGTGAATACCACCGGCCTGGGGTTGCACGAAGAGATCATCACCGAACACGTGGCCGAGTGCGTTGACGAGGAGCCTGCGCCGTTCGGCGTATAGCGTGCGCATCTTGCGCAAATGTCGAGCGAAGTGTCCGTGTTCCATGAAGTCGGCGACCGTCGCTTGCAAGGAGATCGGGCCAGCGCCACCGAGGAGGCTGGCGCTCTGTCTGAAGCGATCGATATGCGAGACGGGGACGACCAGATACGCCAGACGAAGTCCGGGAAACAGCACTTTGCTGAACGTGCCGGTGTAGAGCACGCGGCCATCGTGATCGAGGCTCTTGAGCGCCGGGACGGGGCGGCCGTGATAGCGAAACTCGCTGTCGTAGTCGTCTTCCACGATCCAGGCATTTTGCTGCCCGGCCCATTCGAGCAGCGCGAGCCGCCGGGCAAGCGTCAGCGTCGCGCCGGTCGGGCTTTGATGCGTGGGCGTTACGACGGCAAAGCGGGCGTTCGCAGCGTGTTGGATGCCGTAGCTGACGTCCAGCCCCTCGTCGTCGACGGGGATCGGGGTCAGGCGCATGCCGGCGGCGCGCAGGAACTGACGGGCGAACAGATAGCCGGGGTCCTCGAACCACCCCTCGTCGCCCGGTTTGAGCAACGCCCGGCATACGAGATCGAGTCCGGCGCGATAGCCGGCGGTCACGAAGACCTGCTCCGCCGTGCAGGCAATCCCCCGGGAAATGCCCAGATACGTGGCGATGGCGTGCCGCAGCGGGCCGTAACCGGCTGACTCGGGATAGGCCATCGATGTCAGGTTCAACGCGCGAAGATTGCGTGCGGCGAGACGCCCCCAAGTCTTGCGCGGGAATGCATCGAGCGCGGGCAGCCCCAGTTGAAATGGACGGGGGGCGCCTACCGCCATCTGGTCGTTGGCAGGCACTGGCGGGGGTGGCGTCGGCGCAATGACCGGCACCGTGCCATCCGCATGCGCAAGACACGGCGACACGAACGTTCCCGCCGCACCCCGTGGCGAGAAATACCCCTCGCTCGTCAGCATCTGATACGCCAGCTCGATCGTGCCGCGCGCCAGATTCAGCTCACTGGCAAGGCTTCGCACGGATGGCACACGGTCGCCGGGACGCAGCTTGCCCGAGGCGATGGCATCGCGATAACGCCGGTACAACTGCCAATAAAGCGGTGCGTCGTCGCCCGGGCGCGGCTTCAGATACGGGAAGTCCATCACGATGTCCTATTCATTTCGTCAATTCTTGCCTCTGACTCCTGGGACATGATTTTCCTAAAGTGATGACGTTGCGACAAGCCCCCGATCGTTGCGACGCGTTTCACTACCTATTCTGGAGAATTTGCATGAGTGCCCTTCGTTTGCCGTATTACACGCTGTCGCCCGAAGCCTACCAAGGGTTCACCGCGACCAAAAAGGCGCTGGAGAAAAGCAGCCTCGGCA
>Ga0181519_10002772_pt1 | contig 14647 bp, 16 predicted proteins | sample PEATcosm2014_Bin_26_FD_121102 | JGI IMG/M metagenome (GOLD analysis project Ga0181519, IMG submission 121102) | Peatland microbial communities from MTU Mesocosm Facility, Houghton, MI, USA - PEATcosm2014_Bin02_10_metaG | ecosystem: Environmental > Terrestrial > Soil > Wetlands > Peat | place...
ACTCGGCCTCACCGCGAGCGCGCGCGCCTCCTTCGCCCTCTACAACACCCACGAGGAGGTCGAGGCCCTGGTCAAGGGCCTGCGCCGCGTGCTGGAGCTTTTCGCATGAACGAAGCCCCTGTTTTCAGAGACGACCCCGTCGAACTCCCCGCGTGGACAGGCGATCTCGAAGCCGATGTCATCGCAGGAATCCGCACGGTCTTCGATCCGGAAATCCCGGTCAACGTCTACGACCTCGGCCTGATCTACCGGCTCGACGTCGCCAATCCCGAACAGATCGAAATCGACATGACGCTCACCGCGCCGGGATGCCCGGTCGCCGGCGAATTGCTCAGCCGCGTCGAAAAGGCCGCGCTGCTGGCGCCCGGCGCCAAGGGCGTGAAGATGCAACTGGTGTTCGATCCGCCATGGAGCCCGGTGAACATGTCCGACGAAGCCAAGCTGGAATTGGGCATGTTGTGATAGCCGATCGCGAAGCGGTCTTACGGGAGACAAATATGGAACTCTTCGCAATTTGCGGTACTTTCGAGATCGAAGACCATTCCGCGAGGGGCTTTGTCCTGCAAAAGGCCGTGGAGAAGGATGGCGAGAAGGTCGGCGAGCCCTGGTTCATCATCGTCACGCGAAAAGGCCAGAATTTCTACGGCTTTGAAAACTCCTGCCCACACCAGGGCAAGCGCCTCGACGCCGGGCTCGAAGACTTCATGGACGAGGCCGGCAACTTTCTCGTCTGCCGCCATCATGGCTCGCAATTCGACATCGACAGCGGCGCGTGCTTCTCAGGCCCCTGTCAGGGCAAGTCCCTCACGCCGATCAAGATCGTCGTCGACGAGGGCGATGTCTGCGTCGCCGGCGTCGAGGTGTTCGAGGAAGACGGACTCGACCTCGAAGACGAGGGTCCGGGCGTGATCATCACCAGCGACTGACGAAACGCCGCCGCTTTGCGTTATGGTGTGCGCGCAATCCTGCAATCCGTCCGAGGTGAGCCATGACCTTCATCGCCATGAACCGTTTCCGCGTCGCGCTCGGCCGCGAGGCCGACTTCGAGGAGGTCTGGCGCGGCCGCCAGAGCGACCTCCCGTCGATGCCCGGTTTTGTCGTCTTCCACCTTCTGCGCGGCGCTGCCGACGAAGAGGCGACCACCTTCGTGTCGCACACCGTCTGGGAAAGCGAGGAGCATTTCGAGGCCTGGACCAAATCCGAAGCCTTCCGCCGCGCCCATTCCGGCGCGCCGAAGACGCAGGGGCTCTACCTGGGACCGCCGCGTTTCGAGGGCTTCACCGCCGTGTCGGAAACAAAAAAGGCTTGACGTCTTGGGCGTGGGAACGCGAGCTTGGCGCTGATGAGCCAACAGCGCCCCCTCGACTCCTCGGACTGGCTGCGCGGAGCCCATTTTCCGCGCTTTCTCGCCGACCTCATGGCCGGGGAGTTTTCGTCCATGCGCCCCGGCGCCCCGCCGCTTCCGCTCGCCGCCGAGGCCGATCTCGGCACGGACTCGCTTGAGCAATTGCGGCTTGCGCTGGCGGTGGCGGCGGCGCTGGGTCTTGCGGAAACCGATGAGCGCCTGCGCGCCCTGCGCAGCTTCGCGCAATGGCTGGCGGAATGCCGGCGCCTGGCGCGGGGGGACGCTGTCGGCTTCAAGTCCTCCGGCAGCAGCGGCGAGCCGCGTCTGGTCGTCCACCAACGCGCCGCCCTCGCCCAGGAGATCGAGACGCTGGCGCTGCTGTTTGCCGGCGCGACGCGCGTGGTGGCGCTGGTTCCCGCGCATCACATCTATGGCTTCCTGTTCACCGTGCTGTTGCCGATTCGGCTGAACGCGCCGGTGCTCGACGCCCGCGAGCAGGCGTTTCCGCGCGACCTGCGCGCGGGCGACCTTGTTGTCGCCTTTCCGACCTTCTGGCAGGCGGCGGCGCAAGCCGGCCTGCCCTGGCCCGCTGGCGTCAGGGGCGTCAGCTCCGGTGCGCCCTGCGCGCCGCAAGCCGGCGCGGGCCTGCGCGCCCTCGGCCTGTCCAGCCTCACGGAAATCTACGGCTCCACCGAAACCGGAGGCCTCGGCTGGCGCGCCGAGCCCGGCCCGTTCCGGCTCTTCCCCTACTGGCGCCGGCTCGGCGACGGCCTTGCAAAGAATTTCGGAATGGGCGAGCGCGCTTATGACCTGCCGGACATCGTGGCCTGGGACGGCGACGACCGGCTGTCCCCGCTGCGGCGCCGCGACGGCGCGGTGCAGGTCGGCGGGGTCAATGTCTATCCCCACATTGTCGCGGCGGTGCTCAGGAGCCATCCCGGCGTCGCCGACGCCGCCGTGCGCCTGATGCGCCCGCAAGAGGGCGAGCGGCTCAAGGCGTTCATCGTGCCGCGCGACGCAAGCGCGAGGCCTGCGGCGTTGCGCGAAAATCTGGAAGACTGGATCGCGGATCGGCTGACGCCGCCGCAGCGCCCGCGCGCCTTCAGTTTCGGTCCGGCGCTGCCGTCAGACAATCGGGGCAAACCGCGCGATTGGCCGCTGTCCGCGCCAACAGAATCTTCAACGCCGCCGTGAGTTCATCCGGCTTGACCGGCTTGGAGATCAGCGGCGCCCGCCGGCAGACCGGCGGCAGATCGAGCCCCCGCCCGAACCCGCTCAACAGCACGAAGGGAATATTGCGCCGCGACAGCAGCTCGGCGACCGGCCACACCATCTCCCCCGCGAGATTGATGTCGAGCACGGCCGCGTCGAGGTCCTCGTGTTCGGCCATCCGCAAGGCGCTTTGCAGCCCGTGCGCCGGCCCCGCCACGCGGCAGCCCGCCGCCAGCAGCACGTCCTCGGCGGCGAGCACGATCAGCGCCTCGTCTTCGACCAGCAGAACGTTCTTGCCTTGCATCCGCCTGGGCATCGTCTCAGCCGCGCTTGATAAAAATCCACAGGCCGCCGTCGCTGGCGGATTGCGCGCGCACGGACAGTTCGCGCTCGCTGTCGCCGAAATCGCCCACGAAGCTGAAGCAGATGTCGAGCGTCCCGGCGCGGCGCGCCTTGTCGATGCGTCCCTTGAAATAGCCGTTGTTCAGGCAGGGCGCAACGTCTACGAAATAGAGGCGCCCCAGCGCGGCGCGGTCGGCGTAGCCGGAAAGTTCCATCTCCGCGCGATTGCAGACGCGCACGACGTTCTCCGGGTCGAGCCTGGTCACGCCGAACGGCAGCAGGTCGAGCTCCTCCGGAGACAGCGCCTCGACCGCCTCGGCCAGCCCGTCGGTGTCGAACGAAGGCAATGAACGCATCAAAAACCTCAAGGACTTGCGCGACATGGCGCAACGGGCTGAAACGTAACCGTAAACTTGCCTGGAAGAGTATCGCATCTTCGCTGTAGCAAGGCAACGGGACAACACACGGGACGACACATGGGACAACACACGCCCAGAAAATCAACGGGGTCGGACCCCGTGATCGCGACCCTCGCCGCGGCGCTCATTCGGCTGCGCGCGCGCTCGGGGCTCACGCAGGCGGAAGTGGCGGCCGTGATGGGCACAACCCAGACCGCGATCGCGCGGCTCGAAAGCGGCCGCCAGAGCCCGACCATCCAGACCTTGCAGGCCTATGCGCGCGCCAACGGTTTCTGCCTTGAAATCGGCTTCGTGGGCGCCTCCCGCGAAGGCGCCGGCTGCGTCCTGTTCGTCGACAGCTCAACCGACGCCGCTTGACTGACGCGCGCGCGCGCTGCCGTCGAACAGGGCGAGGCCGACGACATGCGTCGTCTTGCCGCCTCCGGTCGCGCTGAAGGGAACCAGCAACCGCTCGAAGCTGAGGGGATCGCCGTCGCCGAAGTCGAAGCGAAGATATTCATGGCAGGCGTCCGCCTTTTCGGCGCAACGGCGGTAGACCCGGACAAGCTCCTCGCCGTCGAGTGCGGCGGGCGCCCGCGCGGCCTCCAGTTCGGCGACCAGGGCGCGCCCGATCTCCGCGAACCGGATTTCGCCATTGGCGAGGACGGACGCGAGCGTCAGCACGCCGGTCGCGGCGAACCTGCTCCAGTCGAAATGCGCGAGCTTCGGCAGTTCCCCGATGGGGCCGCGCAGCCGCGACCATTGGTCGTAAAGCGCTCGCGTGGCGTCGCTTTTCAGCTTTCGCCTCACGGGGGACACCGGCGCCACCACGCCGATGCGCTCGCAAGGCGCCGCCAGACGGTAGCGAAATCCCTCGGAGGCGTAGCTGAGTTCGGGCTGGCAGTCGAACTCGGCCGCCGCGATCCGCGACAGGATCATGGCGCCGAAACCTTTTCGCGCCGGCGGACAGCAGGGGGGGCCGCCCCGCTCGCGCCAATCGAACACGAGCTGCGCTCCATTTTCGCCCGGTTCGACCGCCCAGCGCACCTCCAGGCTTCCCTGCGCGTTCGACAGGGCGCCGTATTTCGCGGCATTGGTCGCCAGTTCGTGCGCGATCAGCCCGAAGGTCTGCGCCGCCTTCACGGTGAGCACGAAATTGGGGCCTTCGACATGGGCGCGCGCGCCGAAGGCCGCCAGTTCGCCGCCGAGCACGACCTCCAGCGGGGCGCCGTCGAAACTCTCGTCGGTCAACACGCCATAGGTGGCGGCGAGCGCCCGCAGCCGCCCGTCCAGGGCCTCGCGCGCCTCGGGCAGCGGACGCGCGTCGGCGAGGCTGCGCTGGGCGACGGACTGGACCACCGCCAGCAGGTTCTTGCCGCGATGCGCGAGTTCGCGCATCATGGTCATCTGGCGCGCCTCCGCGAGCTTGCGGTCGGAAATGTCGTTGACCACCGCGATGAGGGAGGCGACCGCTCCACCTTGGCCGCGCAGGCAGGAGAGCGCGGTTTCCGTCCAGACCGACGCGCCATCCGGCCTGATCAGCCGCTTCTCCATCACGCAGGACTCCGCGCCCCCCGCGTGCAACACCTCGAGGTAGGCGGCGTCGGCGTCGATGTCCTCCTCGTGGGTGATGTCGCGTACGGTCTTCGACAGCAGGTCCGCTTCCGTGCGCCCGGCGATGCGCGCCAGCGCGCTGTTGGCGCGCAGCCAGCGGCCGTCGGCGGAGATTTCCGCCATGCCCACCGCAGCGAGGTCGAAAACGGCGCGATAGCGCTGTTCGCTCTCGGCCAGCGCCAGTTCCGCCTTCTTTCGCGCGGAAATGTCCTGGTGCGACACGACGGCGCCCATGGGAAGGCTGGGATCCAGCGCATCGACGCTCATCGCGAACCATGACTGCTGCGTCGGGGAGTCGCAGGGGTATTCCATTGCGAAATGGGCGCGCGCGCCCGACAGCACCGATTCCAGCCCGTCCAGCGCCTGCCGCGCCACCGCGTCGTCCCGCGAGGCGAGACGGCACACGTCGAGGTAATTGACGCCGACGGCCACGCCGCAGCCGGGATCGCCGCCGTTGGCGGCGGCGTAATCGCTCCAGGCCCGGTTGACAAGCAGGATGACGCCGCTTTCGTCGAGCACGGCGACATGGGCCGGAAAGGCCAGAAAAACCTGTCGGGCGTCAGCTTGGGCGGCGCCGTGCGCGAGTTCGGCGCCTTCAAGGCCTGGTTCCTTCATGCCACCCGCGCGCTCCGTTTCGCCAAAGTCACGCTTCACTTCTAGCCGCAATCCCTCCGCAGAAAAAGACGGGGAAACACCGGCAAGCGCCGTCGCGGACGCGACCGGTTCGTCAACAGTCCGACATGGCTGAGGCCGAACCTGACGCGTGCGACGATGAAATCGCGAAGATTTGATCGTTCGGAGATGGCGCGACCTGTGCATGAATCAACCAACCCGCAAAGACGGGCGCTCCGGGGAGGAGATTTTTAAGGAGACGGCAATGAATGCGACGTCCTTTCCTTACTTCGTTTCGGCCGCCGACGCGGATCTGGCGGTGATTTTGGGGACCAATGAGGTCGCTTCGGCGCTCGCGGTGAAATTGCGCAAGAACGGCTACCACGTCATTCTCAGCCGCGAGCCCTGTCCCCCTGTGCTGCGCCGCGGCATGGCCTTCGACGACGCGCTCTACGACGACGAATGCGAACTGGAGGGCGTGCGCGCGCGCCGGGGCGAGGACGCCGTGCATCTCGCCGACATCGCCGCCGAGCCGGACTGCGTGGCGGTGACGCCCTTGCAATTGAGCGACCTGCTGGCGCTGCGCCGCATCCAGGTGCTGATCGACGCGCGTCTGAAACCCGCGGCCGCCACGCCCGACTACCGCCGCTATGTCGGCCTCTCCGTGGGCCTGGGCGGGCACTTCGCCATCGGCGAAAACTGCGACCTCGCCTTCGACGCCGCCCCCGCCCATTGCGCCGCGCTTTCCCATTGCACGGCCCGCCAGCCCTGCGAAAACGTCGTCGCGCTGGACGACCCCGCCCTGGTGCTCGCGCCGACGCGCGGAACCTGGCACACGCCGCTGGAGATCGGCGACAGCGCGCGGCGCGGCGATCTGATCGGACGGATCGGCGAGTTCTCGGTGCGCGCGCAACGCGACGGACTCATCATCGGGCTTGCCCGCGACAGCCTTGTCCTGCCCGAGGGCGCGCCCGTCGCCGAAATCGCGCGGAAAGGGACGTTTTCCGCGCGAGGGCTCGACTCTCGCGCGAAGGCGCTGGCAAAGACCGCGCTCACGGCTATACAAAACGAGCTGAAACGCCGTTCGCATCCCACGTGAGCCCCCGCAAACCCCATGCCCACGCCCTTCTTCGATTCCGAGCTTGAACGCCTGCTGGCGGACGATGTGCCCCACGGCGACCTCACCACCGATGCGCTCGGGCTGGAGGCGGCGACGGGACGCATGGATTTCGCGGCGCGAGGCGCGATGGTGGTGGCGCTGGCGGAGGCGTCGGCGCGGATCATCGAACTCGCGGGCGGACGGGTGACGCTGTTCGCCCGCAGCGGCGCTTCGCTTCCGGCGGGCGCGCCGATCCTGTCAGCGACAGGGCCGGCCCCGGCCTTGCTGCGCGGCTGGAAGGTGGCGCAAACCCTGATCGAAATCTGGGCCGGCGTCGCCAGCGCGGCGCGCGACATCGTGGCGGAGGCGCGCGCTGGCGCGCCGGACATCAGCGTCGTCTGCACGCGAAAAAACATTCCGGGGACCAAGAAATTCGCGGTGGCGGCGGTCGAGGCCGGCGGCGCCGCCATGCATCGGCTCGGCCTGTCGGAAACCATTCTGGTGTTTCCCGAACATCTCGCCTTCCTGTCCGGCCTGACGCTGAATGAGGCCGCGGCAAAGCTGCGACGGCAGGCGCCGGAAAAGAAACTCACGCTGGAGGCCAGGACCCACGACGAAGCGCTCGCCGCCGCGCGCGCCGGCTTCGACGTGATCCAGGCGGAAAAATTCTCCCCGCAGGCGATCTCGCGGCTGGCGGAAGCCCTGCGTGAAAAGCCGAACCGGCCGTTGCTCGCCGCCGCCGGCGGCGTCAAACGCGACAATGCCCGGGCTTACGCGGAAGCAGGGGCCGACATTCTTGTCACATCTGCGCCCTACTCCGCACCGCCCAAAGATGTGGCGGTGAACTTTGTCGCGGATTGTCAGGCTTTCACGCCCATTGCGTGAGCGCCGCTGTCCGTTGTGCGACAATTTTAGGCGCAAGCTGGGCAAGGCGCCTGTTTTTTAGCGTTTCCAGCTCCGCCCCCTAAGGGTATCTTTGTCGGAAATCGGACGCCCCAGGATGTGACGCCTTCCATCCACAAACGGGTGGATTTCTTATCATGAAGACGGCGATGCGGACCTGACCTCTCATCGGGAGCCGAACCATGACGCCTGCTGAAAAAGTATTGTTCGAACCTGCCTAAAGACGTCGCTCTGGCCGGCGTCTATGAAATCTCCAAGATCCTCACCGGCGCCCAGTCGCTCGACCGCACGCTCGGCGCGGTGATCGCGGTGCTCGCCTCATTCATGCAGATGCGCCGCGGATTCATCCTGGCGCTGGACGAGGACGGCGAGCCGGAAATCACGGCCTCCTCCGACGCCTCCGCCAAGACCGGAGCGAAAACCCTGCTGCCGCAAAAGGTGATCGACCACATTGTCGCCACCGGCGTGCCGATGGTGATCGAGGACGTTTCCACCCACCAGTATTTTACCGGCACGGCATACCGGCACTTGCTGCCCCCAATGACGAAGGTCAGCTTTCTCGGCGTGCCCATAAAAGTGGACGGCGTCGCCAAGGGCACGCTCACCGTCGACCGCGAATGGAACAACAAGCTCGACTTCCGCCTCGAAGACGACGTGCGCCTGCTCACCATGGTCGCCAATCTGGTGGGCCAGGCCATGCGCATGCACGCGCTGATCGCCCGCGACCGCGACCGGTTGATCAAGGAGCAGCACCGGCTGGAAAAGGCGCTGGTCGAGGTCGGCGGCGCGACCAAGCCCTCCAATGCGTCGCGCGGGAAATTTGATTTCATCTTGGGCGAAAGCCCGGCGATCAAGACCCTGCTGCAAAAAATCGAAGTGGCCGCCCGCTCCAACGCCACCGTGCTGCTGCGCGGCGAGACCGGCGCCGGCAAGGAGCTGTTCGCGCGCGCCGTCCACGAAAACTCGCCGCGCGTGAAAAACGCCTTCGTGAAGGTCAATTGCGCGGCGCTGCCGGAAAGCGTGATCGAATCCGAACTGTTCGGCCACGAGAAGGGCGCGTTCACCGGCGCGGTCAGCCAGCGCGCCGGCCGCTTCGAACTCGCCGACGGCGGCACGCTGTTCCTCGACGAAATCGGCGAAATCTCCGCCTCCTTCCAGGCCAAGCTGTTGCGCGTGCTGCAGGAGGGCGAGTTCGAGCGCGTCGGCGGCGCCAAGACGCTCAAGGTGGACGTGCGCATCGTCTGCGCCACCAACCGCAACCTCGAGGAGGCGGTGGCGCGCGGCGATTTCCGCGCCGACCTCTATTACCGCATCAACGTGGTCACGCTGCTGATCCCGCCGCTGCGCGAGCGGCCCGGCGACATCAAACTGCTGGCGAAACGCTTCCTGGAACAATTCTCCCGCGAGAACAGCCTGGAAAAGAATTTCGCCGGGCCGGCGCTGGAGCGGCTGTCGCACTGCGCCTTCCCCGGCAACGTGCGCGAGCTGGAAAACTGTGTGCGCCGCACCGCGACGCTCGCCGGCGGCGCGGAAATCGTGGAAGGCGATCTCGCCTGCGCGCAGGGCTGCTGCCTCTCCGCCACGCTGTGGAAAGGCCACACCGCCCTCTCGGGCCTGCACAGCCAGCCGACGCCGCAGCCGACCATGCCGCCCATCGTGGCCAAGCCCATCCCGCCGCGCCCGGCGCCCGAGCCCCTGGCGCCGCCGCCCCCGCTCGAAACGGTCGGAGCGGTCGCCGGCCCCTGCGCGGACCACGCCGCCGATGCGATGGAGCGAGGGCTGCCGATCGACTGCCCCTCGCCCGATCATTGCCCCGTCGTCCACCCGGGCAAGAGCGAGCGCGAGCGCCTGATCGAAGCGCTGGAAAAGACCGGATGGGTGCAGGCGAAAGCCGCGCGCCTGCTCGGTCTCACCCCCCGCCAGATCGGCTACGCCCTGCGCAAGCAGAACATCGACATCAAGAAGTTCTGAACGTACGGATTGCGCGCGTTTTCGTACGCGACCGTGCCTTTGCCTGCGCCCGCGCATGCCCAAAAGGCAGAGAGCGCCGGCGCGCCGTCCTTGGCGCAGGCCTTGCTAGACCCCCGGTCGAGCGAGGCTTGCAATGACTTTGACCGACGATGGCGAAGCGGCCGAAGATTGGACCGGCCACGAATTTTCATGTCAGGATTGCCTGCATCAGAAATTGCGGGAGGGCGGACGCTGCGTGCTCGGGCGTATTTGCGTGCGCGACAGGCGCGCGCGGCGCATTGACGGCTTTTTCGCGAAAAACCCCGAATATGCCGGCGACTACATCGACCATCTCTATTTCGAGGTGCGGGCGCTGGCGGCGAAATACGCCAATCCCTTCCAGATCGCGCGGCTGATGCACGACCCCGAGGCGGAGGTCCGCGCGGTCGCCGCGCTGAAACTCCCCCTCCCCCGCGTGCGGGACATGCGCAACGACAAGAGCGGCGCGGTCAGGCAAGCCTGTGCGCTGCGGCTGGAGGGGGCCGATCTCGTGGCCATGGCGGGCGACGGGGAAGATCAGGTCCGCCTGACCGTCGCGCGCCGGCTCGACCCCGCGCTGCTGGCGCTCATGCTCGACGATCCCGCGCCCAGCGTGCGCCGCGAGGTCGCCGCGCGCATCGCGCCCAACCGGCTCTATTCTCTGTTGCAGGACGAGGACGCGCTGGTGCGCCGCGCCGCCGCCCAGCGCTGCGCGCCGGACTCGCTCAGCCTTCTGGTGGACGATCCCGACCTGCGCCTGCGCTATGTGGTGGCCGACCGCGCCCCGCGCGAGGTGGCGATCCGGTTGGTCAACGACCCCGACGAGGAGGTCGCGCGCAGGGCGATGGAGCGACGGGACCAGCCCGACTGAGCAGGATTTCCGGAGCGCGAGCCAGGCAAGGCTTGCTTTGGTCAGGCGGCGGCCAAAGGCTTCGCGCGTTCGACCCGCGCGCCCTCCTGCGGCGTGTTCATGATCCGCCAGAGGTCATGACGTTTTTGTACATTCAGCCAGAAATCCGGACTGTTTCCGAACACGCGCGCCAGGATCAACGCCGTAGCCGCCGTGACATTGCGCCGGTCGTTGCAGAGTTCGTTGACATGCTTGCGCTGCACGCCCATCGCCTCGGCCAGGGCGGCTTGCGTCAGTCCGAGCGGCGCCATGAATTCCTCGACGAGGATCTCGCCGGGGGTCGCGGGCTTCCGTTTGGTCGTCAACATGGCCGTCTCTCATCGGGTGCTGTGATCATAACCACTCACAGCAAGGGAGATAAGCTCCCGGGTCCACGTCTTGCCGCGAAAACGTCCAACAAGCCTGTCGCAAGTGTGACAGGCTGGTTGCCTCTCCCCGCCCGCTTTGCGCTGGGAATCGAGACTTTCCCCCGAATTCCGCGGGTTTTCGCATTTTCGCCTGTTGGTACGGAGCTTGCGACGCCGCCCCCGAAACACGCGAAAACCCCGGTCCCGCAGACAGCGGACCGATCCGCCGGAGGCGAAAATGCATTTTGTCGTCTGTATCAAACAGGTGCCGGACTCGGCGCAAATCCGCGTCCATCCGGTCACCAACACGATCATGCGGCAGGGCGTGCCGACGATCATCAACCCCTATGACCTGTTCTCGCTGGAGGAAGCCCTGCGCTGGCGCGACAAGGTCGGCGGCGAGGTCACCGTGCTCACCATGGGACCGCCGATGGCGTCGGACTCGCTGCGCAAGGCGCTCACCATCGGCGCCGACCGCGCGGTCCTGCTCACCGACCGTTTCTTCGCGGGGTCCGACACGCTCGCGACCTCGTACGCCCTGTCGGCTGCGCTGAAAAAAATCGGCGAGGAATTCGGCAAGCCCGACATCGTGTTCTGCGGCAAGCAGACCATCGACGGCGACACCGCCCAGGTCGGCCCCGGCATCGCCAAGCGCCTCAATCTCGAACAGATCACCTATGTCTCCGGCATCAACGAAGTCGATGGCGAGGGACGCACGGTCACGCTTGAGCGCCGTTCCGAAGGCGGCGTGCAGGTGCTGAAGACCAACCTGCCGGCCATGATCACCATGCTGGAAGGCTCCAACACGGTGCGGCGCGGCCGCATCGACGACGCCCTGCGCGCGGCGCGCGCGGAGATCGTGACCTGGAACGCCAAGGACGCCGGCATCGAGGACCTGCAAATGTGCGGCCTTCGCGGTTCGCCGACGGTGGTGAAGAAGGTGTTCGCGCCCACGCCCCGCGCGGAAAAGGCGGCGCTGGTGGAACTGGCGGTCACGCCCGCCGAAAACGCCGAAGCGCTGATCGAAGCCATTTTCAAGAAGACCCCGAAGATCGAGGACGACCTCGTCAAACTCGCCTCCGGCTTCTGAAGCCCGTCAAGAGATTTAGGAGCTGACCATGAGCGATCCGAAACCCGCAGCCCCCGCCGCCGGCGGCAGCCGCGCGACCATGAAGAAAGAGTTGCCGGAAAGGTTCCGCAACCACAAGCACGTCTGGGTCTTCATCGAGATGGAGCGCGGCGTGGTGCATCCCGTCTCGTTCGAACTGTTGGGCGAAGGCAGAAAACTCGCCGACAAGCTCGGCGTGGAACTGGCCGGCGTGGTGCTGGGCGCGCCTGGCGCCGATGTCGCCCACGCCTGCAAGGAGTCGTTCGCTTACGGAGCAGACCTTTGCTACACCATTGAAAATCCTGTTCTCGCCGACTACCGCAACGAACCCTATTCCAAGGCGCTGACCGCCGTCGTCGAGGCGCACAAGCCGGAAATCCTGCTGCTCGGCGCCACCACGCTCGGCCGCGACCTCGCCGGCTCCGTCGCCACCACCCTGCTCACCGGCCTCACCGCCGACTGCACCGAGTTGAACGTGGACGACGACAAGTCGCTGGCCGCGACGCGTCCGACCTTCGGCGGCTCGCTGCTGTGCACCATCTACACGCTGAACTATCGCCCGCAGATGGCCACCGCCCGCCCGCGCGCGATGGCCATGCCGGAGCGCCAGGAGGGACGCGAGGGCCGCATCGTGCCCTTCGCCGTGGACCTCCACGAGCAGGATATCATCACCAAAATCCTGTCGTTCATCCCGGACCGCGATTCCAACAAGACCAATCTGGCCTTCGCCGATGTGGTGGTGGCCGGCGGCATGGGCCTGCAAAGCCCGGAAAATTTTCAATTGGTGAAGAATCTGGCGGCTGTGCTCGGCGCGGAATACGGCTGCTCGCGCCCGCTGGTGCAGAAGGGCTGGATCCCCTCCGACCGCCAGATCGGCCAGACCGGCAAGACCATTCGTCCGAAACTCTACATCGCCGCCGGCATTTCCGGGGCGATCCAGCATCGCGTGGGCGTCGAGGGCGCCGACCTGATCGTGGCCATCAACACCGATAAGAACGCGCCGATCTACGATTTTGCGCATCTTGGCATCGTCACCGACGCCATCCGTTTCCTTCCGGCGCTTACCGAAGCCTTCCGCAAGCGCCTGTCCCCCCATTCCAAGGACCGCCTCGCCGGTTGAGCAGGAGCCAAAAAATGATCGACGAAAAATTTGACGCGATCGTCATCGGCGCCGGCATGGCCGGCAACGCCGCCGCCTACACCATGGCGTCGCGCGGCCTGAAGGTGCTGCAACTCGAACGCGGGGAATATCCCGGTTCGAAGAACGTGCAGGGCGGCATCCTCTACGCGGACATGGTGGAAAAAATCATCCCCGACTTCCGCAACGAGGCCCCGCTGGAGCGCCACCTGATCGAGCAGCGCTTCTGGCTGATGTCGGACAGTTCCCACACCGGCATGCACTACCGCAACGACGACTTCAACGAGGAGAAAGGCAACCGCTACACCATCATCCGCTCGCAGTTCGACCGCTGGTTTTCTCAACAGTCGCGCGCGAAAGGCGTGATACTCCTGTGCGAGACCACGGCGGTGGAACTGATCCAGGACGCCTATGGCAAGGTGATCGGCGTGCGCACCGACCGCTCCGGCGGCCCGATTCATGCGGACGTGGTGGTGCTGGCGGAAGGCGTCAACGGCCTGCTGGGCACGCGCTCGGAACTGCGCCCGCGTCCGCAGCCCTCGCAGGTGGCGCTGGCGGTGAAGGAAATGCACTTCCTGCCCGCCGAAGTGATCGAGCAGCGCTTCAACATCAAGGGCGACGAAGGCGTGGTGATCGAGGCCGCCGGGACCATTTCCAAGGGAATGGCCGGCATGGGCTTCATCTACACCAACAAGGAGAGCATTTCGGTCGGCCTGGGCTGTCTGGTGTCGGATTTCGCCGAAAACCAGACCTCGCCGGCGCAACTGCTGGATCTGTTCAAGAAGCACCCGTCGGTGGCGCCGCTGATCGCCGGCTCGGAGGTCAAGGAATATGCCGCGCACCTGATCCCGGAAGGCGGGTACAAGGCGATTCCGAAACTGTTCGGCCATGGCTATGTGATCGTCGGCGACGCCGCCCAGCTCAACAACGCCATCCACCGCGAGGGCTCGAACCTCGCGATGACCTCGGGGCGCATCGCGGGCGAGGCGATCCACCAGATCAAGTCGCGCCGCGACCCCTGCACGGCGGAAAACCTGTCGCTCTACAAGACCATGCTCGACCAGTCCTTCGTGATCAAGGACCTGAAGAAATACAAGGACATGCCGGAGCTCTTGCACACGCAGGCCTCCAACCTGTTCCTCACCTATCCGCAGCTCGTCACCAAGGCGATGGAGAATTTCGTGCGCGTCGACGGCACGCCGAAGATCGAGAAGGAAAAGAGCACCTTCAGCAGCTTCCGCAAGACGCGCGGCGCCCTCGGCCTGCTCGGCGACGCCGTGCGCTTCGCGCGCGCCTGGCGGTGACAAATACCGGCGCCTGGGCTGGCGCCGGACTTGCGTAGTCAATCACAGGGCGCGCGCGGCGGGAACCAACCTGACAGGGCGCGACAAACATACAGCTTGGAGGGTCTCACATGGGCATTGAGGCGCAATTCCAGAAGGTCGAAGAAAAACTCTACCAGAACCGCTATCTGGTCGATGCTGGCCAGCCGCACATAAAAGTCGCGCCGCACGAAAAACCGTCGAAGAACCTGCTGGCGATGACGCATCTGTGCCCGGCGGGCTGCTACACTGAAGCCGAATCCGGGCAGGTCGAACTCGCGGCCGACGGCTGCCTCGAATGCGGCACC
>Ga0181519_10002773_pt1 | contig 14646 bp, 8 predicted proteins | sample PEATcosm2014_Bin_26_FD_121102 | JGI IMG/M metagenome (GOLD analysis project Ga0181519, IMG submission 121102) | Peatland microbial communities from MTU Mesocosm Facility, Houghton, MI, USA - PEATcosm2014_Bin02_10_metaG | ecosystem: Environmental > Terrestrial > Soil > Wetlands > Peat | place...
ACGTCAAATTCGAAAAAGTCCTCCGGCTCCAGAAAATTCACCAACGGCCCAGTGCCGCTGCCTTTGAAGTAGCCCGTTGCCGTAACGTGATAAGTTGCGTTTTTCAAAACCACAGCGCCGGAGCGGCTGCCAGGGTATTGAGGCGTGAAGCGCACTCCAACTGCGCAACTATCGCCGGCGCTGTACGACGTTGTCGTGGTGCAGTTGCCGGTTCCGGTGTCGGTAAAGTCCTGCTTCGTCGCACCTTGAGTAACAACGTCGGCGCTTCCCAACTTCGCCGTGCCACCGCCGGAGAACTGAAAGAGCGCGTAGATCGGTCCGGAATTTGATCCCACATTCACTGACCCAAAATCGCCGCCGGCAAGGGTAAATTTCAGCACATCCTGGCCGAAGGTGTCGGCAAGATAAACATTGCCGCCGCCGTCCACGGCAATGCCCAGCGGCCCGCCCAGGTTATAACTTGGAAAAACACTTTGCGTGTAACTGCCGCCGGAAGGAGTCTCCTCCACAATGCGTTTATTGGTAAAGTCGGCAATATACAGATTGCCGTTCGAGTCCACGGTAAGGTCATAGGGATAGTTCAGGCCGCTGGTGGGAACGACGCTTGGTGTGTAGCTGCCTGCCGAATAGGTCTCCTCGTAGACGGCATTGTCATCAATGTCGCTGACAAAAATATCACCGCTGGAATCGACTGTAATTCCGGTGATCTGCGCGAAGTTGCTGGCGTAGGTCAGGGCCGTCTCGGTGTAGCTGCTTCCTGAAGGGACTTCCTTGAGAATCCGCCCGTGGCCCGTGTCGGCAATGTAGAGAGTGCCGGCAGAGTCGACCGCGACGCCGGTCGGGTAGCTCAATGCGCTTGTGGTGACAACAGTCTGCGTGTATCCGCTGCCGGAGGGCGCTTCTTTCACCACGCGATTGTGGCCGTTATCGGCAATATAAACATTGCCGCTGGAATCCACGGCCACTCCGTAAGGAGTCGCCAGCCCCGAGGAGACCACCACGGATTCGCTGTAAACGCCGTTGGTCAGAGTCTCTTTCAGAATCTCATTGCCTTGCGTATTGCTGATATAGAGGTTGCCCTGCGCATCCACAGCGCAGCGGTAGGGATAACTCAGGCTGCTGCTCGGCATCACGCTCTGCGCCGCGACAAAATGCGGAGCCAGCGGGGATCCCGCATGGGCAGCCGGGGTGAGTGAAATTCCGGCAAGAATCACCAGCGCCGGAAGCGAACGAAAGAGGATGGAACCGGTCCTGGAGGCCAGGCGCCGCCGCGAGATCAGTTGCGAGAGATTCATGTCGATCAGCTCCTCCTAGAGCTTTGAATGCGAAAAGGCGCAAGGCCGCTCGAAGGCGGGCTTACGGAGGCAGATTGCAGTTGCGAATTTGCGCCAAGGATACACGCCAGTTCCATTCAAGCGCAACCGGGGCTCAAATTCCCATCAAGATTGCAGAGTAGGAAAGTTTGATATCGAGGGGATTTTCGATTAGGGAAACATATTCATTCCGGGAGGAATGATCTTCGAAGAGAAAACTTGTCGATCCATCTTCAATGTGGAATCGGACCGGCCGGATCTTTGCCGTTTACCGACAAAACCGCGACCGGAATGCTTGCTCCATTCACGAACTGGCGGAGAATCTGCTTGCGGTCTTCCGAGGACTGCGCCACTTCGAGGGTGATCCCCTTCAATGCCGCCTGTACGCTCCAAAGATTGCCGTTCAACTGGTCGGAAATCTTTGCCGCCTGCAACTCGCGCGCGGCAAGATCCGGCGCTACGCCCTGGCGCGCGACGATCAGCAGCGCTACGCGCAGATGCTTTGAGCTGCTCACCTGCCCGGCTCGTAGATGCATGACCTTAATACGTGCAACATGATGCTTAAGCCCCTCGGCATCGGCGCTGAGAGCGAGTACAGCTTTCTGGCCGGGCAGGTCGTCCACATGCAGGAACCGCATGGCGACTGTAGCATTTCCCACGGTTGCAGTAACTACGTCATCTATTTGCAAGCTGAAGGTTCCAGGCGCAGCCAGCGAGCGCGGCTTGCCGTTCACGGCGATGGCTGCTTCGGCAGGCAGCAGAAGATTCGTCGCAAAGCCGCCCGCATCCTCGGGAATCGCGGCTGGGTTCAGGTCCAGCGTGATTAGCGCCGCGCCGCCCTGCTCAACGCAGGCCGCATGAAGGGGTTGGTGCGTGGGCTTGTTATGGCCCGACTTATCAAGATTCTTAACCATTCCATACGGAGCGTCGAAGGTATCGGGCACGAGACTGATCTGCGTCGATTCCGCCGAACCGGCAAAGGTCGCATTGAATAGCTTGTCCTGCGGCCCGTAGTCGCCGCTGGTGCAACCCAGCGCAGCGCCGCTGTTCACCCACAAATAACGCAAATGGCGCGGGTCGCTATCCCAGGAGGAAACAACCTCGCGGGGAAACTGCGCGCTCAGCGCTGTCAGCTCCTGCCGGGGCCGGTAACCGCCCGCGCGGTGGTTATCGAGCACAAAGACCTTCTCCAGGTCGAGTGTTGACTCGATGTAAGACGCCCAGCCCGCGTCAGTCAGCCAGATATTCAATCCGCCGTGGCCGCGCAGAAAATCATAATCGCGGCTGTAAGCTCCTACGATGCGCTGTGCACCGGGCAAATAACTGGCCGCAATCCCGGTCCAGAAAATATCCAGCGCGCGCTCGAATCTGCGCCGGTCATCGGCACTCGCCGAGTAGCGATAGCCTTCCACGAGTGAGTCCAGATCTGTCGAGTAATAGGTAGGGCTGTCGAATTCATGGATGCCGTTGCGGTGTATAGCGTCTAGCCACTCATCCATCTGACTGTGGGCTTCAGTCACCGCGAGGCCATCTCCCGTCGCCTGGCCGATCAGCATGCGGCTCGTCAGATTCATCAGGAAGATATTCGTATAACTAACCGGAACATTGTGCCGCGCCAGGGCCTCCAAAGCAGCTGAGAGATGCGGAGCCATGCGCGCCTTGAAGCCAGCAGTTAACTCCTTGCCATAACTCAGATAGAACGGGCCGATGGCTTGTGTGCCAAACTCAATCGCGTTCAGGTCAGTCACCGCGTCGTCGCTTGTCTTCCACTTCAGCTGGCCGTAGCTGGGGCTGGAGCGATCCATATCCTGCGTCGCGTAGGCCTGTTCGATCCATTTTTCAGAGAGCGCCAGATCGCCGCCGGTCATGCAGTTCAGCAATGCCGCATTGGTGAGGTCGCGCGTCGTCTGCGGCTTATGCGGGCTGGAAGCGGAAGACGCAAACTCGGTCAGGCGGCTCCGCAGCGCAGTCTCTAGCCAATTCGGCGCTTGTGCGCCCGCGCGAAGAGCGAAAATAAAAAACAAAATAAGCGCCAGTGAAGCCGATCTCGCCATCTGCTCCTCTGCCGCGATGTTTATGCCAGTTGGAGTTGAGCGCAGGATTTGCGGGGCGCGATAAATTTGTCGGCGCGCCAGACTACGCAGAGCTTTTCCGCGCCGAGTAGCCTACGAATCTGGCCGCGCGCATGATCGGACCATGGCCCGCGCCGGTCCAGCCGCACATAAGCCTGCCAATGACGCAGCGCGCAGCGCCGCTCCCCCTTGCGCTCATAGGCCAGCGCCAGATTGTAATGAGCATCGGCATAGCGCGGGGCCAGAGCGACGGCCTTGCGATAGGCCACTATGGATTCGTCAACTCGTTCCAACTCATCCAGCACGTTGCCCAGATCAAAGAAGGCCAGCACATAGTTAGGATCCGCCTCGGCGGCGCGGCGATACAGATCCTCGGTGCGCCCGAACTGGCGGAGATGAAAATAAATGGTACCCAGGTTGATCAGAGCTGGGGCGTACAAAGGATCGCGCTCCACAATCTGCTTGTACAGCTCAACGGCGCGTTGTTTCTCGCCCGCTTCCTCCGCTTCAACGGCGGCAAGAAAGACATCCTGGAGATTGTTTGCCGCAGTTCCCGGTCGCCGTAGCTGTGCGGGTCCGTTCCCATCTACCGCGGTCTGGTCAAAGTCGAAGAGCAACTGGCGGCGGATCGGGTCAACGATTGCGCCGTGATGGCGGAAGGCAACCCGCGCCCCGCTGCGCACCAAGCACGCCTCCAACAGCGGATTCGCCATGCCGGAGACAGCGCGCATGGCCACAATCGAGTGGCGGATCGAAGCGGCGGAAATATCGTCCTCGCGCAGAATGCGCAGGGTGCGCAACTGGCCAAGATCCTGAAAGGAATACACTTGCTGCTGGGTGATTAGCCCCGCTCGCTCCCACCCCAGCAACTGGCGGGAGGTGATTTGCAAGATGCGCAACACGTCCTGACGGCTATAGCTGGTCACTCTTCAGTGCTCCACTGGCTTAACAACTCGGCTGTGCGGCGCAACCGGATGACTGACTGCGCCTGGCTGAACAGTTACTGAAGAACCGCTCTTGCTGCGATTATGCCAAGAGTATGCGTGGATAAGCAGACAAGTACTACCGCCGCAACAAAAAAATCCGTGGATAACCCGTATCTGATTTGGTTCAAGTTCGGATCAGCGGCCGGCGATCTGTGGAAAACGGAGAATTATGGCACTAAAAGCGGAGCTATCGGCAAAGAACCCGAAGAGTGTTTGATTAGAATCCGGTTACAGATATTACCTTGGCGGGCAACCGTCAGCGATTTAACGCATTGTCTCTAAAAATTCTCAGAACATCGTCTTAGAATAGCCTCAAGGAATTCTTCGACGGACTGTGCGGTGAGATCGGACGCCGCCACAGCCGCTCGTTGGAGACACGGGGCAAATTCGTCCTGCGACTCTGCGACCTCTATTTTTGGGGCTGCGAAGATAGCCCATTTGCTGTTATATGCCCGTCCTACAAGGACAGAAAAGGAACCTCCCTTGAGCGCGATGTGGAAACCCAGTCAGACGTCTTCTATTACCCCGACCCCTGCTCCAGAGCCTGCGCGCCCTGCCGCCGCACCTGCACAGACATTTGAGCCCGCTACCCGCACGGCCGCGCCGTCCGCCGGCGACCAGGCCACCATCGGCAAGGGACTGGTCATCAAAGGCGAAATCACCGGCACCGAGTCGCTGTATATCGACGGTAAGGTGGAGGGAAGCATCACCCTGCCCGGCAACCGCGTTACCGTGGGCCGTAACGGCAACGTTACCGCCAACATCACCGCGCGGGAGATTGTTGTGCTGGGCAAGATTCGCGGCAACGTTACCGCGACCGACCGCATCGACATCCGCACCGAGGGATCGCTGACCGGGGATGTGACCGCGGCGCGCATCAGCATTGAAGATGGCGCGTTCTTCAAGGGCGGCATCGACATCAAGAAGGCCGACGCCAAGCCTGCCGCCGCCACGAGCGGCCCGGTTGCCGTGGCCGCCACCTCCGAAGCGGCTAAACCAGCCCAAGCATAGAGTTTATCCATCGCCGCTGGAGCCGCAATCCGCGGCTCCGGTGGCCGAGTCTTGCCGCCCGGCGCCCCTCCCAGTGGACAAAATGCAACTTGCAGGCCGTGTTCATGGCCAGCGATCGGGCTGCCCGAAGGTTCGCCCGGATGGTTGCCAGCTCACCCGGCGGTTGTGGAACATGCACAGTTTCTGTGATTCTGTGCTGCGCATATATGCCTATATAAACAGGGGTTCCATGGGCATAGCAGAGGAGTTTTGAGCGGAGGAGATCTGGTGAGCGCGAAAACTCGTCGCTCAGGCGGAGTTTTTTTGCGGGTTTCTGCTTGCGGGCGCGGAGTAAAGCGTGAAAAACAGCCTGAAAATGGGCTGTTTTTGCACGTTTTTACGCGTTTTCCGATGCGAAATTGGGCACCTGCGGCGCGGCGAATTGCCTTCGGCGCGGCGGGTTGGGGTTCGTGCTTTCCCACCCATTCACGATGAGACTGTGAATGGATGGGGCACCTTCATTGGTGGCCGGTCAAGGGCGGGGCACCCGGCAGGCCGCTGCCCCCTCCGAAGCTCTTTCAAAATACATTAATTAGCCAACTCTGGGGAATTTTAAACAGTTACAAAGTTCTGTTTTTCACAAGTTAGACTTGAGTTACCATGCTCCTACTCCAAAATTCCAGGGCCGGGAGCACTGAAAATGGAAAAGAAGGATGCGGAAGCGACACTGCGCATCGCACATGTCGCCGGCAGCGCCCCGGCGGCCTTTCAGGTAGTTCGCCTGATTGATGGCAAGACCACGCCCCAAGCTGTACTGCCGTCTCCTGTGGGGTTTCCTGTTGAGGGAAGGCCGAATAGCGACCTGCTCCGCGAGCTCAAATGGTATCTGGAGACATTCCTGGATTATCCGTTTTCGCCTGAGACAGAACATGCCGACCGTGTTCTCGATGCGTTGAGCGATTGGGGAAAACAAGCATTTACAGCATTGTTTGAAGACCGAGCGGCTGGCCGACTGTTTGACGCGTCCACGGAAAATGATTACTCCGGGCTGCATTTGCAAATTGCCAGTGACGATCCACAGATACTTGCCTGGCCGTGGGAAGCGCTCTGCGACCCAGAGCTGGGCTGGGTGGCGCAGACCTGCCAGATTGAGCGGCGATTGAACCTGGGCCGCGATCCGCAGCCAATTCCCGACTCTCTGCCGAGGGACAAAGTCAACATTTTGCTGGTTGTCGCGCGGCCGTACGGCGCCGAAGATGTCAAATTTCGGTCGATAGCGCGGCCATTGGTGGAGCTGATCGAGAAAGACGGGCTGCCGGCGCACGTTGAACTGCTGCGTCCGCCTACCTTCGATCAGCTCCGCGAACACCTGCGCGAGCGGCCCGGCTTTTACCACATCCTGCACTTTGACGGGCACGGGGCCTACGACGTGGAGACGCACGGCAACAGCGGCTACACCCTGCGAGGGCCGGAAGGCACGTTGGTCTTTGAGACGGAGGAGGGGGACGCTGACCCCATTCCGGCGGAGAAGCTGAGCGCCCTGCTGCGGGAGTGCGCGGTGCCGGGGGTGGTGCTAAATGCCTGCCAATCGGCGATGGTGGATGTTGGCAGCGACGATCCTTTTGCTTCTGTCGCCACCGCCTTGCTGCGCTCCGGGATGCGCGATGTGGTGGCAATGGCTTATTCGCTTTATGTGAGCGGAGCGCAGGAGTTTTTGCCCAGCTTCTATCGCGGCCTGTTCAAGGAAGGGAGCATGGCCAAGGCAGTGCGGCTGGGACGGCAGCAGATGTGGAGCCACGACAAGCGGATCTGCGCGCGGGGCAAGTATCCGTTACAGGATTGGCTGCTGCCCGTACTTTATAGACAAGATCCCATGCCCTTTACCTTTGCCGCCAAGGGCGGAACGAAATTAGAGACGCGCGAATCAAAACTGCCCGAGGAGTTGCGGCAGCAGAAAGATCCCTACGGCTTTATCGGGCGTGACAGCGCGATTCTGGCGATTGAGCGGGCGATGCGCCGCCCACCAGCGGGAATCCTGATTCAGGGACTGGGCGGAGTGGGCAAAACCACGCTCGCCAAGGGCTTCTTGCGCTGGCTGGACTCGACCGGGGGCCTGGGAAATGGCTGCTTCTGGATCAGCTTCAAGGATATCCACAGTGCAGACTATGTGATCAACCGGCTGGGAGAGGCTTTCTTCCGTAGCGAATTTGCTACTGCTCCGATTGAACAACGAATCGGCGCGTTGGCTGAGCTATTCAACAAGAACCGCTTCGTCATCGTCTGGGACAACTTTGAATCCGCGGCCGGAATTGCTGGAACCGCAGTTGCCGCGAATCTTACCGAGGCTGACCGGCAACTGTTGGCAAGCTTTCTGGATCAATTACGCGGCGGAGCGACCAAGGTTCTCATCACCAGCCGATCAACCGAAGACTGGCTGGGAGCGAAGCGGCGGTTCGTGCTGTCTCTGGGCGGCCTGGACCGTGAGGAACGTTGGGAGTACTGCGAAGCAATTGTCCGCGACTTCGACTTCCCAGTAAATCGCGAAGACGAAAAGCTGGTTGAGCTAATGAATCTGCTGGGCGGGCACCCGCTGGTGATGCATGCCGTTCTTTCGCGCCTTGAGCGGATGCAGCCGGCACAGGTGGTGGCGGCTCTACGCACAAATCTGGCGAGCCTAAGCTCCGGGATGGATGAGGCGCTGGCCGCAGTGTACGCAACATTGCGCTTTGTCGAGCAATCGCTGCCGGAGGAGCTGCGCCCGCTGCTCATTCCGCTGGGCATGCACGAGGGATACGCGGATGTCGATTATATGGAATACATGGCCAAACAGGTGGATGAGGGCTGGACGCGGGCAGAGATAGACCAGTTGATGGCCGCATTGTGCCCGGCGGGGCTGCTGCGCGACACCGGGCAGGCGATCTATGAGATGCACCCGCTGCTGACCAGCTATCTGCGATCATCCGGCGCAAAGACGAGCAAAGCGGAGACTCGCGATGCGTGGACACGGGCATTCGTAAACGTGATGGCAGGAGTTGCAGATCAACTGGCGCCGAAAGAGTTGCACGAGCAGCGGTTTCTTTTCCACATCCACGGGCAAAACTTCTACCACGCGCTGGAGGAAGCCGAACGGCTGGGGATTTCCACCCCCATTGCCGCTCTCACGCAGTCGATGGCCGCGTTCGCGCTGAACAGCCGCAATTTTGCGGATGCTGAGCGGCTTTTCAGGCGACTGGCAGAGCATTGCGTACGCGTCAAGGATTTGGAAGGGGAGGCAAGTGCTTACCACCAACTGGGAATGGTCGCCCAGGAGCCGCGGGATTTCGATAGGGCGGAGCAGTGGTATCTGAAGTCCCTCGCTATTGAAGAAAAGCTGGGAAATGAGTCTGGAGCCGCAATCACTTATCACCAACTGGGAATGGTCGCCCAGGAGCGGCGGAATTTCGATCGGGCGGAGCAGTGGTATCTGAAGTCCCTCGCGATTGAAGAAAAGCTGGGAAATGAGTCTGGAGCCGCAATCACCTATAACCAACTGGGAATAGTCGCCGAGGAGCGACGGGATTTCGATCGGGCGGAGCAGTGGTATCTGAAGTCCCTCGCGATTACAGAAAAGCTGGGAAATGAGCCTGTAGCCGCAATCACCTACCACCTACTGGGAATAGTCGCCGAGAGGCGACGGGATTTCGTCGCTGCGGAGCAGTGGTATCTCAAGTCTCTAGCGATTGATGAAAAACTGGGAGACAACCACGGAGCCGCGGGTACCTACCACCAACTGGGCAGCATCGCCGATGAGCAGAAGGATTATGCGGCAGCTGAACAATGGTACATGAAATCCCTCGCAATCAAAGAGAAGCTCGGGGATGTACACAGCGCCGCCAGCACTTATGGGAATTTGGGCTATCTGGCGCGCCTGACAGGAAATTATCTGGAAAGCGGGCAATGGAGGCTCAAGAGCGTGCTTGCCTTTCTGAATACGAACGACGCTGAGGGGGCCAAGAGAAGCGCGGCGGGCTTCATGCAAACGCATCAACAAGCCCCGCCGGAGTTACAGGCCAAACTGCGCGAGATGTGGAAAGAGGCCGGGCTGGGAGAGTTTCCTTCAGAGAGTGAAAACGCATGACGGTGGAAGAAACGGTCAGGAATCTGGACGAGGGCGGCGCGCGGCAGATTCTCGAAGTGATTGCCCGGCATCGGCTTGCTTCCGGCGCGGCCGTGGAACTGATGCCCGATGAGCGCAGGGAGCTGGCCTCGGCATTTGAGCTGGCGGACGGCCCGCTTCCAGCGGTCTCTGAAGCAGAGCTTGCCCGGCAGGCGCTGCTGGTTTTGGCTGAAGACCCCGCGACCCGGGCAGCGATTGAGAGCATGGCGGCGCAGAGTGCCGCTCTGGTGCAAAAGTTCGATTTCGGCGTGAGCCTTGGGATTACAGTGGCCGCGCTGGTGGTGCTGCAGACGCGGGTGCGGTTCGAGCGCGGCAAAGATGGCAAGTGCAGCCTGATTGTGGAGAAGAAGGCTGCGAGCGATGCTCTGCTGAAGGGGTTTGTGCAGAAGCTGCTGGGATTTATCAAGTAGATATTTCAATTCTGTGAGACGACACGCGGGTCCTTCGCTTCGCTCAGGATGACAAATCTATCAAGATGCGGGCTGAAGGCGGAGTTGTTGGAATTAGGCGAGAAAATGCAGATCCTTCGACTCCGCTGAAGTACACTTCGCTCAGGATGACAAATTTGAGAGAGGGTTATGCGTTCCCATGTCCCCGAAAACGAGGGACATGGGGCACTCAGATATTGGGGATGGGAAAGGGTGATAGCCGACTGTTTAGTGCACTGCTCCAGCGCCGGGGCCTGCGCCGGGGCGGTTTTTGCTGAGGAGGAAGGCTAATCCTACTAGGATGACCGAGAGCCAGGAGAGCTGCATGTAGACATCCTGATAGCCCTGCAACTGGGCCTGGGCGTTGAGCTGGTTGTAGATTGTCGCCAGAGCGCGGGTAGCGCCGTTGGGGCCTCCGAAGCCGCTGCCGAAGAAGCCGGTGAAGGTTTGGAGGTGCTGCTGGTAGGACTGGCTGGCGGATGTCATGTCGTTCTGGAGATGGGACTGATGCCACATGGCGCGGTTGGTGACCTGGGCCTCGGTAACAGCGATGAGGATGGAGCCGCCAATGTTGCGGGCGAAGTTGATGAGTCCGGCGACCTGGGAGTTGTCTTGGAGGGGTATGCCGACATAGGCGGCGGTGGTGATGGAGATAAAGCAGAAGGGCAGAGGCATCATCTGAACGACGCGGAGCCAGGAGTTGTCGGCGAAGCTCATGTCGAGGCTGGTGACGGCGGCGGCGTAGCGGAAGGTGACGATAAACATGCAGAATCCGACGACGACCAGAGTGCGCGCGGCGACTTTGCCGGTGGCGATGCCGGCCAGAGGCATCATGATGATCAGCGTGATGCCGCCGGCGGTGAGAGCCAATCCGGCGGTGGTGGCGGTATAGCCGAGGAGCTGCTGCATGAACTGCGGTTGGAGGACGGTGTTGGCGTTGAGAACTCCGCCGACCAGGGCCATGAGGAAGCAGCAGATGGCGAAGTTTTTGTGGCGGAAGAGGCGGAGATTGATGAGCGGAGCTTTTTGCCGCCACTCCCAGACAATGAGCGTGGTGAAGCTGGCGACAAAGAGGAAGCAGAAGAAGCGGATGAAGCTGGAGGAGAACCAGTCGTTTTCTTCGCCCTTGTCGAGCATGATTTGCAGGGAGGCCATGGCGATGGTGAGGAAGCTGAGGCCGATGTAGTCCATGCTGCGCAGGCGGGATCGGTCGGCCTTGATCCAGGGCGGGTCTTCGACGAGGCGGGTGACGAGGAAGAAGGCGACGATGCCGACAGGGATGTTGATGAAGAAGATCCAGCGCCAGGAGAAGTTGTCGGTGATCCAGCCGCCGAGGGTAGGTCCGATGGAGGGCGCGAGGACGGCGACGAGTCCGTAGAGGGCGAAGGCCTGGCCGCGCTTTTGGGGTTCGAAGGAGTCGGCCATGATGGCCTGGGCCATGGGCTGCAAGCCGCCGCCGCCCGCTCCTTGCAGAATGCGGCAGAGAAGCAGGATGGGCAGCGAGGGCGCCGCGCCGCAAAGGAAGCTGGAGACGGTAAAGATCACAATACAGAGCAGGAAAAAGTTGCGGCGACCCATGACGCTGGAGGCCCAGGCTCCGATGGGCAGCACGATGGCGTTGGAGACCAGATAGCTGGTCAGGACCCAGGTTCCCTCGTCGGTGCTTGCGCCCAGGTTGCCGGCGATGTGCGGCAACGCCACGTTGGCGATAGAGGTGTCGAGCACCTCCATAAACGCTGCCATGGCCACAGTTGCGGCAATAAGCCAGGGATTGACGCGGGGCTTCCAGCGGGCGTCGGGCGCGGCGCTGATGGAGGGATTGTCCATCTGACGAAGAGAGACGGCGCCTCCGGCCGGGGATGCTGGTGCTAGTTCTGGCAAAAAGTCTTCTCCTGGGAGCTTGGGGTACCGCTGTGTTGAATATCTGTTCAGTTGGTTAGATTGCGGTGAGGGCCGCTGGGGTGCAGGGATTCGGCGGCCAATTCCGGACTACGTTTCCCGTGGTGGGATTTTGTCAGGCGGTGGTGGGCTGCGGGGTTTGCCAGCCGATGAGGGCGATGGCGAGAGCGATGGCTTGCATGGCGACGATGAAGGCAACGCAGGCTGGCCACTTGCCCAGCGCCCAGAAGAAGCCGGGAACGACTCCGGCAGCGGTTCCGCCGAGGTAGTAGCAGGTGAGGTAGAGTCCGGCGGCAGTGACCCGCGCGCCGGAAGGGGCGGCGGTGCGCAAGTGGCTCTGCGACGCGGTTTGGGCGACGAAGACGCCGCTCGACAGCAGGGCAAGTCCGAGAATCACTATAGGAAGAGAGGGTGCAAGCGTGAGCAGTACACCGGCAATGGAGCAGCAGATGGCTCCACCGATGCCCACGCGCAGGCCGACGCGAGTGATGAGGAAACCGGCGGCTGGAGTGACGAAGAGGCCGATGAGGTAAACGAAAAAGAGAGAGCTGAGTGCGGTGGTGGAGAGGGAAAACGGCGGCGCGCTGAGGTGAAAGGTGATCCAGGTAAAGACGGAGACCAGCGAAAAGAGGACATTGAAGCCGACGGCAAAGGTGGCGATGAGGCGCCGATTGCGGAAGAGGACGCGGGCTTGTTGGAAGAGCGAGATCGATGGGGCTGTCACGCTGCGCCGGATCTTCGAGTTACTCGGGGGCAGCCAGAACGCAACCATTGCCGCGCCCGCCAGGGCTGAAATTCCTAACGCGAGAAAACCAACGCGCCAACTGAAGCGGTCAGCCAGAATGCCGGTAGAGACGCGGCCAATGAACCCGCCCAGCGCGGTTCCGCTGACATAAAAGCTCATGATGAGGGCCAGGCGCTCGGGCGGCCATTCCTCGCCGATGTAGGTGACGACGACCGCTACGATGCCTGGAATCAGGATGCCTTCGAGGAAACGCCAGAAGACAAGTTGCGGCAGCGATTGGGAGGTTGCAGCCAGCAACGTGGGTATGGCTAAACCGGTCAGCGAGGCGACAATGACCCGCTTGCGCGGCAGGCGCTCGGCGAGCGCGCCGAAGATGGGCGCAGAGAGAGCAACGCCGAGCGTAGCCGCAGAAACAGTCCATCCGACACTGGTTTTGGATGCGTGGAAGAGGCCTGTGAGCAGCGGTAGCAGCGGCTGGGTGCAGTATAGCTCAAGAAAGGCGCAGACGCCGCAGAGAGCGACCGCAGCCGCGGGCCAGTGGCCGGGCAGAGAACGGCCTGAATGAGAGCGGGTCTCCAAGAGTCAGGATAATTGATAGCAGGACGCAGATTAGCTCAAAAGGCGAACCGCGCTCTTGAGAGGTGCAAGATTCGGTTCTATCTGGACGAACTGGGGAAAATGATTCAGGCAACTCTGAAGACGGCCTTGAGCAAAGAAGAAGACGAGGGGGAGTCGTTCTCTTCCAAATCAGAGCTGACAGCGGATTTTTCTATGTGATGGCTGTCTCTGTCTTGAAACGGTATTTTTTGAACCGGCTTGGCGATGCTGCCGTAGTCGGCGCTGTAGCTGCGTTCTTTTGTTGGGTGGTAAGAGCGTTGGGGCGCGGAAAGGCTTTGTTGGGGTTGCGCGGAATGCCCGCTCACGGAAGAAGCCCTGTGCGTGGGGAATTGCCACGGTAGTTGTGTATCAAGAGTTGTCTTTTCGGGGGTAGAGGGAGCGCCGGGCGTGGGGACTGCTTTTGGATCAAACCGAATTGCATCCGGACCCATCGCCTGCGAGGGGAGTGCGCGCAGAATCTCGTTCAAGGGAATTTTGAGGTACCCCGAGATACGAACCCGCGCATCCGCGTCATCCTCGGCCCAAACGGTATAGAACTTGCCGGTGACGCGATGTTGCGCTTTGAAGCCTAAAAGCACGTTAGAATCTCCCTTCTTTCAAATGGCTTTCATTCCTTGCATCATCGACCATTGGTTAGATCTGATTTAGTTCTGATTGATAGACGCCGTGCAGACGGGCTTGTCGCATCCAGTCACTGGGAGCGTGGTCTGCCCCTTTGACCTTCATTCGATTTTGTCTATTTGTCAGCGTACGCAGCGTGGTAAGCAGGGGAGCGATTCGATCTACAAAAGCTTCCAGGACCAATCTCGAAAGTAATAGCCGCAGAAATCCCTGTGTCCCGATTTCGGACAAAACCGCTGTCTCCGCATACAACAGTAGTGTGCGAATGCAGCAAATCGTTTCTCGCAGTTTGTAATTTTTGCTGGAGTTTCCAAATGATTGAACGGAAAGATACCCAGCACAGGCCTTATTTACCCCAAGAACGAGGGAATTATTTGACACACGGCGCAATTGTTTACGCACGGGCGCAACACGACTTACATCTTTCGCCAAGGCTAGCATGATTCCCCCAAAGAACAGGCAAATGAGACAGAAGAATGTGACGGAGATCTTAGAGGGAAAACAATGCAATCCAAAACCCGGATTCTTCACGAGAAAATTAAAGTATTCTCATAAATGAAGAGCCTCGGAGAATAAAGCCTATCCACAGCCCACTCAATCTGCAAGAACCTTGGTGGCTGCACAGCTCTCCTAAAGAGAGCAGCTAACGGATTATAGTTCTGGAAATATATTTTTGTCAATGACCGAATACACAGTTGTCAGTAGCACATGATATGTCCGGAGGTGGTAGCAAGTGAAGTGTCCGCTTAGCGGGCGGCGAGGATGGTTCCATGCGAACAAGCGTGGAAGTCTATCCGAGGGCTGCGGTGGAGCGGGCG
>Ga0181519_10002775_pt1 | contig 14643 bp, 7 predicted proteins | sample PEATcosm2014_Bin_26_FD_121102 | JGI IMG/M metagenome (GOLD analysis project Ga0181519, IMG submission 121102) | Peatland microbial communities from MTU Mesocosm Facility, Houghton, MI, USA - PEATcosm2014_Bin02_10_metaG | ecosystem: Environmental > Terrestrial > Soil > Wetlands > Peat | place...
CCGGCGCTCGCCGGTCTGACACGACCGGTGCATGGCGCACCGGCGAAAGCTGCACCGCTACCCTCCGCAGGCGGCCGGACGTGCGCGCCCGTCGACTGGCCGGACTGGACACGCTTCAAGGCGGGCTACCTGAGCGATGACGGCCGTGTGATCGATCGCAGCATGAGCGATCAGCGCACGGTGTCGGAAGGTCAGGCTTATGCGCTGACCTTCGCGCTCATTGCCAACGATCGGGCCGCGTTCGACAAGGTGCTCGACTGGACGATCCACAACCTTGCGCAGGGCGACCTCACGGCCCACCTCCCGGCCTGGCTCTGGGGCAAGACGGACGACGGGCAGTGGGCCGTGCTCGACAGCAACCCGGCGAGCGACGCCGACATGTGGATCGCCTACGCGCTGGGTGAGGCGGGAAGATTGTGGAACGTGCGTCGCTACACCGCGCTCGGTGCGCTCCTTGCCCGCCGCATCGTGTCGGAGGAGACCGATTTTGTCCCGGGGCTTGGCCGCACGCTGCTGCCGGCCCCCGTCGGTTTTCATCCCGCGAAGGATCTGTGGCGGCTCAACCCCAGCTATTTGCCGATGCAAGTCGTGCGCCGTCTGGCGGGGCTTTTTCCGGAGAGCGGTTGGGGACAGTTGATCTCGTCGTCGCTCAAGCAGATCACGCTCACGGCACCGCCACTGGGATTCGCGCCGGAATGGGCGATGTACCACGCTGGCCGGGGTTTCGAGATCGATCCCGAGACGCAGGGCGAGGGCAGCTACAACGCGATTCGTGTCTACCTGTGGGCGGGCATGCTCGCGCCCGGCAGCGACGACTTTCAGGCGCTGACGCACGCCTTCGACGGCATGCTGAAGTACGTGGCGACGCACGGCGCACCGCCCGAGCGGGTCAATACGCGTGACGGCACCGCAAAGCAGGACGGCGGCGCGGGCTTCTCCGCTGCACTGGTTCCGCTGCTTCAGGCCGTGGGCGATACGACGCAGGCGCAGGGGCAAGCCGCGCGCGCCCGCGCCCTCGATGCGCAATCGGCGCCGGGCTACTACAGCTCGGTACTCTCGCTGTTCGGTCTGGGCTGGCAGGACGGGCACTTCCGTTTCGCCGCCGACGGCACGCTGCAAGTGCCATGGGAGGCGGCTTGCGCAACACGCTGATCGGCTCCGCGTGCATGACGTGCCTGCTCATGGCAGCCGGCGCTGCGCAAGTGCGCGCGGCGCCAGCGCCGAGCGCCGGCGGCAATAACGCCAACGCCAACGCCGTTGCGCCCAATCGCGATGTGAGCAATCTGCTCTCGAGCGCCACGCTCTGGCATGCGCGTCATCGCAATGACCTCGCCCGTTCCGCGCTGGAGAAGGCGTTGCTCGTGCAGCCGGATCAGCCGGACGCGCTCTCGCTGCTGGGCCAGATCGACATCGAGGAGAACCATCCGCAGGAGGCGAACAAGGCATTACAGACGCTGCGCGCGCGCTATCCGAATGCGCCGGCGACGAAGGCGCTGGCCGACGTGATCCGCATCAATACCGTCGACAAATCCCGCATTGCAAGGGCTCGTCTGCTTCAGCGCAGCGGACAGGCCGACGCCGCCTTCGCCGAGTACAAGGCGCTCTTTCCCGACGGCCCGCCCACTGGCGACCTGGGCGTCGAGTACTACCGGGCGCAGGCGAATGCCACCAACGGCTGGCCGGCAGCGCAGCAGGGGCTGGCGAATCTGGCGAAGGCATCGCCCGAGGACACGCGGGCGTCGCAGTCGCTGGCCGAATTGATGATCGACCGGCCTGCGAGCCGCCTCGCGGGCACGCGCATGGTGGCCGAACTGGCGGCGCGTCCCAATGCCGACATGAACGCCTTGCTGCCGCTGTGGCAGAAGGGGCTGTCCAGGGCGGACGGCAATCTCGCGTGGTTGCCCTTGTATCAACGCTATCTCGCGCTCGCGCCGAACGATGCCGATATCCGCGCGGCTTACGACAAGCTGAACGCGCAGCAGGCCGCCCGCACGCGCATGCTCAACGATCCCGCCTACAAGGCGCGGCAGGCGGGTCTCAAAGCGCTCGATCAGGGACGGCTGGGCGACGCCGAGAAGTCGCTCGACGCCGCGAGCGCCCGGCGTCCCAACGACGGTGAACTGCTTGGCTCGCTGGGACTCGTGAAGATGCGTCAGGGCGATCACAAGGCCGCGCAGGCGCTGTTCGCGCAGGCCCTGCGCAAAGACCCGGGCAACGCGGGCAAGTGGCGCGCGCTGCTGCGCACGTCGCAGTTCTGGGCCGCGATGTCCGACGCGCGCGAGGCCCGCGACGCGGGGCGTCTCGATGAGGCCGACCGGCTCGTGCGCAGTGCGCTGGCAAACGATCCTCGCAATCCCGACGGGTTGGCGCTGCTCGGTGACATTGCGCTGGCTGACAAACGCGACGACGACGCGCTGCGGCTCTTCCAGCAAGCCCTGAAGATCGAGCCGGACAACGACACGGCCCTGCGCGGCATGATCACTCTGTATTCGCGTGAGCAACGTCGCACGGAACTCGCCAACCTGCTCGGCGACCTGCGGCGGCGCTTCCCGCAGGACAAGGCGCGCTTCGACAAGGCCGAGGCCGCGGCGCTGTCCGATGACGCGGAGCGCGAGATGGCCGAGGGCCACAACGGTCCGGCGCTCGCGGCACTGGAGCGTGCCGTGGCGCTCGATCCGGGCAATGCCTGGACACGCTATTCGCTCGCCAGCCTTTACCGCAAGCTTCGCCTGCCGCAGATCGGCCGCGACGTGATGGCCGAAGGCATGCGCCAGCCGCTCGAGCCCGACGACCGTGCGCAGATGCTCTACGCGCAGGCCATCTACCTGAATGTGATCGACGACGAAGCCGGGGCGCGAGCGTCGCTCGCGCAGATTCCCGCGGCAAACGTGACCCCGTCGATCCAGCGCATGCGCACGACGCTTGCGATTCGCGACACGGCGCGTCTGGCCCGCGAAGCGCATGCCGCAGGCGACGATGCACAGAGCGAGCAGCGCTACCGCGAAGCGTTGACCCTGGCGGGTGACGATCCGGAACTGATCGGTGAAGTCGCCCGCGCCCGCGTGTCGGCGGGGCAGCCGGAGCAGGGCCTGACGCTCATGCGCGACTGGCTCGCGGCTCACGCGGACAAGCCGCAGCCCGACGCGCAACTTCGCTACGCGGAACTGCTCAACACGGCCGAGCGCGATGCGGAACTCGGGACATTCCTCGCGGGCATCGATCCGGCCAAGCTCGGGGCCGATCAGCGCGACGAATGGCAGGATTTGCAGGACCAGCTTGCGCTGCGTCAGGCGGACAAGGCGCGGGCGCTGGGCGACTTCAAGACTGCGCGTGAGCGGCTCGATCCTTTGCTCTCGCGCCAGCCGCCCGACAAGCGCGCGCAGTCGACGCTGGGCGACATCTATTTTGACGAACGCCGCTACGACGACGCGCGCAAGATCGCGGAGGCGCAGATCCGGCAGGACCCGACCAATCAGGACGCGCGTTTGTCGCTCGTGCGCGTGCTCTACGAGATGCAGGACGACGAGGCCGCCAACCGCGAGCTCGATCGCGCGCTGGCCGAGGCGCCGCCGGACGATGTCTGGACACAGCTCTCGGCCGTGCGGCGCCTGACCGCGATGGAACGCTTCGACGAGGCCATCGCCCTCAATGACAAGCTGCGCGCCGAGTTTCCCGATATCTCCGCCGTCACGGTACAGCGCGGACGCATCGCGCAATCCCAGCGTCACTACAACGAGGCGAAGGGATGGTACGACCAGGCACGCAAGGAAGAAATCGTGCAAGGCGCGCTGCCGGGCTATGACGGCATGACGTCGGCCGAGTCGGCCATCGACTCGCTGGAGTCGCGCCGCAACAGCTATGTCGCGGCGGGCTACGAAATCGATCAGAAGAAGGGCGACGGCGGCATCTCAATGTTCAACGCCCGCGCGGTGCCCTTGTACGGTCAATACGCGCTCGGCTACGACGGCCACGTATTCGCGCAGACGGATTACGTCAGCGCCGACTCCGGCGACTTGCCGCTCAACGGCACGTCGGAGTTCGGCACACTGCCGTTCCTCAATGTGCCGGCGTTCCGGGCGGCGAATCCCGGTGTGTTGGGCGACTACGGCACGAAGCGTCAGAAGGCGTACGGACAGGCACTCATGCTCGGGTATGAGAACGACTGGATCCGGGCGGACATCGGCCATACGCCCATCGGCTTTCCCGTGTCCTATGTGACCGGCGGGGTGCGCCTGTTCGGCAACCTCGGACGCTACAACTACTGGGTCGACGCCTCACGTCGGCCGATGACCGGCAGCATGGTGTCATACGCCGGGGCGTACCTGCCTTTGCCCGAGATCTTCGGCGACGGCAAATGGGGCGGCGTGCGGCGCGACGCCATTACGTTCCACGCGTCGCGCGATTTCCCACGGTGGGGCGTGTTCGGCGAGGCCAGCGTGGCGCGGCTCACGGGCGAGAACGTGCTGAACAACTCGGAGGTGTCGGCACGCGCCGGCGTCGATCTGCCGCTTATCTACAAGCGAGACATGCGCTTGAACACGGGCGTTACGCTGTTCTTCGACAGCTTCGCGCAGAACGAGCGTTACTACACCTACGGACACGGCGGGTACTACAGCCCGCAAACCTATGTGTCGCTGACACTGCCGCTGGAATGGTACGGGCGCACGCAACGCTGGTCGTATTACTTGCGCGGCTCGGTGTCGTTCTCGCAAAGTCAGGAGAAGTCCATGCCGTACTTCCCGACGGATAGTGCATTGCAGGCGGCCAGCGGGAACCTGACCTACAGCTCGGGCGGTGGTTTCGGCGTCGGCTTCTCGGTGCTCGGACGCGCAGAATACTGGATCAATCGCCATTGGGTGATCGGCGGTCAGGTGCAGTTCGAGCGCTCCGACTACTACGCGCCGAACCGCTTCCTCGTGTACATGCGCTATCACTTCGACGCCCGTCGCGGTGATGTGCCGATGCCGCCCTCGCCGGTACGCCCGATCTGGAGTTACTGACCCATGAGCGATCGCGTCGATTCCGTTCTTACCCTTGCCGTCTCGGGTGCGCTGGCAGATACGCGCGGGGAGGGCACATGCTGACGCTCATCGCCGTTGTCTCGAGCGCGGGTGGCGCCGGGCGCAGCACCGTGACAGCCCATCTTGCCGCACAACTCGCGCACGCCTCGCATCCGGTCGCGGTGCTCGAACTGGACGCCCAGAACACCATCGGGGCGCTGCTCGGTCTGCGCGACATGTGCGGCACGGGCGTGCTGTCGGCGGGCGTGGCGCCCGACAGTTGGCGCAACGTGGTGTGCGAGACACCGGCCGGCGTGCCGCTGCTGCCTGCCGGTCGCACGGATGCGACGAGTCTCGCCGCGCTCGGCCAGTGGCTGCGTCAGGACACCGGGGGGCTACGCCGCCAGCTCGACGCGGTCGGATTTCCTGCGGGCACGCGCGTACTCATCGACACGCAGCGTTTGCCCGACGTCATTGCCCAGGCGGCGCTGGCCGCCGCCGATCTGGTGCTCGGCGTGGTGCCCGTCACGACGACCGGTTACGTCACACAGCCGGATCTGATCGCCGCCTGCGCGGGACGCGCGCAGATGGTGCCGAATCTGGCCGCCGCCAGCTCCCCGCTCAACAACGATCTTCTGCATCTGATGCAGACCCGCGCGGGTGAGGCTGTCGTGCCGCTGCGCATTCACCGTGACGATGCGATCGGTACGGTGGCGGCGGGCGGTCAGACGTTGGCCAGCGGCGGGTTCGGCTCGCAAGCCGCGCTCGATTTCGTACAACTGGCCGCCTGGGTGCTGCGCGCGACAACGCCCGGCGATGCCTCGACCGGGGCCGGGAGGGACGGAAAATGATCAGCGACGCGCTGCGCGCCCTCTACCGGCTCGGACGCGACATGCTGGTCGTGCGGCTAGAGGTGCCGCGACGACCGGGCGGACGGCCACCGCGCGCCATGCAATGGGTGCTCGCGGCAACCGTGCGCTCGCCGCGTCACCGGCGGTGGATCTCGCTCGCGAGCGACCATGTGGTGGCCCGGATGGCGATGCGGCTCGACGTCCGTCAACTCGACGAGTGGCGCGACTGGTGGCTGCGTCTTGTGTTTCAGCCCGCGCGCGCCGGACGGCCCGACTATCCGGGACGCGCACTGGCGTGGATCAATGAGCGTGTCACGCATCGGCTCGATGTCCCGCCCGACGCGGGCTTCTGGCAGATCATGGACGCGCTGATGTGGCGCCGGGCCGACCGGCGTCCCGCATTCCCGCCTTACACGGCATGGCTGGCATTGAGCCGCTATAGCGAGCGTGCGCGGCTGTGGCTGGTGCAGTCGCTTTTCGGCATTCCGCCCGAGACCCCGGCACAACTCGCGCGTCGCTTTGACGTGCAGCTCGAGCGCGTCGTGCAGTGGCGTGTAACGTCGGCTGTCGTCGCGCTATTCGGCCTGCTCGGCGTGTTCTGGATTGTGACGACACCGTTCGACGCACTCGAGCAACTGCTGTTCTCGATCTGCACGCTCACGCTGGCGCTGGTCTTCCGACGGCTCGACAGTCAGTATTCGGTGCTCGTGCTGATCGGCCTGTCGCTGATTTCGACGATCCGTTACGTGTGGTGGCGCCTGACCCAGTCGCTGGCGTTCGATACCGTGCCCGAAGCGGTGGCCGGCTACACGCTGGTTGCCGCCGAGATGTATACGTGGGCAATCCTCGTCTTCGGCTACCTCCAGACGGTATGGCCGTTGCAACGCCGTATCACGCCGCTGCCGCCGGAGGTGAGCGACTGGCCCAGCGTCGACATCTACATCCCGACGTACAACGAGGGGCTCGACGTGGTGCGCCCGACCGTCTATGCCGCCTGCGGGATCGATTGGCCGCCCGAGAAGCTGAACATCTACCTGCTCGACGACGGACGCCGCGAGGAGATGCGTGACTTTGCGGCGCTCGCGGGGGTGCATTATGTGACGCGTCCCGACAACCGGCACGCCAAGGCAGGCAATATCAACCATGCCCTCGGCAAGACGCAGGGCGAGTTCATTGCGATCTTCGACTGCGACCACATCCCTGTGCGCTCGTTCCTCCAGACGACGATGGGCGCCTTCCTCAAGGACCCGCGTTGCTCGCTCGTGCAAACGCCGCATCACTTCTTCTCCGACGATCCGTTCGAACGTAACCTCGCCACGCGCGGGGCCGTGCCCAATGAGGGACGTTTGTTCTACGGCATCGTGCAGGACGGCAACGACTTCTGGAACGCCGCGTTCTTCTGTGGATCGTGTGCAGTGTTGCGTCGCGCGGCGCTTGACGAGGTGGGTGGCGTGGCCGTCGAGACGGTGACGGAAGACGCTCACACCGCGCTCAAGATGCACCGCCGCGGCTGGAACACCGTGTACCTGAAGGTCGTGCAGGCGGCCGGTCTGGCGACCGAGTCGCTCTCGGGGCATGTGGGACAACGCATTCGCTGGGCGCGCGGCATGGCGCAGATCTTTCGCGTCGATAATCCGCTCTTCGGGCGCGGCCTGACGATCGGTCAGCGCATTTGCTACGCGAGCGCCATGCTGCACTTCTTTTACGGCATTCCGCGCATCATCTTCCTGCTCGCCCCGATCTGCTATCTGTTCTTCGGGCTCCACATCGTGCAGGCCGCGGCGCTGAGCATCTGTGCTTACGTGCTGCCGCACATCGCGCACGCGAATATCGCCAACTCGCGCATTCAGGGCAAGTATCGCCATTCGTTCTGGTCGGATGTCTACGAGGCTGTGCTGGCGTGGTACGTTGCGCTGCCCACGACGATGGCGTTCATCAACCCGCGCTACGGCAAGTTCAACGTGACGGCCAAGGGCGGCCTGATCGAGCAGAGCTTCTTCGACTGGAGTATCTCGAAGCCGTATCTGGTGCTGCTCGGCTTTAACGTGCTGGGCTTCCTGGCGGGCATCTTGCGCTTCTTCTACGGCCCGGCACACGAGACTAGTGCGTTGATCTTCAACCTGGCATGGGTGTCGTTCAATCTGGCGGTGCTGGGCGCTGCCGTAGCCGTGGCGACCGAGGTCAAGCAGGTACGCCGCACACACCGGGTGTCGATGCGCATGCCCGCCACGCTCTACCTGCCGGACGGACGCACGATGGCATGCCACACGCGAGACTTCTCGGGCGGCGGTCTGGCCTTGCGGCTGCCGGTGCCTATCGATCTGGCGGTGGGCACCGAAGCGCAGGTGGCGCTGGCGCGTGGCGTGAACGAATACGGCTTCCCGGTGAGCGTGGTCGGTGTGCGGGGGCAGGATCTGTTCCTCTCGTTCATGCCGCTCACCGCAGAGCAGGACAAGCATCTCGTGCAATTCACGTTCGGCCGGGCCGACGCCTGGCACGACTGGGATGCCGAGCGCACACGCGACGAGCCGATCAAGGCGCTCTTCGACATGTTGGCGATGGGCTTGCGCGGCTATCAGGTGCTGGCGAACTACTTGCTGAGCAAGCTCGTGACGCGTTGGCAGAATCGTCTGCGCGGCGTGCGGCAGACGTAATGGGTTTCGGGCGGGATGTGGGACGGCGGGATGCGGGAATGCGGTAAAGCGTGAAGGCAGTCATTCGGAAGCGAGCGTGACGAGAGCCGGACGGAACCGGCGCCAAGGAACGATACGATGGGCATCTGGAACCTTTATTTCATCCTGAAGCTGTTGCTGCTGTGGGCGGGCATCATCGGTTTTCACGTACTGCCGAACTTCGTCTTCGCGCTGCTGCTCGCGGTACGGCTGCGGCCGCGCTGGGCGCGCATCGCCCGCCAGGTGATCGCCATTCCGGTGGGCGTGGCGCTGCTCTACTATGATTCGAACCTGCCGCCGTTCGCCCGTTTCGTCGAGCAATTGCCAGCGATGTTGCAGTTCCGCTTCTCGTACATCATTGAATTGCTCGGGCGCTTCGTCTCGGTCAGAGACTGGCTGCTGCTCGCGATCCTGGTGCTCGTCTACTGGATCGTGAACCGCTGGCTGCGGGTGACGACCTTCGTGCTGCTCGCGCTCCTGATCGTGCCGGGCGCGTTGCGTGTCGGGACATTGGTGTCGGTCTCGCCGGTGATCGCTGCGCAGGGCGATGGGGCGGCGGTGGCGGCGGCGGGTGCTGCGGGAGGCGCCACCGGCGCAGGAAGTGCGGCGGCCGCGGGCGCGGCGGCAGGGGCTGGCGGATTCTTGACGGGTAACGGTGACGTGCCGTTGGGAGCGAGTCCGAACGCGGCGCTCAACAGTTTCTACGCACGAGAACTCACGCGCGCTGTCTCATTGCCGGCGCAGGTGGGGGCGGGGCCGGACTACGACATCATCTTTCTGCACGTCTGCTCGCTGGCTCAGGACGATCTCGACGTCGACAATCTGAACAATCAGCCGTTGCTCTCGCGCTTCGACTTCGTCTTCAAGAACTTCAACTCGGCGGCGAGCTACAGCGGCCCTGCGGCCATCCGTGTGCTGCGCGCCAGTTGCGGTCAGCCGACGCACAAGGCGCTGTACGATCCGGCCGGTCCGCAGTGCTACGTGATGAGCGATCTGAAGAATCTCGGCTTTACGCCGACGCTTGCAATGAACCACGACGGGCACTTCGACAACTTCATGCAGGAAGTGCAGCAGAACTTCAATATTCAGGGCATCACGCCGTTCGACAATACGCACACGCGTGTTGCCATGAAAGCGTTTGACGAGACGCCGATCCGCTCGGACGGCGACGTGCTGCAATCGTGGTGGAAGCAGCGTATGAGCATGCCCGACAAGCGTGTGGCGCTGTACTACAACACGATTTCGCTGCATGACGGCAACCGTCTCGAAGGCTCGAAGCTGACCAGCGTGCAGAGCTATCCCATCCGGGCCAAGGCAGTGTTCGACGACTTCAGTCAGTTCATCGACACCATTGCGAAGTCGGGCCGCAAGGCTGTTGTGGTGTTCGTGCCGGAGCATGGCGCCGCGCTGCGCGGCAGCAAGCTGCAAATCTCGGGCATGCGCGAGATTCCGCTGCCCGAGATCACGCATGTGCCGGTCGGGGTCAAGCTCGTCGGCTTTGGCAACGATGCGACGGCCGCACATGGCACACCTGTCACGATTTCCACGCCCACGAGTTATCTGGCATTGATGACGCTCGTCTCGCATTTGATCGCGAATAACCCGTTCGCGGGAACCCCCGATCTGGCGCAGTACGCGAACGACCTGCCGCAGACCGCCTTTGTGTCCGAGAACGAGCAGACGACCGTGATGAAGTACGACAGCAAAATGCTCATTCGCGGTGCGGATGGCGTCTGGCTCGACCTGAAATCGCTGGAGTAGTGCACACGCACGCTTTTTTCCGGAATCGCGCATACTGTGCGTCTTGCCCGCTTAGGCGGGCAGCGCAGTCTTGTCACGCTGTCCGATATTGCCTGATTCGAACTTTCCGGGAGTTACCGTGCAATACACCAAATTCGGCCGCACCGGCCTGAGCGTTTCCCGCTTGTGCCTGGGTACCATGACGTTCGGTCTCCAGACCGACGAAGCCGCGAGCCACGCGATTCTTGACCGCACGGCCGATGCGGGCGTCAACTTCATCGATGTTGCCGACGTCTATCCGCTCGGTGCCGATACCTCGCTGGCCGGACGCACCGAGGAGATCGTCGGCCGCTGGCTCAAAGGGCGTCGTGACAAGTTCATTGTGGCCACCAAGGCTTGCGGTGAGATGGGGCCGTCGCCGTGGGACAAGGGGGCGTCGCGCAAGCATCTGCTCACCGCCATCGACGCGTCGCTGAGCCGGCTGGGCACCGATTACGTCGACCTGTATCAACTGCATTCCGACGACACCGACACGCCGATCGACGAGACGCTCGAAGCGCTCGACACCATCGTGAAGTCGGGCAAGGCCCGCTACATCGGCGTGTCGAACTACCTGGCGTACCGCCTCGCGCGGGCGCTGGGTCGTGCCGACGTGCTGCGTGTGGCGCGTTTCGTGTCGGTGCAGCCGCGCTACAACCTGTTGTTCCGCCAGATTGAGCGCGAACTGCTGCCGCTCGCAAGCGAGGAAGGGCTGGCTGTCATTCCTTACAACCCGCTCGCCGGGGGCCTGCTGACGGGCAAGTACCGGCACGACGCCGCACCGAGCGAAGGGCGTTTCACCACGGCAACGGTCGGCAAGGCGGGGGAGATGTACCAGAAGCGCTACTGGCATGAGCGCGAGTTCGAGACCATCGAGGCGCTCAAGGGCATTGCGAAGGACTCGGGTGAGTCGTTGACACGCTTGTCGCTCGCATGGGTGCTTGCGAATCCGGTCGTGACGTCGGCCATCATCGGCGCGAGCCGCGTCGAACAACTGACGGAGACGTTGGGCACCATCGATTACACGCTCGACCCGGCGCTCAAGGCGAAGCTCGACGAAGCGTCGCATGCCTATCGCTGGGGGGATGCGGCCCGGTAAAGGTAACGACCCGGTAAGCGCTCGCAGCTAGCTCGGTATGACGGAGCGTAGCTGCCATAGCTGCTAAAGACGCACGGCAGACAATTCCGCCTGCCGTGCGCTGCACCAAATAACGGCGTTCGCCCTCAGAGCGCCGGGCCGAGTTCGGCCAGCAGCGTTTTGAGGGGCGTGGCGGCATCCGCCAGGCGGGCCGGATCGATCACCGCTCGGCGGCCAACGAGTTCGCGCGCGGCCAGAAACTCCTGCGCACGGTTGATGCTCGCCGCAGCGATCACCGCGCCATCGCGCAGATAGAACAGCATGAAGACGGCAGCGCCCTGCGCGTCCGGCAAACGGCGTTCGACCACGGCGTCGTGCCCCTCGGTCATGCCGACCATCTGCAACTTCGCGTTGAACTGATCCGACCAGAACCACGGTGCCGTCGCCACGGGCTTCGGGGTATCGCCATGCACCACGCTTGCCGCCACCTTGGCCATTTCGCTGGCGCTCGGCACCGACTCCAGACGGATACGACGACCCAGCGCGGGGTGCTCGTGATGCGCGCAATCGCCCACGGCCAGAATGGCCGGATCGCTCGTGCGTGCGAATTCGTCCACGACAATGCCGTTGTCCACCGCCAGACCGGCAGCCTGCGCGAGCTCGGTGTTCGGGATCAGACCGATACCGACAACCACCGCATCAGCCGGCAGACGCTTGTCACCCGCCACAACGGCCACGACCTGACCGGAAGCGTCCTGCTCCAGCGCCGTCACACCGACACCGACCTGCACGTCCACACCATTGCTGCGGTGCAGCGTAGCGAAGAATTCGGCGAGATCGGCTTCGGCCACACGCGCCAGCAGACGCGGTGCCGCTTCGAGCACCGTCACGCTGGCGCCCGCCTTGACCGCGCTGGCCGCCACTTCCAGACCGATGTAGCCGCCGCCGACCACGACGACACGCTTGCCCGGTGCGAGCGCTTCGCGCAGACGCTGGGCGTCGGCAATGTTGCGCAGGTAATAGACGTTCGGGGCGTCGCCGCCCGGCATCGGCAGCGCACGCACACGGCCGCCAAGCGCCAGCACCAGATGGTCGTAGCCGAGCGTCTGGCCGTCGTCGAACGTGACGGTGCGTGCGGCACGGTCGATGGCGGTGGCCGTCACCCCGAGGCGAACGTCGATCTCCGCCTTCTCCCAGGCGTCGGCCGGACGAATCAGCAGGCTGGCTTCATCGGCCTGACCCGCCAGAAACGCCTTCGAGAGCGGCGGACGGCGATACGGCAGGTGCGTTTCGCTGCCGGCGAGCACGATGCGGCCGGTATAGCCGAGTTGGCGCAGCGCGAGGGCGGTTTCACCGCCGGCCTGACCGGCGCCGAGAATGACAGTGGTGGAAGTAGCTTCGGACATGAGGATGTGTGCGAGAGAATTCGGCCGACAGTGTAATGCATCGGGGCACGGGTGGCGTCTTGAATACGGCGAAGATGGCCGTCCCGTCTGGTGATTCGCCCGCATGGGCCGGATCGGCCCGACGCCCGGAAACTGACCCGGTCCGGCGGTGTTTGGTCAGGTAAAACCTTCGGTACAAAGGTGTCTGTCGCGCATTCATGCGGGTTTTCGACGTGTTTTTACCGAGTTGCATGGCCCGGCCAATTAAGGCGTAGAGTAACTTCGTCGCGCACCATTGCCGCCGACGGAGGAGACACCATGGCCTGGACTAGTCAACAGAAGCATGTGGTAACGGCAAGCTATCTTGGGTGGACGCTGGACGCGTTCGATTTCTTCCTGATGGTGTTCGTACTCAAGGACATCGCGAAGGAGTTTCACACCGAACTTGGCAGCGTGGCGTTCGCGCTGTTGCTCACGCTGGCGATGCGCCCGGTGGGGGCGTTTATCTTCGGACGGTTGGGAGACAAATTTGGGCGACGGCCAGCCATGATGGCCAGCGTGTTGCTGTACGCCTTGCTGGAGCTGGCCTCGGGCTTCGCGCCAAGCCTGACGGTGCTGCTGATCCTGCGCGCGCTCTTCGGTATCGCGATGGGCGGCGAGTGGGGCGTGGGCGCTGCGCTCACGATGGAAAGCGTGCCGACGCACTCGCGGGGCATCGTCTCCGGGCTGTTGCAGGCCGGCTACCCCAGCGGGTACCTGCTGGCCTCGGTGGTCTACGGCCTGTTCTATGAAAGCATCGGCTGGCGCGGCATGTTCTTCGTGGGCGTGCTGCCGGCGCTGCTCGTGCTCTACATCCGGCGCCATGTGCCTGAATCGCCGGCGTGGAAGAGCGGGGCGGCCCAGCGCGCGGCGCCGCGTGCGAACTTCGTGCAGGTGCTCACACGAGACTGGAAGCTGGCGCTGTACGCCATTGTGCTGATGACGGCATTCAATTTCTTCTCGCACGGCACGCAGGATCTGTATCCGACCTTCCTGCAAGTGCAGCATAAGTTCGATACCCACACGGTGAGCTTGATTGCGATCACCTACAACATCGGCGCGATCATCGGCGGCCTGTTCTTCGGGGCGATCTCCGAGAAGATCGGACGCCGCCGGGCCATCATCATCGCCGCACTCATCGCATTGCCGGTGCTGCCGTTGTGGGCGTTCTCCAGCGGTGCCGTGCTGCTCGCGATCGGGGCGTTCCTGATGCAGATCTCGGTGCAGGGCGCCTGGGGCGTGATCCCGGCGCATCTGAACGAACTGTCGCCCGACGAGATTCGCGCAACGTTCCCGGGGCTGGTCTATCAACTGGGGAATCTGTTTGCCTCGGTCAACGGCAACTTGCAGGCGAGCATCGCCAAGGCACATGACGGCAACTTCGGGCTGGCGATGGCACTCGTTGCCGGTACCGTGGCCGTGGTGATCGCCGTGATGGTCTACTTTGGACGGGAACGGCGCGGCGTGGTGCTCAACACCGGGGCCGAAGTGGCGCCCGCCAGCGGATTGCCACCAAGCGCCTCGGCCGTGCATTAGGCCCGGCGCGAGACCCGAAAACCGGGTGACGGCGGCACGCCAGCGCATTAGTTCAGCGCCTGGCTCGCCGCCATTGCCCGGCCTCGCAGCCAGTTGATGCTCGCGAACAGCAGCACCGCGAACACGATCAACATGGTGGCGACCGCGAGGATCGACGGATCGATCGAGTCCCGGATGCCGCTCCACATCTGGCGCGGCACGGTCTTCTGATCGGGCCCGCCGATGAAGAGAATCACGATGACTTCGTCGAACGACGTGGCGAAGGCGAACACGCTGCCCGTTGCAACGGCCGGGGTGATGAGC
>Ga0181519_10002779_pt1 | contig 14634 bp, 14 predicted proteins | sample PEATcosm2014_Bin_26_FD_121102 | JGI IMG/M metagenome (GOLD analysis project Ga0181519, IMG submission 121102) | Peatland microbial communities from MTU Mesocosm Facility, Houghton, MI, USA - PEATcosm2014_Bin02_10_metaG | ecosystem: Environmental > Terrestrial > Soil > Wetlands > Peat | place...
ATCCGCGCGAGATGGGTCTCGAGGCCCCAGAAGGTCGGCCGGGTGGAGGCGAACCGCAGCAGCCCCGCCTCGACCCAGCGCTGCAAGCCAACCCCGACCGAGTTCATGTTGCGGACGATCTGCTTCGGGCTCTCCTCGAAGGCGAAATAGATCGCCTTCTCGCCGCGCTGGCAGGCCGCCTCGGCGAAATGGGCGGCCAGCGTGGTCTTGCCCGTTCCCGCCATGCCCGAAATCAGCACGCTGGAGCCGCGCCAGAACCCCTGCCCGCCCAGCATGTCGTCGAGCGCCGGCACGCCGGTGCGGACCCGCTCGGTCGGCGCCTCGTGCGCCAGCTGGACCGAGGTGACCGGCAGCACGGAAATGCCCTGCTCGTCGACGAGGAACGGATATTCGTTGACCCCGTGCGCGGCGCCGCGATATTTCACCACCCGCAGCCGGCGGGTCGCCACCTGGTTGATCACGCGATGGTCGAGCAGGATCACGCAATCGGACACATATTCTTCGAGACCGTGCCGCGTCAGCGCGCCGTCGCCGCGCTCGCCGGTGATGACGGTGGTGACGCCCTGCTGCTTGAGCCAAAAAAACAACCGCCGCAGTTCCGCGCGAAGAATCGCCATGTTGGAGAAGCCGGAAAACAGGCTTTCCACGGTGTCGAGCACCACCCGTTTCGCGCCCACCGTGCGGATGGCGTGGCCGATGCGGATGAACAGCCCTTCGAGGTCGTAGTCGCCGGTTTCGGTGATCTCGCCGCGCTCGACGCGGATGTGGTCGACCGCGAGCTGGTTCCGCGCCTTTAGCTGTTCGAGATCGTAGCCGAGCGAGGCCACGTTCTCGCTGAGTTCGCGCTCGGTCTCCTCGAAACAGACGAACACGCCGGGCTCGCCGTATCTCAGCACGCCCTCGGCGAGGAAGGTCAGGCCGAACAGGGTCTTGCCGCTGCCGGCGCCGCCGCAGACCAGCGAACAGCGGCCCGCGGGCAGCCCGCCGCCGGTGATTTCGTCAAGCCCCTCGACGCCGGAGGGCGTCTTGGCGAGGCGCGCAGGAGAATGGGATTGGGTTGGCGCGTTCACCGTTGTCCCCGATTGCTTCCGCACCCCATGGCGTCCCTGACAAACGTGGCCTGAGTCGCTAACGCATGTTGGCTTGAAATTGTTCAGCAGGATTTTATCCGCGGATCAGTGGCCGCTACCGCGGAATCCCGCCCAACAGCGGATCATGCGCTACACTTTGGTGGGAGTGTCCTGACAATTTCGAGGCTCCGCTTCCGCGCCCGGCGTCGCGCTCACCAACCCGATCGCGATGCACTGGCGCACCAGTTCGGCCAGACTCCCGCCGCCCATCTTCTTTTTCACGGCGGCGCGGTGGCTGTCCACGGTGCGGACGCTCAAGCCCATGTCGTAGGCGATCAGCTTGTTAGGCAAGCCGCTGACCAGCTTTAGCAGCACCTCTTTCTCGCGCGCCGTCAGCCGGGCCAGATTCTCCCGGGCCGCCGCGAGATCGGGCGCCTCGGCGGACTCATCGCCCACGCTCTCGCAGGCGCCGCGGATCGCGGCGAGCACGGCGCCCGCCGAAAACGGTTTTTGGATTAAATCCGAGGCGCCCTTCTTCATGGCCTCCACGGCCAGGGCGAGGTTCGCATGCCCGGTGATGACCACGATCGGCAGAGCGAGGCCGCGCTGCCGCAGGTTCGCGATCAACTCGATGCCGTTCATGCCCGGCAATTGCACGTCGGTCACGACGCAACCGCGGGTCCTGGCGTTGACCGACGCGAGGAAATCGCTCGCCGAAGCGAAACTCCGAACCTCGAAGCCTTCGGCCTGCAACAGCATTTCGAGCGAATCGCGAACGACAGCGTCATCGTCGATCACATGGACGATCATCTGATCACATCCCCTCAATCCTTGCCGCAAATGAATGAAAGTCGCCGCAAGCCTTACGCAAAACGCAAGCCTCGCGCGAAAAAATCAAATGGAAGACCGGCGATTCTTTCAAATTCGGCCCCGAATCCCCGACCCACGCGAGCGGGCGGCGAACAGAATGGTTACTGCAACCGGGCGCTCGAATCAACTCGGCGAAACCACGATCTTTGCGAATCGCACCGAATCAGCCACGTCATGTCTTGCGTCCGGCGGAAGGCCCGGAAGAACCTGAAACGGAGCGGCGCCGCGGGTTCTCCGTAAAAGCCGCCGCCCGGCTTGAGCGGAACCGATTGCCTCGCCACACGTTTGACATTGTGAATTGCCCGGCTGATGCGATGGAAGGATCGGACACGATGGCTACGGAAATGCTAAACCGGAATGCGGGCGGCGAGACGCGGCCCGGCGAGAGCGCGACCATGAGCGACGCCATTGTCCATATCATCGACGACGAAGCCGACGTGCGCCACTCCATGGAACTCCTGCTGGAAAGCGCCGGCTTCAGGACGCGCAGCTACAGTTCCGTGCGCGCCTTCTTCGACGCCTGCGACGGCGCCTCCGGCTGCGTGGTGACCGATCTTCGCATGCCCGAGGCCAACGGAATCGACCTGCTGGCGCGGATTCGCGAGAGCGGCGCGGCTTTGCCTGTCGTCGTCGTCTCCGGCCACACCGATGTCGCCCTCGCGGTTCACGCCATGAAGAAGGGCGCCGTCGACTTCATCGAAAAACCGTTCTCCGCCGAAAGGCTGATCGAAGCCGTGCGCGCCGCCGTCGAGCGGACCGAGCGCGCGCCCAGCGGGCAGCAGGCGCCGCGCCCAAACCTGTTCATGCTGAGCAAGCGGGAGCATGAGGTGCTCGCGCGCGTACTGTCGGGGAAATCCAACCGGACCATCGGACAGGAGCTCGACATCAGCGAGCGCACGGTGGAATCCCACCGCGCCTCGATCATGCGCAAGACCGGCGCGCGCAACCTGGCGGAGCTGGTGCGGCTGGCGGCGCCCGAACACTGATGCTGTTTCCGAATTCGGAAAGGCGCGCTTGCGGCCCCCGCGCTCATGCCGTGCGGGTCCGGGGCGCGAGGCCCGGCGCGGCCTGACGGCTCTTTTGCCCCGTCAGCACGCGGGCGGAAGCCATGCCCACGAGGATCACCACTTCGTCGCGGTCGTTCTTCACGTAGATGCCACCCTCGGCCTGCTCACCCGCCCCGCGGGAGATGTCCTCCACGACGCGCCAGGCGGCGGCCGAGTCGGCGCAGACCCGCTCGCAAGCAAGATGTCTGGACCCGTCCGGTTTACGCACGAAGAACTGATACGACGCCATTGACGCTCCCTCTGGCAACTTGCCTGAACAGACTGGCATTCCCCATCGGTTCGTTATGATCCGCCCGCCGCCCTTGCGCGGCGGCGGCGCTACGCCCCCCGATGTCGTCTGTGATGCAACTTATTGTTGCAGCGCACATTTTGCGCGCCGGCCCGGTTTCAGGCCACATTGTGCGGCACCCTATCGGAGCGCCCCATGGCAGACAATGCGAGGAACTCCCTGGGTATTTCTACGTGGAATCCGCATGTCGCGAACAGGCGACAGGTTGTTGTTGCCGGGTTGACGCTACCGTGCGAAACTGCACGCACTGATTGTTCTGGTCTTGCGTTGAACAGGCGGAACCCTCGGGGACAGGGGTGCGCGAAGTGGTTCTTTTTGGCGTACAGGGATTTGGCATGCAGGGATTTGGCATGCGGGAACCGGAGACCGAAGGTTCGGACCGGCGGCGCAGGCTGGACGCGCAGGCGTCGTCGGCGCATGATTTCATGCTGGCGCTGATGGATTTCGCCGCCGCGCAGGGCGGCAGTCCCTGCGCTACCGCGGCCGCGCTGGCGGACGCGCCGACCTGCCAGACCTGCGGGCGCTCCCAGCGCTCCTGCGTCAGGGGGCTTTATGTCAGGGGCTTGCGCCAGGACTTCGACGACGAGGTGGAAATCGAAAGGCTGCGCGGCCAGGGCTGCCAGGTGCAGGTGGTGGAGGCCGGCCGCCTCGAAGTCGCGGCGCCCGCCCTCCTGGGCGCCCTGCGGCGCGCGATCGCCTTGCGGGACTGATGCGACGAGATCGGGGCGCGCCGCCCATCGCCTGCGTCAGGCTTTGGTTATTCTCCCTGCTTCATGGAGGCGAAACTGGGATCGTCGAATTTCCGGATATGCATGTCCAGCCAGCTTCTCATATTGATCGCCAAGTCCGGCGGAATTCGCAATTTTTCGTGCTCGACCAACTCGATGTAATGGATGAGATTCGTCCGCAGATAATCGTGGTCGCGCTTGTGGGCCGCCATGTCGCCGTAATGGGACTCGGCCATCGCCGCTTCCTCATGCTCGAAATGCGCGCGCGCAAGGTCGAGCACCGCTCTCAGCGCGGAGATGATGCGCTGGTCGTCCAGGGGAACCGCGCGCAAGCCGAATTCAATGGAATCGATGTGTTCGATCAGCCGTTCGTGTTCATCGACAATCGATCCTCGCCGCTCGGCTGCTGCGTTCATCTGTAAACACCTCCCTTTTATCATTTTTGTGTCATGATGCTGTCACGCCCATACCCGAGCGTCAATAATGGGCCGCGCGCGCTAACTTGCGGTAATTACTGAGGGTTCTAACTTTTTACGATATTACAATATCTTGCTTCCGCTGCGCTGCTGAAGCGGCGGTGGCGAGAAGCTCAGGCGGAAGTCACCGCGCTGTCGGCGCCCGGCGCGGGCGGGGCTCCGGGGCGCTTCACCCAAAACCTCTCCTGCCGCCTGCGCGGGCTGCAAGATATGGGGAAAGAGGCGGGATCACCCGCTGGGAAGGGTCCGCGCCAGCGCCTCCAGCACCGCCATGCGCACCGCCACCCCCATTTCCACCTGTTCCCGGATCAGGCTCTGCACGCCGTCCGCCACGGAGGAATCGATCTCCACGCCCCGGTTCATCGGGCCGGGGTGCATCACCAGCGCGTCCGGCCGGGCGAACGCCAGCTTTTCCGCGTCGAGGCCGAAAAACCGGAAATATTCGCGGGTGGAAGGGATGAAGGCGCCGAACATGCGCTCGCGCTGCAACCGCAGCATCATCACGATGTCCGCGTCCTTCAACCCCTCGCGCATGGTGGTGTGGACTTCGACGCCGAGATTGGCGATGCCGGTGGGCATCAAGGTGGAGGGGCCGACGACGCGGACGCGGGCGCCGAGCGCCGACAACAGGATGATGTTGGAGCGGGCGACGCGGGAATGCAGCACGTCGCCGCAGATGGCCACGTTCAGGTTCTCGATGCGGCCCTTGTTGCGGCGGATGGTCAGCCCGTCCAGCAGCGCTTGCGTTGGATGCTCGTGCGCCCCGTCGCCGGCATTCACCACCGCGCAATCGACTTTTCGCGCCAGAAGATGCGCGGCGCCGGCCTGGGCGTGGCGCACCACGATGATGTCGGGGCGCATGGCGTTGAGCGTGATCGCCGTGTCGATCAGCGTCTCGCCCTTGTTCACCGAGGAGGTCGCCACCGACATGTTCATCACGTCGGCGCCGAGCCTCTTGCCCGCCAGTTCGAACGAGCTTTGCGTGCGCGTCGAATTTTCGAAGAACAGATTGATCAGCGTGCGCCCGGCCAGCGTCGCCTTGTGCTTGCGCACCTGTCGCGACACCGCCACTGCCTCCTCCGCGAGATCAAGCAGATGCAGGATCTCGAGCCGGTTGAGGCCCTCGATGCCGAGAAGGTGGCGTTGCGAAAAGGTGGTGGGCGGGCTCATGGGCTGGGTTTAGTGGAGCTGGGCGGCGATCGCAAGCGCGCTGGCCGCCCCCGCGCGTCAGGCCGCGCGCACCGTGTTCAGGAACTGCCCCATCACATTGCGAAGGGTCTCGGCCTGGCGCGAGAGAGGTCGCCGACGGCGGAGCGCACCTGCCCGGCTGCAGCGGCGGCGTCCTGCGCGGCGGCGGCGCGCCTCGTCCTCGGCGCCGACGCGAATCCGCCCTGGCGGCGCGGCTGGCCAATCTGCGCAACGCGGCGCTGGATCGGTGACCGTTGAAATCCGTTCGTTCAGGCTGCGCGGACTTCGGCCAGGAAGGACGCCACGGCGCGATCCAGCTCCTGGCTCTCCGTCAGCAGCGTTTCCGTCGATTTAAGTACGACATGGGCCATTTTACCGGTTTCGCCCGCCGCTTCCGCGACGCCGCCGCCATTGTTCGCGACTTCGCGTGTGCGCTGCGACGCCTCTTCGACGTGCCGGGCGATTTCCACCGTGGCCGCTCCTTGCTGTTCGACGGCGGCGGCGATCGCGCCGGACATTTCATGGATGCGCATGATGGTCTGGGTCATGCCTTCGATGACCCCGACCGCCGCATCCATTTCACGCTGGACCGAGCCAATCTGGCTGCTGATATCGCCGGTCGCCACGGCCGTCTGGCTGGCGAGGGCCTTGACTTCGCTTGCGACGACGGCGAACCCCTTGCCGGCTTCGCCAGCCCGCGCCGCCTCGATGGTGGCGTTCAGGGCCAACAGATTGGTTTGGACGGCGATACCGTTGATCAGATTGACCACGTCGCCGATCTTTGTGGTCGAACTGGCGAGATCCGCGATCTTGCGCGAGACCTCGCCGGCCTCATGCGTCGCGGTCTCGACCGTAAAAGCCGATTGCGACGCCTGCTGCGAAATTTCCGCTACGGAAGCCGACAGTTCCGTCCCGGCCGCCGCCACGGTCACCACATTGGCGCTGGCCCGCTCGGTCGCCGCCACCACCGCGGTGATCTGCCTTTCCGTCTGTTCCGCGCCGGCCGACAGGCTGCTGGCGGCGGCGTTCAATTCCCTCGCCGTGGCGCCGACCGTCGACACAATGCCACGAACGCGTTGCTCCAACGTGTCGGCCAAGGCGAGCATGGCCTGGCGCTGGGCCTTTTCATTGTCTTCGCGTTGGCGCTCCTGCGCCAGGCGCAAGCCCTCCCGCTCGACGATGGCCTTGCGGAACACCTCGACCGTCCGAGCGAGGGCGCCGATTTCATCCTTTCGCGTCGCCTGTTCGACGTTGACCGTGGCGTCGCCGGCGGCCAACCGCTCCAGCGCCCCGATAACTCTTGCAAGGGGCGCAGTGAGGCCTCGCGCGATGGTGACGATGAACAGAGCGACGGCGCCGGCGGCGACCGCCAGTAACGCGATCAGGCTGAATTTCAGCGAGCGACGAGTTTCGTCCGTCACTTGCGCGGCGGTGGTCTCGGCGACCGCCACAAGGCGTTGTCGCGCCTTGGTCAAAAGTTCGGTGGGCGCGCGATCAATGCCGGCCACGGCCTCGTCGCCCGACACCGGATCGAAGCCGGCCTCCTGAAATTTCTGCAATCCCTTGCGATAGGCCCGTCCCATCTCGTCATGGGCGGTCAGGAACTGGGTCAGGAGCTGCGCCGAGTCCTGGTCCTTGACGCTTTTCTTCAGGCGCGCGCCGCGCGTACGCACTTCGCTCTCCCGGTCCTCGAAATTCTTCCAGTATTTCGCAAGCGCTTCAGGCTTCTTCCCGCGCAACAGGACGTCCTTCCATTCCTGCGCCTGCTTCTTGAACTCGGTTTCCATCGCTTCGACGTTGACGGCATCGGACTGGCTGGCCATGACATCTGTCGTGAAAGCCTCGATGCCCTTGGTGGCCCGTAACGCGCCAAAGCCGACGGCGGCGCTGATCAGCGCCAAGCTTGTCGCGAAGATCAGCAAGAGTTTGGTGCGAATCAGCAACTTGGACAAGAACATTAAAGTCTCCGCATCCCAGACGCATGTCGGGGGGCCCGCAACGGGCGCAAGTAAATGCCGCCTGATGCCCCTGAGTCGAGACGAACGTAAGTTAACTGAAGACTTTATGGCCGGGCTGGCTTTCGCGAGGCTTGAGACGCCGGCCCTGCAGGGCGGCGACGGGCGAGCCGAAACGTCGGCATAGCCCGATCGGAGCCCTTCCCTGCCCCAACGACCGAAGCGATCCCCCCTGCGCGCGAACGGCGGCGCGCGGATCGCAGGGTCGCCGGCGCTCCTGGCGCCGCAAAAAACTTTGCCAACTCTCTTGGACCCCTCTTCGGCCAATTGGGCCCGTCTTCGGCCGAGAAGGCCGACGCCGTTTTCGCCAGCTTGACCAGAGCTTTCCGTTAAAATATTTATTGCAATCGTGTTATGCGGTCTCCGGAACCAGACCACGCAAGGGAAAACCTATATGCGCAAGCTACTTCTCGGCACGATTGCGGCGGCGACCGTCATCACCGGCGCTTTGGCCCAAACCCCACCGCAGAAAATCAAGACGCGTCTGGACCACCTGGCTGGCACGCCGTTCGTCATGGTCGTCAGCTACCTGCCGTCCGAGATCACTTCGATCACCTGCGACACCTGGACCATGCTCGGCATCAACTCGTGGAATCATCAAAACGACTTCACGATTCCCGCCGGCCCGGCCGTCGCCGTGTTGAACGCAGCCAAGTTCAATGGCTACTGCAAGGGCGCGGACTCGATCAAGGCGCATACCGACGACGGCGATTTCTCGGGCGTTCTCGACCGCGGACCTGGCAACTGGGAAGCCTCGACCAAACTGACCTTCCAGGCCAAACCGTAAAAAAATCCGCATTCTTTCGCGTCGTCCCGCGAGCGCAGCGAAGCGATCCACGCAAAACGCCGACACGTGGATCGCTTCGTCGCTCCGCGCCGAGATGACCATCAGGCAGACGCCCACCCCGCCCCAACCATGACGGACCGACGACCGAAATGCAGCCGCGAAGGAACGCGGCCGCATCGGCGCGCGTTCAAAAGGCATGGCGTTACAATTACATGGGGAGGACAGAATGCGAGGTCACATTTCCAAGCGCTCAGCCATCGCGATCCTGATCTACATGATGGTCCAGGCGGTCGTCTTCGGCATCGGCGTGGTGCTGGTCATGGCGACGCCGCTGGCGTCGATCGCGATGACGCTGATGCCAATTGTCGTCGCGACCACGCTGATTGCGTCGGCGCCCCTGGCGTGGTGGATCGCGCCTTACGTGCGCGCCTCCCATGAACGCATGTTGAATGCGCGAGACCCCGGCCGATCGGTCAACGACCAGCCGGAACACGGCTATCACTGGAGCCAGTCTCAACGCTGAGCCGCTAACGAAAGCTAAGGAAAGACCGGTTGAGCCATCAGCCGGTCTTTTTTGCGCCCGAGCGGATCTGCAAATATGACCGGGGCAGTCAGGCGCTCCGCCGCCAGGGAACAATGATCCCTAACGCCTTGATTTAGACAGACTTCACTTTTACGTGAGCTGCTACAACGCACTCAAGAACCATCTCCTTTCGCGCAAGGCGCCAGTGAGTCTCCATGAGCTATTTTCCGATATTGCAAGTCATCGTCGATCACGCCACAGCGCTGCCGGCGCAGCAGATCGTTGGAGCCCTGTTCGGCTCGTTCTGCCTCGGGCGCGCGCTCGGCGCGCTCCACGCCATGCTGACCTCCGGCGGGCGCTGAGCGCCGCGCCCTGTTCGGCGCGGCCGGAATCCCCTTCGTTGACGGGAATCAAGGGCGACAGTTCCGCTTGTGCTAGAAAATTTGCAGTCCTTTCCTCCGCGGCCAAGCGCCGGCGGTGATTTCACGGAGCTGTTTCCTGCGGCGCCACCACCTCGAACAGAACCTGAGCGAAGTGCCGACAGTTTCCTGAAGCAGCACCACCACAGGTGAGCGAGGCTCATGTCTCGACGTTCGGCCCCTTGCCGGGGTTTGCCGGCGGCCTATTGTCGTCGCGGCGCGTCTCGGGTTGGCCGGCGCTCCAGACCGGCTGGCGCTTGTCGAGAAAGGCGGCGATGCCTTCGCGCGCGTCCCGCGCGCGGAGATTCTCGGCCATCGCCTCGCTCGCGCAGGCATAGGCCTCCGCGAGCGGCAGGTTCGCCTGACGGTAGAAGGCTTTCTTGCCGATGGCGAGGGTCAGCGGCGATTTGGTCGCGATCTTCTTCGCGAAGGCCAGAGTGCGCGCCTCAAGCTCCGCCGCCGGGACCACTTCATTGACGAGGCCGAAACGCAAAGCCGTCGGCGCGTCGATCAAATCGCCGGAGAGCAACATCTGCATGGCGTGCTTGCTGGCGACATTGCGCGACAGCGCGACCATCGGAGTCGAGCAGAACAGCCCGATGTTTACGCCCGGCGTGGCGAAGCGCGCGTCCTCGGCGGCGAACGCCAGATCCGCGCTGGCGACCAGTTGCGCGCCGGCGGCCGTGGCGACGCCATGCACCCGCGCGATCACCGGCTTGGACAGATGGACGATGGCTTGCATGACCTCGGCGCAGAGCGAGAAGAGATCGTCGACAAAAGCCGGGTCGTAATCCCTGGCGCGCAATTCCTTCAGGTCATGGCCGGCGCAGAAGGCCGGGCCGGCGCCGGCGAGGATGACCACGCGCGCGCCCGCGTCGGTCTCGATGTCCGCCAGGGCGGCGCGCAGCGCCAGCAACATGCCGAGCGACAGGCTGTTACGCGATTGCGGCCGGTTCAACGTCAATGTGGCCACGCCCTCATCGTCGGCGCGCAGGAGAAAGGGAGCCTCGTTCATGGCTTGCAACTCCGAATTGGCGTGTCTGCACGGCCGCGCCTTGGCGCAGGGCGCCAGTCTGATCGACCTTGCGCGGCTTGGCCAGTTTTGTCTCGACTCTGGAAAGCGGTAGCCTGCCGGCGAGTACGAATTGCACTCCCCCGATGCGACGCCGCTCCGCGGGCGGGCGTGTCGTTCTTCCGATCAGCAACTAGTTGATTCTTTCTATATACTAGATAAATTGAATAGGCGCGCGGCGTGCAGCGCTTCACGCCGGCGTCGAATCGGCGGAGCAAGCCGCTGCCGAACATGAATTCGCCCGGAGGAACCATGGACCGCATCGATCTCCAAATTCTTGCAATCCTTCAGGACGACGCCGCCGTGACCGTCGCCGACATCTCGTCGCGTGTCGCGCTGTCGCCGACGCCTTGCTGGAAGCGCATCCAGAAAATGGAGGCGCTGGGAATCCTGACCAGGCGCGTCGCCCTGCTCTGCGCGCAAAAGCTCGGGCTGGGGCCGACGGTTCACATCACCATCCAGGCCGGCGAGCATGCGCGCGATAAGATGGAAAGCCACGCCGCCGCGAGTCGTCATGGATGGCTGGCGAGAAGCGCGGCTTGCGCACGTTCGTCGCCATCGCCACGCTCGGCAGTTTCGTGCAGGGCGCGGAAAAGCATGGCGTGTCGCGCGCCATCGCGTCCAAGCGCATCGCCGATCTCGAAGCCGAACTCGGCGTCAAGCTGATCAACCGCACCACGCGCTCGCTGAGCCTGACCGAAGCCGGGCGAAAACTGCTGGTCGCCGCCGACGGAATTTTCGGCATGCTGGAAAACGCGGTGGAAGACATAAGCTCCGGCGCAACACGCCGCGCGGCGTGTTGCGCGTCAGCGCGCCCATGTCGTTCGGCGTGCGTCACCTCAGCGGGATGGTGGATTCGTTCCTGCTGGAAAATCCGGAAATATCTGTCGAACTGACGCTCGACGACCGCGTCGTCAATCTGGTCGAGGAGGGTTTTGATGTCGCCATCCGCATCCGCGCGCTCGCCGATTCCAGCCTCACGGCGCGGCGGTTGGCGACGGCGCGCATGGCTCTGTGCGCCGCGCCCGCCTATCTCGCGCGCCGGGCCGCGCCGCGCCATCCGCGCGATCTCGCGCGGCATGACTGCCTGGTCTACGATTACATGGCGCGGCAAGGCGTCTGGTTTTTTACGCGCGAGGGCGCGGCGGAGGACGTGCGCGTCGGGGGCCGGTTGCACGGCAACAATGGCGATGTTCTCGTGCAAGCCGCGGTCGATGGATTGGGCGTGGTGATGACGCGCACGAGGCGATCCGCAGCGGCGCGCTTGTCCCGATTTTGCAGGACTGGCGCGCGGTGGAGCCCGGGCTTTACGCCGTCATGCCGCCGGGCCGGGTCGATGCGCTGAAAGTGCGCGTCCTGGCGCCAAGGCGACCGTCACCGCTGGCCGGTGAGGGTCTCTTCTTGACCCGGAGCCGTCGTTCGCAGGGCGCGGTGTCGCCGACAATGCCGATGGTCGGGATATGACGGCGTCGCCGCGGATTTCGGCGCCTCAAGCCGAGGAGAACACCGCCGTTCGGCGAGTAGCGCGCGACCCCATGGCCTGAAGGCGCGACCATGATGCGATCCGAAATTGTGGTTCGCGCGTTTTACAATCGTCGATTCTTGCTTTCGTCGCCGAGGTTCAGCCGATGAGCCTAAGCTCTGCCGTTGCATTTGACAGCATCCTCGAGACATTCGGCTCCGACCGCAGCCGGTTGATGGATATCGCCTTGACGGTTCAACGCCAATTCGGCCATGTCGGCGACGATGCGATCCAGGCGATCGCCAGGGGGATCGGCGTCCATCCCGTAGAAGTTGAGGAGATGGTCTCCTTCTACGCCTTTCTCGATCGAGAGAAGCGCGGGCTCAATCGCATCCGCCTCTCCAAGTCCCCGATTTCGTTCATGAAAGGCGCCAGAGAAGTTGCGACCGTTTTTGAAACGGCGCTCGGCGTCTCCCTCGGCGAAACTTCGAAAGACGGCGCGTTCACGCTCGAATGGACGAGGGATATCGGCATGGCGGATCAGGAGCCAAGCGCACTGGTCAATGGCGCCGTTCTGACTCTGCTCACCCCAGAAGACGTTCCACAGATTGTCGCCGCTCTGCGGCAGGCCGCCGGCGTTGGCGAACCGCCATCCGAGCGCGCCGTTTTGCCGAAGACATCGATACGATCGAGCCTCGTCCGGCCTGGACCGCTGCTTTCCGGCCCATATGTTCCCGGCGCCGGGATCAAGGCGGCCTTGGCCTTGACCCCGGAAAACGTCATTGAGGAAATCAGCGGCGCCAAGCTGCGTGGCCGTGGCGGCGCCGGATTTCCGACCGACCTGAAATGGCGGCTCACGCGCAAGGCGAGCGGATCGGAACATTACGTTCTCTGCAACGCCGACGAGGGCGAGCCAGGAACCTTCAAGGATCGCATGTTGCTGTGCGAATTTCCCGATCTGGTTTTCGATGGCATGACCATCGCAGGCTATGCGCTGGGCGCAAAGCAGGGCATCGTCTATCTGCGCGGCGAATATTCCTGGCTGTGGGACCGTCTTCAGGACGTGTTGAAAGCGCGACGGGATCTCGGACTTCTCGGCGCCGATATCTGCGGACATGCGGAATTCGATTTCGACATTCGCATCCAGCTCGGAGCGGGGGCCTATATCTGCGGCGAAGAATCCGCGCTGATCGAATCGCTTGAGGGCAAGAGGGGATCGCCGCGCGACCGGCCGCCCTATCCAACCGAGCATGGCTATCTGCGACAGCCGAGTGTGGTGAACAATGTCGAAACCTATGTCTGCGCCGCCCGCATCCTCGAAAAGGGCGCCGGTTGGTTTGCTGGGTATGGAACGAAGGAATCGACGGGCGCGAAGCTGTTGAGCGTCTCCGGCGATTGCGCGCATCCGGGAGTCTACGAGACGCCGTTCGGGATCACCGTCAACGAGTTGCTCGACCTGGTCGGAGCGCCCGACGCTGTCTATGTGCAGATCGGCGGCCCCTCCGGCAAGGCGATCGCGCCGAAGGATTTCGGCCGGCGGATCGCATACGAGGATTTGCCGACCGGCGGATCGATCATGATTTTTGGGCCGGGGCGCGATGTGCTCGAGATCGCCTTGCGGTTTACTGAGTTCTTCGTCGATGAATCCTGCGGCTGGTGCGCGCCGTGCCGGGTTGGAACGACATTGCTCAAACAGGGCATGGAGAAAATCGTCGCGGGACGCGCGAGCCTCTCGGATATCCAGGCGACGGAGGCGTTGGCGGGAACGGTTGCGCGCATGAGCCGCTGCGGACTCGGCCAGTCGGCGCCCAACCCGATCCTGACGACGATGATGAGCTTTCCCGAGCTTTACGAGGCGCGGCTCTCCCCGGAAGCGTTCACGCCGCTCGTCACGCTGCACGACGCCTTGCGCGAGGCGGTCGAGGTTCAAGGGCGCGAGCCGATGCGACAGGAGAGCTGAAATGGGCGCGCGAACTTTCCATTTCATCGTGGACGGAGTCGCGGTCGAGGCGACGGAGGGACGGTCGATCATCGAGGCCTGCGACGCGGCTGGGATTTATATTCCGCGGCTTTGCCACCATCCAGATCTCGAACCCTCCGGCAATTGCCGCGTCTGCACCTGCAAGATCAATGGCCGCCCCCACTCGGCCTGCGTGACCCCGGCAGCCCCTGGCATGGTGGTCGAAAACAACACGCCGCAGCTTGCCTCCGACCGGCGCACGCTGATCGAAATGTTGTTCGTCGAAGGCAATCATCCCTGCCCCTATTGCGTGGCGAGTGGCGATTGCGAATTGCAGGCGCTCGGCTACCGGCTCGGCATGGTCGCGCCGTCTCAACCCTATCAGTGGCCAAGGCGAAAGATCGACGCCACCCATCCCGACATTTACCTCGATCACGACCGCTGCATCCTTTGCTCGCGCTGCATTCGCGCCTCGCGCATGGAGGACGGCAAGACCATATTCGCCTTTGAAGGCCGTGGCGTCGCCATGCGGTTGAACGTCGACGCCCAGGGCGGATTGGGCGACACCCAGATGGCGGCGATCGACAAGGCGGCGCGCGTCTGTCCGGTGGCCTGCATCGTGATCAAACGCGACAGCTACAAGATTCCAGAAGGCAACCGCCGATTCGACAAAGCCATGATCGGTTCCGATATCGAGGCCAGGTGGAA
>Ga0181519_10002783_pt1 | contig 14627 bp, 13 predicted proteins | sample PEATcosm2014_Bin_26_FD_121102 | JGI IMG/M metagenome (GOLD analysis project Ga0181519, IMG submission 121102) | Peatland microbial communities from MTU Mesocosm Facility, Houghton, MI, USA - PEATcosm2014_Bin02_10_metaG | ecosystem: Environmental > Terrestrial > Soil > Wetlands > Peat | place...
CCTGTTCGTGATGCTGCTGGGCGAGCTCCGGCGGTGGGGGGTGGCCCGTGAGCTGGTCGACGAGCTCCTCCCCAACGCGGAGCGGGCCATCGAGTGGATCGAGCAGTTCGGCGACGCCGACGGTGACGGCTACGTGGAGTACCACCGGGCCACCGACCGCGGCCTCGCCAACCAGGGCTGGAAGGACAGCTGGGACGGCATCCGGTACGCCGACGGACGGGTGGCCGAGGCGCCGATCGCCCTCTGCGAGGTGCAGGCCTACACCTACGGGGCGTACCTGGCCCGTGCCCACTTCGCCTTCGAGGTCGGCGACACCGCCACGTACGACCGGTTCCGGGCCAAGGCCACCGAGCTGAAGACGGCGTTCAACCGCGACTTCTGGCTCGAGGACAAGGGGTGGTACGCGGTGGGCCTGGACGCCGACAAGCGCCCCATCGACTCCTGCACCTCCAACATGGGCCACTGCCTCTGGACCGGCATCGTGGACGAGGAGAAGGCCCGCCAGGTGGCCGGACGGCTGGTGTCCCCCGAGATGTTCAGCGGCTGGGGGGTCCGCACCCTGTCGACGGCCGGCGGCGGCTACAACCCGATCAGCTACCACTGCGGGTCGGTGTGGCCCCACGACACCGCCATCGTGGCGGCCGGGCTCGCCCGGTACGGGTTCGACGGGGCCGCGCAGCAATTGATCCTGGCCCTGCTCGATGCCGCCATGGCCCAGGGGGGGCGACTCCCCGAGCTGTTCAGCGGCCTGGCCCGCGACGAGCTCTCCGTCCCCGTGGGCTACCCGACGTCGTGCTCCCCGCAGGCCTGGTCGGCGGCGTCGCCCCTGCTGTGCCTGCGGACGCTCCTCCGTCTCGACCCGTGGATCCCCTACGGCAAGACGTGGCTCTGCCCCAACCTGCCCGAGGGGATCGGCTACCTGCGGGTGGCCGGGATCCCGCTGGCCGGCGCCAAGGTGACCATCGAGGTGGGCGACGAGGTGCCCGGCGGGGTCTCGATCTCCGGGCTGCCGGCGGACATCGAGGTGGTCCGGGAGCCCCGGCGCCCGTCGACCGCCGTCTGACGTCCGCCCCGCCGGGTCACCACCCGCGCTCGACCCACTCGTCGAGCTTGGGCGACTCCGCCCCGATGGTGGTGCCGGCGCCGTGGCCCGGCAGCACCAGGGTGTCGGGGCCGAACCGGCGGAACAGTCGGGTCTCGATCGACTCGATGATGGTGGCGAAGTCGGCGTTGTCGAACGACGTGTTGCCCGGTCCACCGGGGAAGAGGGTGTCGCCGGTGAAGAGCAGCGGGGTGCCCTCGACGGCGAAGCACATCGACCCCGGGGTGTGTCCCGGGGTGGCGAGGGTGGTGATCCGGAGTCGACCCACCTCGAGCGTCTGCTCGTCCTCGAGGATCCGGTCGTAGGAGGGGAGCATGTCGGCGTCCGCCCGGGTCACCGCCACCTCGAAGCCGGCGTCGCGCACCGCCGCCACCGCCTGGATGTGGTCCCAGTGGCCGTGGGTCTCGATCACCGAGCGGACCCCGAGCGAGCGGCAGAGGTCGAGGAGGAGGTCGTGCTCGTTGGCGGCGTCGATCAGCACGGCGTCCCCGGTGGCGCGGCACCGGACGATGGAGACGTTGTTGTCCATCGGGCCGACCACCACCCGGTGGACCTCGACGGCGGTGTCCTGGTAGTCGATGATCGTGTCGGCCATGGCTGTCGTCTCCTCGCTGGGCGCGGACCCCGTCGGGGCCCCCGGGACGGCGATCCCAGCGTACCGTCGGGGGGTCCGGGAAGGACCTCCCGGGCCGTTCCGCGGGCCCGTCGTGGAGGTCTTGACCGGTTGGTCAATCCGACGGCCTTCTGGTAGACAACGGAGGACACCGTCCCCGAGCCGGGGGCCACCCCAGGGGGGATGGAGACCAGTATGAACTTCGCCTTCAGTGAGGAGCAGGACGAGCTCCGCAAGTCGGTCCGCCGGTTCCTCGAGGACAAGTCGCCCGAGACCGAGGTGCGTCGGCTGATGGAGACCACCGAGGGCTACGACCCGGCGGTCTGGTCGCAGATGGCCGAGCAGTTGGGCCTCCAGTCGTTGACCATCCCCGAGGAGTTCGGCGGCTCGGGCTTCTCCTACGTCGAGCTCACCGTGGTGCTGGAGGAGATGGGGGCCGCCCTGCTGTGCGCCCCGTTCTTCTCGACGGTGGCACTGGGGGCCAACGCCGTGCTCACCTCCGGAGACGACAAGGCCAAGGCGTACCTGCTCCCGGGGATCGCCTCCGGGGAGACCATCGCCACCCTGGCGATCACCGAGGACTCCGGGCGGTGGGACACCGGCGGGATCACCCTGGCGGCCACCCCCGACGGCGACGGGTGGAAGCTCAACGGGCACAAGTCGTTCGTGCTCGACGGCCACGTGGCCGACCTGGTGCTGGTGGCCGGTCGGACCGACGCCGGGATCAGCCTGTTCGGCGTGAAGGGCGACGCCGACGGCCTGACCCGCACCCCCCTGGCCACCATGGACCAGACCCGCAAGCAGGCCCGCCTCGAGTTCGCCGACACCCCCGCCTGGTTGATCGGCACCGACGGCGGCGCCGAGACGGGCCTCTCCAAGACCCTCGACCTGGCCGCGGTGGCCCTGGCCGCCGAGCAGGTGGGCGGCGCCCAGCGGTGCCTGGACAGCTCCGTCGAGTACGCCAAGACCCGCATCCAGTTCGGACGCCCCATCGGCAGCTTCCAGGCGATCAAGCACAAGTGCGCCGACATGCTGCTGGAGGTCGAGTCGGCCAAGTCGGCGGCGTACTACGCCGGCTGGGCGGCGGCCGAGGACTCCGACGAGCTCCCGGTGGTGGCCAGTCTGGCCAAGTCGTACTGCTCCGAAGCGTACTTCCACGCCGCCGCCGAGAACATCCAGATCCACGGCGGCATCGGCTTCACCTGGGAGCACCCGGCCCACCTGTACTTCAAGCGCGCCAAGTCGTCGGAGCTCCTCCTCGGGGATCCCTCCTACCACCGCGAGCTCCTGGCCCAGCGGATCGGCATCTGAACCCCGTCACCGTGATGACGATGTCGGCCGATCTGGCGTAGCGTCTCCGGAATGAGTGATTCGCAGCGACTGATCCCGTGGCTGGCCCTCACCCTGCTGACGGTGGTCGGGATCGCCGGCGCCGTCCTCGGACTGACCGGGGCGCCGAAGCAGGCCGGGCTGGACGCCGCGGTCCACAACACCCTGTCGGCGCCGAACTACACGTCCCTGCTCCAGGCGACGGGTCAGACGCCGCAGACCCAGTCCCTGACCTGGGAGTCCCCCAACAAGCTCGGCGGCTGGGTGGACACCGGCGGCCGGCGGTTCTACGTGTACGTGCTCGGGAGCACCGAGTACCAGAGCAGTGCGGTGGCGGTGACCACCAAGGACAGCGACCTCACCTACCTCAGGGGCACCAGCCAGCCGGCTGCCTCCTACGACCCGGTCCAGGGCTACCTCCCGTACGCCGAGCGGGCGACCCACGTCACCCAGCACGGGAACTCCTACAGCTTCCCCGTGACCCAGGAGGGACAGACCGCCGAGTTCACCGTCACCGTGTCGGGCCAGTACGTGTCGCAGCTGAAGCTGGTCGCCACCGGGACCGCGGTCGACCTGAGCATCGGATCGGTCGGGACCGCACCGCCGGTCACCCTGCCGTCCGGCGCGAAGATCAAGGCCGCCTCGACGTCGTCCTCGGCGTCCTCCTCGGCCGGCTGAACCGGCCGGCCGACCCCGGTCGGGCTCAGTCGACGCCCGCCCGGTCGACCGCCCGGTCGATGGCGCCGCGGAGCTCCCTGGCCGCCCGGCCCGGGTCGGCGGCAACCGTCAGCCAACGGACCACCACGAAGTGGCGGGCGCCGGCCCGGACGAGGTCGGGGACCGTGTCCGGTGCGACCCCGCCGGTCACCCACACCGGCCACGGCGATCGCTCCACCGCCCGGGTGACGTAACCGGACCCGGTGCCGGGACGCCCGGGTTTGGTCGGCGTCTCGACCACCGGGCCGGCGGAGAGGTAGTCGAGCGGCGCGTCGCCGTCGACCGCGGCGTCGAGCTCCACCGCGGCATGGGTGGAGAGCCCGACCAGTCGGTCCGGACCGACCACCCGGCGGGCCCGGTCGGGAGGGGTGTCGTCCTGTCCGACGTGGACGCCGTCGGCGCCGGCCGCCACCGCCAGGTCCGGGCGGTCGTTGAGGACCAGGGGCACGTGGTGGGCGGCACAGACCTGGCGGGCCAGCCGGGCCCGTTCCACCAGGGTCCCGTCGTCCAGCTCCTTGTCGCGGAGCTGCACCACGTCGACACCGCCCCCCAGGCAGGCCTCGAGGAATTCGGTGAGGTCGGGGCGGTCGGGGGTGCAGAGGTAGAGGCGCCGTTCGGCGAGCGCCCAGCCGCCGCCCGCGGCCGCCGATCCGGTCACCGCCGGGCTGACGCCCCGGAGGTGGCCTTCGCCTCGGCCGCGGCCTTTGCCTCGGCCTTCATCTGCTGCTTGTGGGCACGCACCTTGGCCAGCGCCTGCGGCGAGTCGATGTCGGCGACGGAGAGGAAGGTCCGGGCGTCGCCGAAGGGGGTGGTGGCCTGACGCCATCCGGTGGGCCGCACCCCGAGCTGCTTTCCGAGCAGTGCCGCGAAGATCCGGGCCTTCTGGACCCCGAAGCCGGGCAGCGCCTTGAGGTTGGCCACCAACTGCTTGCCGTCGGAGGCCGATTCCCAGACGGCGGCGGCGTCACCGCCGTACTCGTCGACGACCACGCGGCAGACCTCCTGCACCCGGCCGGCCATGGAGCCGGGGAACCGGTGGAGGGCCGGCTTGGCGGAGAAGACGGCGGCCAGGGCCTCGGGGTCCATGGCGGCGATGGCGGCGGCGTCCAGCGTGCCGCCGAGACGCTCCTGCAGGTCGAACGGGGCGTGGAACGCCCGCTCGAGGGGGACCTGCTGGTCGAGGACCATGCCGATCAGCAGGGCCAGAGGGTCGGTCGCCAACAGGGCGTCGGCATCGGCGTCGCCGGTCAGGGCGAGCGACATGGGTCGGGACGGTGCGGTACCACGGGCCATGCGGTGAGTGTAGAGGGGTGCGCCGGACCCGGCACCCCCCGGCCCGGGGACCGTCCGCACCTCCCCGGTCGGGTCGCCGAGGTGGCCCGACGCCGGGTGGCGCCGGTGACCGGACCGGGGGACGCACCGGACCGGTGGCGGGAGCTCAGTCGGACCAGGGGTCGTCCGCCGAGGTGTCGATGTCGTAGCGGGCGATGGCCTTGCCGACCACCCCGGGGTCGAGGAGGCCCTCGTCGACCAGGCCGGTGAGCACCGCCACCACCAGATGGGCCGCATCGATCTCGAAGAACCGGCGGAGCCGCTCCCGGGTGTCCGACCGTCCGAAGCCGTCGGTGCCGAGGGACACGAACGGTCGACCCGCGAAGCGGGCCACCTGGTCGGGCACCGACCGGAGGAAGTCGGTGACCGCCACCACCGGTCCGGTGCGTCCGCCCAGCGCCGCGGTGACCAGGGGTACCCGGGGCTCCCCGCCGGGGTGCAGGCGGTTCCAGCGCTCGACGGAGAGGGCGTCCTCCCGCAGCGACTTGTACGAGGTCACCGACCAGGCGTCGGCGTCCACGCCCCAGACGGTGGCCAGCTCCTCTCGGGCCTCCATGGCCGCCTGCCAGGTGGTCCCGGAGAAGAGGAGGGTGGCCTGCGTGGCCGGTGCGCCGCCGAGGGTGCCCTCGAGGCCGCCCGGGGCGTACCGGTACATGCCGGTGACGGTGCCGAGGCGCACACGCTCCGCCTCGGCGGGGTCGTCGGGGAGGGCCGGCATCGGGTAGTTCTCGTTGTAGAGCGTCAGGTACCAGTAGCGGTCCTCGGCCTCCGGCCCGACCATCCGACGGATGCCGTCCTCGACGATCACCGCCACCTCGTAGGCGAAGGCCGGGTCGTAGGCGGCGACGCTCGGGACCACCGAGGCCAGCAGCAGCGAATGGCCGTCCTGGTGCTGGAGCCCCTCCCCGTTCAGGGTGGTCCGGCCGGCCGTGCAGCCGAGCAGGAAGCCGCGGCCCCGCATGTCGGCCAGCGCCCACAGCAGGTCGCCGACCCGCTGGAAGCCGAACATCGAGTAGAAGAGATAGCAGGGGATGAGCGGCTCCCCCCAGGTGGCGTAGGCGGTGGCCGCCGCGGTGAAGGTGGCGGTGGCGCCGGCCTCGGTGATGCCCTCCTCGAGCACCTGGCCCGACGCGCTCTCCGCGTAGTGGAGGGCCAGGTCGGCGTCGACCGGCGTGTAGTGCTGTCCCTCGGGGGCGTAGATCTGGGCCTCGGCGATGATGGCCTCCAGGCCGAAGGTGCGGGCCTCGTCCGAGACGATCGGCACCATGCGCCGGCCGATCGACGGGTCGCGTACCAGGGAGCGGAGGAGCCGGGCGAAGGCCATGGTGGTCGAGGCCGCCTGCTTCCCCGAGCCGGCCAGCAGGTCGGTGAAGGTGGACGGCGCCGCCGGTGCCACCGTGTTGGGGTGGCGGACCCGGCGGGGGAGGGCGCCGCCCAGCTGGCGCCGCCGTTCGGCCAGGTACCGGGCGGCGTCGGAGTCGGGGTCGGGGCGGAAGTAGGGGGGGAGGTCGGCGTCGAGCGCCTCGTCGGGGATCTCCGCTTCGAGGAAGAGCCGGTCGCGGAGGGCGCGCAGCTGCGGCCTGGTGAGCTTCTTGATCTGGTGGGTGGCGTTGCGGGCCTCGATCTCCGGGCCGAGGGTCCACCCCTTGACCGTCTTGGCCAGGATGGCGGTCGGCGCCCCCACGTGCTCGATGGCCGCCTGGTAGGCGGCGTAGATCTTCCGGTAGTCGTGCCCGCCCCGCGGCAGGGCCTGGAGCTCCTCGTCGGTCAGGTCGGCCACCATGGCGGCCAGGCGGGGGTCGGGCCCGAAGAAGTGCTCGCGGATGTAGGCGCCGGACTCGGTGGCGTACTTCTGGAATTCGCCGTCGACCGTGGTGTTCATCTTGTTGAGCAACACCCCGTCGGTGTCGCGCGCCAGCAGTTCGTCCCACGTCCGGCCCCACACCACCTTGATGACGTTCCACCCGGCACCGCGGAAGAGGGCCTCGAACTCCTGGATGACCTTCCCGTTGCCCCGGACCGGGCCGTCGAGGCGCTGGAGGTTGCAGTTGACGACGAAGGTGAGGTTGTCGAGGTGCTCGCGCCCGGCGATCCCGAGCGACCCGACGGTCTCCGGCTCGTCGAACTCGCCGTCCCCCACGAAGCACCACACCCGGTGGCCCGCGGTGTCGGCCAGCCCCCGGGCGGCCAGGTAGCGGTTGACGTGGGCCTGGCCGATGGCGTTGATCGGCCCGAGGCCCATCGACACGGTGGGGAACTCCCAGAACTCGGGCATCAGGCGGGGGTGTGGGTAGGAGGAGAGGCCGCCTCCGCCCACCTCGAAGCGGAACCCGTCGAGCTGCTCCTCGGTGAGCCGGCCCTCGACGAAGGCCCGGCTGTAGATGCCGGGGGAGGCGTGTCCCTGGAAGAAGACCTGGTCGCCGAGGCCGTCGAGGTCCTTGCCCCGGAAGAAGTGGTTGAAACCGACCTCGTAGAGCGCCGCCGAGCTGGCGTAGGTGGAGAGGTGGCCCCCGATCGCCTCCGAGTGGGAGTTGGCCCGGACCACCATGATGGCGGCGTTCCACCGGATGTAGGCGCGGATCCGGCGCTCGAGGTACTCGTCGCCGGGGAACTCGGGCTCGGCGTCGGTGGGGATGGTGTTCACGTAGGGGGTGGACACCGTGGCAGGGAAGTCCACGCCCTGCTGGCCGGCCCGCTCCAGCAGGCGCATCAGCAGGTAGCGCGCCCGGTTCCGTCCCTCGGAGTCGACGATGTCGTCGAAGGCGGCGACCCACTCGCCGGTCTCTTCGGGGTCGCTGTCGTGGAGCTGATGGGCGACGCCGTCGAAGAGCATGCCCCATGCTCCCACCACCGCCGCCGCCACGAAAGGCGCCGGGGATGGCGACGGCCGCCGCCGCCACCGGGCATGCTGTCCCGATGACCGCCACGCCGTTCGAGGGGTTCGGGCCCGGGGAGCCCGACGAGGGGGAGCCCACGGTGACCACCGTCTTCACCGACGGGTCGTGCCTGGGCAACCCGGGCCCCGGTGGGTGGGGGTGGGCCACCGGGGACGGCCGGTCGGCCAGCGGGGGTGAGCCCCACACCACCAACCAGCGGATGGAGATCGCCGCGGTGGTCGAGGCCCTCCGCGCCCTCGGGGGGCCGGTGCACGTGGTGAGCGATTCGACGTACGTGGTCAACTGCTTCCGCCAGCGGTGGTGGGCCGGGTGGAAGCGGAAGGGGTGGAAGAACTCCCAGGGCAAGCCGGTGGCCAACCGGGACCTCTGGGAGCAGCTCCTCGCCCTCGCCCTCGACGGCGGGCGGCCGGTCACCTTCGAATGGGTGAAGGGCCACTCCGGGCACCCGATGAACGACCTGGTCGACCGGCTGGCCACCGAGGCCGCCGCCGCCCAGTAGGGCGGCCGCCCTGGTGGGGCGGTCGGTTTGGGCCTACCGCCACCGCCTCCCCTACGCTACGGGCATGGAGATCAACGGAAGCTCAGCCATCGTCACCGGCGGCGCGTCCGGCCTCGGAGAGGCCACCGCCCGCAAGCTCGCCGCCGAAGGGGTGCGGGTCACCATCTTCGACCGCAACGAGGACCGCGCCAAGGAGGTCGCCGGCGAGATCGGCGGCACGGCCAACTACGTCGGCGGTGACGTCACCCTGCCCGATGACGCCCAGCGGGCCGTCGACCAGGCCGCCGAGGGGGGCAACCTCCGGATCGCGGTGAACTGCGCCGGCACCGGGTGGGTGGGCCGGGTCATCAACCGGGACGGCTCCCCCCACGACCTGCAGCCGTTCGAGTTCATCCAGACGCTGAACGTGATCGGCACCTTCAACGTCATGACCAAGGCCGCCTCGGCCATCGCCAAGGTGGAGCCGCAGGAGAACGGGGAGCGGGGCGTGGTGGTCAACACCGCCTCGGTGGCCGCCTTCGACGGCCAGATCGGCCAGCTGGCCTACTCCGCCTCGAAGGGCGCCATCGTGGGGATGACCCTCCCCGCCGCCCGTGACCTGGCCGTGGTGGGGATCCGGGTACTGGCCATCGCCCCCGGCCTCTTCGACACCCCGCTGCTCGCCATGCTGCCCGAGGAAGCCCGGACGGCGCTCGCCCAGTCGGTCAACTTCCCCAAGCGGCTCGGCAACCCGGCGGAGTTCGGCGAGCTGGTCAGCGCCATCGCCCGGAACAGCTACCTGAACGCCGAGGTCATCCGGCTCGACGGCGGCATCCGGATGCCGCCGAAGTAGCCCGGAGGGCCCGGGGTCCGGGGCCCCGGACCACCAGTCCCGGCAGCTGGCGGACCGGCCGTCCGGGTCAGCCGACGGCGGGGGTGGCCCTGCCGGCGCCGGCGATGCGGAGATGGTGGAGGACCTCGCGGTATGCGCGCCAGGGGCTCTGCTCGGCGTACTCGATGCGGTGCTCGGCGCAGAACGGCCGGACCAGCTCCCGGGCCCGTCGGAGGTTGGCCCGTGGCATGGTCGGGAACAGGTGGTGCTCGATCTGGGTGTCGAGCCCCCCGTAGATGAAGCCGGTCAGGGACCGGCCCGACAGGTTCCGCGAGGTGAGCACCTGGCGCCGGAGGAAGCCGAGGTCGTCAGTGCCCTGCAGGATGGGCATCCCCACATGGTTGGTCACGAAGCTGGCGCCGAGGTAGAAGCCGAAGAGCGACTGGCTGACGGCCACGAAACAGACCGCCCGGAGCGGCGACAGCACCAGGAAGGGCCCGACGATGAACACGGCCAGGTGCACGGTGAGCAGGCCGCCCTCGGCCAGGGCCGCACGGTCCCGGCGGCGGCCGATGGCCAGCACGCTGGCCAGGTGGAGGTTGAGCGCCTCCAGGAAGAGGAGCGGGAAGACGGTGATCGCCTGGAACCGGCCGAACAGGCGACCGACCGCCCGCCGCCGGGCGATCTGGCCCTCGGTGTAGACGAGGGCTCCGGCCACCAGGTCGGGGTCCTTGTCGGGGCGGTTGGTGTGGGCGTGGTGCCGGTTGTGCTTGGTCAGCCACCACCCGAAGCTGAATCCGGTGAGCAGGTTGGCGGCCACCAGGCCGATGAGGTCGTTGTGGCGCCGGCGGGTGCAGATCTGGCGGTGGCCGGCGTCGTGTCCGATGAAGCCCATCTGGGCCATGGTGAAGGCGATGCCCGCCGCCGGGAGGAGCGCCCACCAGCTGTTGCCCAGCAGGACGACGACGGCCACCAACAGGCTCAGGGTGGTGACGGTCGCCGAGATCTTGATGGCGTAGTAGCCGTGGCGCCGGCCGAGCAGGCCCTCGTCGCGCATGCGCCTCGACAGCTCGGCGAAGTCGTCGCGGTGCGAGGAGCGGTGATTCGGAACCTCGGTGGGGGTGGTGATGGGGTGTCTCTCTCGGTCGGTCCGGTGATCCTGACCGGGGTCGCCCGGCCGCTCGCGGTCTGGACCCGACCATCGCGTCACCTCGAGCGGTGGTGGGACCCGCCAGCCGGCGGAGCAGCCGCCACCGTGAGCGCGGGACCGAACCGGAGTTGACCGCCCCATCCTACCCGGGCGGCGTCTCCGACACCGCCCCGCCGTCTCCCGCGGTCCCGGCGTCACGCCGCGGCGGGGGCCGCCGACCCGGCCGGACCGGCGGTTCCGAGGTCGGGGGCAGGATGACGGTTCCGGGGTAATTTGCAGCCGTGCGGTACTGGACGGAGGACGAGGCGCGTGCCGAGCTGCCCCGGATGCGGGTCCTGGTGGACTCGCTGCGCCGGGGCGCCCACCGGACCTCGGTGGCCCAGATGAACGGCCACGGGTCGGTGCGGGTGGCGGCGTCGGACACCACCGAGCCGGAGGGGACCGTGGACGTGGAGACGGCCCTGGCCGAGCTCCGGTCCAAGGAGATCGTCCTGCGCGACGCCGACGCCGGCCTCCTCGACTTCCCGGCGGTGACCGCCAGCGGGGTGGTCTACCTCCTGTGCTGGAAGCGCGACGAGGACGACCTCGCCTGGTGGCACTTCGCCGAGGAGGGGTTCGCCGGTCGCAAGCCGCTCCCGCTACCCTCGGATCTGTGACCACCACGGAGACCGGCGCCGCCGCGCCGTCCGACGGGGGCCCGGCCGACGCCATCATCCGGACGGAGGGGCTCACCAAGGTCTACGAGGGGACCGACTTCCGGGCCGTCGACCAGCTCGACCTGGTGGTGCACTCGGGTGAGATCTTCGGCCTGCTCGGACCGAACGGCGCCGGCAAGACCACGACCGCCGGCATGCTGACCACCCGGGTCATCCCGACCGGGGGCCGGGCCTGGGTGGGCCACATCGACGTGGTCCGCCATCCGGCCCTGGCCAAGCAGATCCTCGGGATCGTCAGCCAGCAGAACACCCTCGACCGTCAGCTGACGGTGTGGGAGAACCTCTTCTTCCACGGGCGCCTGTTCGGGATCCCGACGGCCGAGTCCCGGGCGACCGCCGACCGGCTGCTCGAGCAGTTCCAGCTCGAGAAGTGGGCCAAGGCCTCGGTCTACGCCCTGTCGGGGGGCATGGCCCAACGACTGATGGTGGCCCGCGCCATCTTCCACCGCCCGGCCGTCCTCTTCCTCGACGAGCCGACCGCCGGGTTGGACCCCCAGAGCCGGCTCGCCCTGTGGGGCCTCCTGCGGGAGCTCAACGCCGAGGGGCAGACCATCCTGCTCACCACCCACTACATGGAGGAGGCCGACCAGCTCTGTGACCGGGTGGCGATCATGGACCACGGGAAGATCCTGGCCCTCGACACGCCCACCGCCCTCAAGCAGGCCGTCCATGCCGACACCATCGTGACGGTCACCGCCGGCGGGGACGCGGAGGTCCTCGGTGCGCTGCTGGCCGAGAAGATCCCGGGCGTCACCCACACCCGCATCTTCGACGGGGGGGTCGAGCTCCACGTCCAGGGGCACGACCGGCTGCTGCCCCAGGTGGTGGCGGCCGCCGAGACGGGCGGCTTCCCGGTGGTCGACCTCTCGGTCACCGAGCCCACCCTCGAGACGGTCTTCATCACCCTGACCGGCAAGGAGCTCCGCGACTGATGGCCCCCACCGCAGCCGCCCCCGAACCCCGGATCGAGCTCCGGCAGACGCGTTCCACCTTGGCGGCCAGCCGGACGGCCCTCGGGGCCCTCATCCTCCGCGATCTGGTGGTCCTCCGGAAGCACACCTTCGAGTTCGTGATCCGGACCCTGGTCCAGCCGTTCCTGCTCTGCTTCGTCTTCCTCTACGTCTTCCCGAAGATCGGCCAGGGCGTCGGCGGGGGGAAGGGCCCGGCCGCCGAGTCGGAATTCGCCACCGTGCTGGTACCCGGCGTGGTGGGGATCTCGATCCTCTTCCAGGGGGTCCAGTCGGTCGCCCTCACCCTGTCGCAGGAGTTCGGCTTCACCCGCGAGATCGAGGACCGGGTGCAGGCGCCGTGCCCCATCTGGCTGGTGGCCCTGGCCAAGGTGCTGTCCGGATCGGTCCAGGGGGCGATCTCGGCCATGCTGGTCCTCCCCATCGCCTCGGTGGTCCACGCCCCCGGCGTGGAGGCCCAGATCCACCTCCACTGGTGGATCATCGTCACCATGCTGCCGTTGGCCTGCGTCACCATGACCTCGCTCGGCCTGCTCCTCGGGACCACCTTCGAGGCGCGCAACATCGGCCTGATGTTCGGCTTCGTGATCCTCCCGGTCACGTTCCTCGGGGGCACCTACTACCAGTGGACCCGCCTGTCGCCCGTCGCGCTCCACGGCGTGCACTGGCTCCAGATCGTGGTGCTGGTCAACCCGCTCATCTACGTGAACGAGGGGATGCGCGCCGCCCTCACCGACGCCGAGCACATGCACCTCTACGTGGTGTACCCGGTGCTGGTCGCCTTCACCGCCCTCTTCATGGGGATCGGTCTCCGGAACTTCCGGCGGCGGGTCCTCGCCTGAGGCCGGCCCCCGACCCCGGCCACTAGGCTGACGGGGTCGGAGCGGTCAGGTAGCGGATGAGTTCGGAGGTGGTTCCCACGGAAGCCGAGGTGGCATCGGAGCGCGCGGCAGCACCGGGGGGCACGACGGGACCGGCGGGTGACGCCGGCGGGGACCGGTTCGACGTGGTGGTCATCGGGGGCGGCCCCGGCGGCTACGCCACCGCCCTCTACGGCGCGGCGGCCGGGCTCTCGGTGGCCGTGGTCGAGCTCGACAAGGTGGGCGGCACCTGTCTCCACCGGGGGTGCGTCCCGGCCAAGGAGTTCCTCGAGACGGCCGCCGTCTTCCGGACCGTGGCCGGCGCGTCGGCCTTCGGCATCGGCGGCCCCGCCACCGAGGGCCCGCCGGCGGTGGCGTTCTCCGTCAGCCAGGCCCGCAAGCAGACCGTGGTCGACCAGCTCTTCAAAGGTCTGTCGGGCCTCCTGAAGGGGCGGGGCATCACCGTGTTCGCGGGGACCGGCACCCTGCTGCCGGGGCACCGGGTGCGCATCGCCGGCAACGACGGGACGGTGACCACCATCACCGGGACGGACGTGGTGCTGGCCGCCGGGTCGGTGCCGCGTACCATCCCCGGGTTCGAGGTCGACGGCACCGTGGTCATGACCTCCGACGAGGTGCTCGACCTCGAGGTCCTCCCGGCGTCGGTGGCGGTGATCGGGGGCGGTGCCATCGGCTGTGAGTTCGCATCGCTCTTCGCCGACCTCGGGTCGACGGTGACCGTCTTCGAGGTCCTCCCGTCGATCCTGGCCGGCTGCGACCCGGACGTCGCCGCCGTGGTCTCCCGGTCGTTCCGCAAACGGAAGATCGACGTGAAGGTGGGTACCCGGCTCGGGGGGCACACGCCCGACCCGTCGGGGGGCGGCACCACCATCACCTACGGGGACGGGGAGAAGCTGGCGGTCGACGCCGTGGTGGTCTCCGTCGGCCGGGCGCCCCGGACCGACGGGCTGCTGGCCGACGGCACCGGCGTGGAGATCGACGCCCGGGGCTTCGTGGTCGCCGACCCGTTCATGCGCACCGCCGCCCCCGGGGTCTGGGCGGTGGGCGACGTGGTGGCCGGCACGCCCCAGCTGGCCCACGTGGGCTTCGCCGAAGGGATCGTGGTCATCAAGTCGATCCTCGGTGAGCCGGTGGTCCCAGTCGACTACGGCCGGGTGCCGTGGGCGATCTACTGCCATCCCGAGGTGGCCTTCGCCGGGATGAGCGAGGAGGCCGCCCGCCAGGCCGGCCTCGACGTGGTCGTGAAGAAGGACCCGTTCGGTGGGAACAGCCGTGCCCGGATCATCGGCGACACCGAGGGCCTGGTGAAGGTGATCGCCGAGCGACGCCCCGACGGGTCGACCGGCAGGATCCTGGGGGTCCACATGGCGGGCCCCTGGGTGACCGAGCAGCTCGGCGCCGGCTACCTGGCGGTGAATTGGGAGGCCACGCCCGAGGAGGTCGCACAGTTCTTGCAGCCGCACCCGTCGCTCTCCGAGACCTTCGGGGAGACGGTGCTGGCCCTGACCGGAAGGGGACTCCACGTTGCATGATGTGACGATGCCGCAGCTCGGCGAGACGGTCACCGAGGGGACCATCACCAAGTGGTTCAAGGCGGTGGGCGACACCGTCG
>Ga0181519_10002788_pt1 | contig 14609 bp, 8 predicted proteins | sample PEATcosm2014_Bin_26_FD_121102 | JGI IMG/M metagenome (GOLD analysis project Ga0181519, IMG submission 121102) | Peatland microbial communities from MTU Mesocosm Facility, Houghton, MI, USA - PEATcosm2014_Bin02_10_metaG | ecosystem: Environmental > Terrestrial > Soil > Wetlands > Peat | place...
AGCGTTATCAAGCAGCTTCGCGCGAAGTGGGGTAGCATCCTCATCACACGGATCAAACCGGTTCAGGTCCAGGAATGGCTGAAGAAGATGGACGCCGCTCCCAAGACCAAAGGCCACCTCAAGGCTCTCATGCACCGCCTGTTTGAGAAAGCCATGTTGTGGGAGATGGTCGAGTGGCAGCGGAATCCGATGCAACTGGTCGAGATCAAAGGGATCAGTAAACGCCAGAAGAAGCCAATCGTCCTCACCGTCGAGCAGTTTTACCAAATCCTCGAACTGCTGCCGCAACCCTACCGCACGATGGTGGTGGTGGCGCAGTGCACCGGCCTCCGGGCCGAAGAGGTGCTGGCGCTTGAATGGCAGGACATCGACTTCGAGAACTTGAGCATGAGAGTTGTCCGGGCAGTCGTCCACGGTCGGGTGAAGATCGTAAAGACGGAATACTCGGAGGACGACCTTCCTCTCGATCCCGATTTCGCGGCGATCCTCTTGGATTGGAAATACAAGTCCGAAGAGGAAAACCGGAAGGCTCTGGCGGCGGGAAAAACCCCATTTATGGGGTCAGAGCTGGTCTTCACCAGCCCAGTCACCGGGCGACACTACCACACGGCCCCTGTTCAGCAGGACTATATCCGTCCGGCTGGATGCTGTCTTGTGGAGTGTCCAAACTGCGGGGCGGGCGTCGGCATCTGGTGTGAGCAGGATAGTCTAACGCCGAATGGCAAACGCCTGCCCATCCATAAAGAACGCCGAGACGCAGCGGGGAAGTACGACGGTACGGGATGGCATACCTTCCGCCATACCTACCGTTCCTGGCTGGACGACAGCGGGGCGCCGATGGGGGTGCAGCAGAAACTGATGCGGCACGCCCAGATCTCGACCACGATGAACGTTTACGGAAACGCCTTGATGACGGCCAAGCGTGAGGCCAACAGCAAGGTGGTCAGGATGGCACTGAGGAGCGCATAGCCATGAAGGGAAGAACCTTGCAACCGCACCAGAAACCCCGGCGATTTTGGCGACCGCTGTTATTTGGGGTTATCTGGGGTTGGCCAATCGGCTAAGTGGTTGCGGGGGCTGGATTTGAACCAGCGACCTTTGGGTTATGAGCCCAACGAGCTACCGGGCTGCTCCACCCCGCATTCACAGTGTAGCAATACCCAGCCGCATGGGTCAATGCGGCTCGACGGCCACCTACCTCATAGCCGCAGTCTGCTTTTCCCCGGCGCGCTGTCGCTCCTCTCGCCCAATCCGCTACACTGCCTACTATCCACATCGCGCACCGAATGCGCAGTCTCGCAGCATTTTCAGGAGCTTCGCCCGTGTCCCAGCTTTATGTTGTTGTGCTTGCCGTCATCGTTATTGCGTTGCTCGCAGTTGCCGTGTATCAAGCAATCGGCGTTAAAACCAAAGCCGATTACCTGGTGGCTGGACGCTCGCTCCCCGCCTTTGTTCTGGTGCTCACGCTGCTCACGTCATGGATCGGGGCCGGTTCGCTCTTTGCCGGCGCGGAGAATGCCTATAAGAATGGCTTTGCAGCGCTCTGGCAGCCAGCCGGGGGATGGTTGGGCCTCTTGCTCATCTACTTTATCGCGCCGCGCGCCCGCAAATTCGCGCAATTCACGCTGCCTGACCTGCTCGAAGCGCGTTACAACCAGACGGCGCGCGTTCTCGGCACGATCGCCATCCTCATCGCCTATATCGCCATCACCAGCTACCAGTTTCGCGGCGGCGGCGACGTGCTGCATCTCATCTTTCCCGACGTCGTGACGCCCGAACTGGGCACCTGGATCATCGCCGCTTTTGTCATCCTCACCACCGCAATGGCCGGCATGTCCTCGGTGGCCTATATGGATGTGGCCATTGGCTCGCTCGTCACCATCATCTGCATCATCGCCGCGCCCTATCTCTTCTTCCAGGCAGGCGGATGGACAGGCCTGCACGCCTCACTGCCGCCCGAGTACTTTCAGCCGCTCGGCAACTACCGCTTCGATGCTCACCATGTGCAACAATCCGTCGGCATGGGCGTCATCCGCGGACTGGAGTTCCTCGTACCCACGATGCTGCTGATGCTCGGCAACCAGGTCATGTATCAGAAGTTTTTCTCCGCAAAATCGGAAAGGGACGCGCGCATCTCGGTCATTGGATGGATTCTCGGCACTCTGATCCTCGAAACCCTGATCGTTGCCATCGCCGTCTTTGGGCGTGCTCTCTACCCCACCGGCGAGGTCGCTCTGCATCCTCGCGAGATCATCCCTTACACCGCTCGCCATGGGCTGCCCGCAGTCCTCGGCGCGATCCTGCTCGGCGCGGTCTTTGCCAAGGTCATCTCTACCGCGTCGAACTATCTCTTTTCTCCGGCCACCAACTTGGTCAACGACGTTTTTGTTCGCTATATCGCTCCTGATGCCTCCAACAAGCGCGTCCTGATCGTCTCGCGCCTCGCCGTTGTTCTGCTCGGCTGCTGGGCGCTCTATCAAGCCATCTACGCCGAGAGCATTTTGGCCAAGATGCTCTATGCCTACACAATCTACTCCGCTGCGTTGACACCGGTGGTGCTTGCTGCGTTCTATTCCAAGCGTGTCACGGCCTGGGGAGCGGTCGCGGCCATCGCCTCTGGAACAGTCGTCACGCTGGCCTGGGATATCGAGGCCGTACGAGGCATATTTCCCTCGATCATCGCGGAGCGGGATGCAATCTTTCCCGCCCTCGCCGTCGCATTGATTTCAATGATCGCTGTCAGCTTGTTCACTGCCCCGCCAACGGCTAAGCAACTGGCCGAGTTCGCGGAGTAAACGCACAACAATCGGTTTTATGCGCCTCTACGTGTTTCAACAGGAGCAGCAACGACAGCGTCCCAGTCGCATCGCCAAAATTGCGCGGCGAACTCCGGTTCGGATCTCGGAGTCCAGAGATCCTGATTTCACATAGGCAGGTATAAGCTTAATAGAAGACAGTGGGATTGTTTGCCGGCGGAAGCCCAGGGGCTCTCTGAGTGCCCCTGGACGGTTCAAGATTAGAACAGTTCACAGCATTCTGGCACTACAGGATTGATGCTCAATGCAGAGTGAGTAAAGCATTCTTCCGGGTCACCGATATGCTTATTGTGCTCTTAGTTTCTGCGGACAACACGCTGGCGCGGTCTGCCGGAGAGCGGGGTTGGCTTGTGTGGATGGGGCAACAGGTAACCGATGTCTTATCTTACAAGAGCCGCAGGCTCAGTCTAAGCGAAAGCGCTCAGGGTAAAAACACTGCTCTTCGCTGTCGCGACCAGCAGACGAAGAAGTGTCTTCTGGCTCCTCGCCTTGCCAGGACTTCCAGCTCAGCAGCCTTCTTGTTCGCGGCAATTTTCTCTTTGAGTCTTTTCTCTGTTGGGTCCATAACAAACGCCGAATCCGCAAAGCAGCCGGCTCGAGGATTGCCCACTCTCACCACCGCCCGCCGGGCGCACAGCCTTACGGACGAGCAAGCCAAGCGCGCCTATCCCATCCATCTGCGCGGCGTGGTGACATATTTCGATCCGGATTCCGGTTCCGGATATGCCGCCATCTTTGTTCATGATTCGACAGGCAGTATTTTCGTAAAGGATCCCTCCGGCTCGACGCCTCCCCTCTCGGCGGGGGCCATCATAGATGTAAGGGGTACAAGTGGTCCCGGCGGCTTTGGTCCCATCGTTGTCCAACCGCAGATTCAAGTGATCGGTCGTACTTCACTCCCAGCGAATCCTCCGCGCGAGACCCTTCCACATCTCGAAACCGGAGCCGAAGACGCCGAATGGGTCGAGGTAGAGGGGGTCATTCGTGGCGTTCTCGAATATAGCCACAGTGCAACGCTGATTCTGGGTATGACGGATGGAACTGTCAACGTGACTATCCAGCGAGAGCCGGGCGCAGTCTACTCCAGCCTGATTGACGCCAGAGTCAGAATCCATGCCAATGCCGCTCCCACAGTCAATCTCTTCAGCCAGATGGTTGGTGTGCTCCTGATGGCGCCTAACCTCGCCGCCGTGAAAGTAATCGAGCCGGCGCCGGGCGACCCATTCCGGCAACCGCCCACACCAATCGACAGGTTATTGCATTGGAACCAGTTTTCAGCTTCGTTTCATCGCGTTCATCTACGCGGAAGCGTAACGCTCCAATGGCCCGGATCGATGCTTTGCATTCGGGACGCAACGCGAGGAATCTGCGCGCAAACGACCCAGACAATGAAGCTTGCCCTGGGCGACGTGGTCGATGTAGCAGGATTCGTGGGAACCGAGAACAATGCGCCCGTCCTCATCGACGCCATCTGCAGCAGGTCAGGCAATAACTCGCTTGTTGCCCCCGCGCCGATAACCGCCGAGGAGGCTCTGCTCGGAAAATACGACTCGGAACCTATCCAGATCGATGGCCAACTGATCGGCTACGATCACGCATCTGCTGACACCACGCTTCTGCTCTCCTCAGGAAACACTCTTTTTCCTGTGATCCTGCCCAAGAGCCTCGCCGGACGCGAAGCAGGCGCATGGGCCATTGGGAGCAAGCTGCGCATCTCGGGAATTTGCTCCGTCCGCATCGATGCGCAGAGCCATGCGCGAGAAGGCATTGCGATAATCAATTCCTTCCGTGTTCTCATGCGCTCGCCGGGCGATGTAACCGTACTCGAGTCCCCCTCCTGGTGGACGCCCACGCATGCAATCGTGATGCTGGCATTGGCGCTCACCGTCACGCTCGGCGTGCTTGGCTGGGTAGCGGCGCTTCGGCAGCGCGTTTCCGAACAGGCAAACCTCCTTCGCGAAAGCGAAGGCCGATTCCGGCACTTGGCGCTCCACGACCCCCTAACCGGATTGGCCACCCGCCTGCTTCTCCAGGACAGGTTGAATGTCGCTTTGGAAGGCGCGGAACGGCGGAACACAGGGCAGGCGGTGCTGATCGCCGATCTGGACAGGTTCAAGGAGATCAACGATACATATGGCCATCATGCCGGCGACGAAGTCCTGCGTGTCACGGCAAATCGCCTCCTGCAAAGCGTGCGCAGCGAGGATACAGTTGCAAGGTTCGGGGGCGACGAGTTCGTCGTGCTGCTTGCCAATGTAACCGATCTGTGCGCAGTCGAGAGGATCGCCGCGAAAATTGTTGAAACACTGGCTCTTCCCATTTCAGTTGGCGGACTTGAGTTGCCTATTTCCGTCAGTCTTGGGGTTTGCACTGCTGCCCCCGGGGAATTTGATGCCGATACACTGTTGAGAAACGCCGATGCGGCTCTCTACCAGGCTAAGGCGTCCGGCAGGAACTGCTTCCGGCTCTTTCACTCAGATCTGCTTCCTTCCCGGTGAATCGACTCAGCTCATGCTCCATCAGGCAACCGACAGCACCACTTATCTATGCGGGAAAGCCCGCTTGAATCTGCAATAGGGGTGTGACAATCGGAAAATATAGTTGGACGGATGCCGCCTCGGATACTCTATTGCCAGACGCATGAGCTTTCACCACGCCATCGGCAGCACCCGTTACCACTTCCGCGACCTGCGCGAACTGCTCGCCAAAGCCACACCGTTGCGCTCTGGAGACGTGCTGGCTGGCCTCGCTGCCGAATCGGCCGAGGAACGTGTCGCCGCGCAGTTTGCGTTGGCCGATCTGCCGTTGGCTCATTTTCTTTCAGATCAGGTTGTGCCGTATGAAGACGACGAAGTCACTCGCCTGATTGTGGACACGCACGACGCAGCGGCCTTTGCGCCAGTACGCTCTTTCACAGTGGGCGAACTGCGCGACTGGCTGCTCAGTGACGAAGCCACCAGTGAGCAACTGGCAGCACTCGCTCCCGGTCTCACTCCCGAGATGGCGGCAGCAGTCAGCAAGCTCATGCGCGTTCAGGATCTGATTCTCGTCGCCTCGAAGATTCGAGCCGTCACGCGCTTCCGCACCACGGTTGGTTTGACTCGCAGGCTCAGCGCGCGCCTTCAGCCCAACCATCCAACAGACTCGCCCATTGGTATTGCCGCGGCCATCCTGGATGGCCTGCTGCTCGGCTCTGGAGACGCGGTCATCGGCATCAACCCCGCCGGAGACAGCGTCGCCGTCACAACGCAACTGCTGCGGCTCATCGACGCTCTGCGCCAGCGCTTCCAGATCCCCGTGCAGAGCTGCGTCCTTGCCCACATCACCACTCAGTTGAAGGCCCTGGAGCAGGGCGCGCCGGTTGACCTGCTCTTTCAATCCATCGCCGGGACGGAAGCTGCCAATCGCAGCTTCGGCGTCGATCTGGCGCTTCTCAATGAAGCGAATCAAGCAGGTCAGGCGCTTCATCGAGGTGCGGTCTGCGCCGACGGCACGGTGGGCAGAAACGTTATGTACTTCGAAACCGGCCAAGGCTCCGCGCTCTCCGCCAACGCGCATCACGGAGTCGATCAGCAGACGCTGGAAGCCCGCGCCTACGCAGTAGCCCGGCGCTTTGGCCCCATGCTCGTCAACACCGTGGTCGGCTTCATCGGTCCCGAGTATCTGTACGATGGCAAACAGATCATTCGCGCCGGGCTGGAAGATCATTTCTGCGGCAAGCTCCTCAGCCTGCCGATGGGCTGCGACATCTGTTACACCAACCACGCCGAGGCCGATCAGGATGACATGGACATGCTGCTCACGATGCTGGGCGCGGCGGGCGTGAATTACATCATGGGTGTTCCGGGCGCCGACGATGTGATGCTTAACTACCAGAGCACCAGCTTCCACGATGCCCTCTATCTGCGTCGTGTGCTCGGCCTGCGGCCTGCACCAGAGTTCGAGACCTGGCTTGCAAGCGATCACTTCAACCGCCTGGCGCTGGAGGCCAATCATCCGGAAAGACTGCTGAAGACATGAGCGACGCAAATCATCTTGCATTGGCTGCCCGTCTTCGCGCCTTGACGCCGGCTCGCGTTGGTTTGGACCGCACCGGTGTCAGTCAGCAGACCCGCGATCTGCTTGACTTCCAGCGCTCTCACGCGATGGCTCGTGACGCTGTCCATGCGCAACTACAGGCGGCCGTATTGGCCGCGGCCCTGCGTGAAATCTCCGTGGCCGAAGTTCATCTCTTACATTCCGCTGCAAAAGACCGTGCAACCTATCTCCAGCGCCCTGACCTGGGCCGCACACTCGATGCAGCCAGCCGCGACCTGCTCACCGCTTTGCACCCATCCGCTTGCGATCTGGCAATCGTAGTCGCCGATGGACTTTCCGCTCTCGCCGTCGAGCGGCATGCGCTTCCACTCTTGTCAGAACTGCTGCCCCAACTTTCGAGCTTGAGCCTCGCGCCCGTCTGCGTAGTCGAACAAGGCCGCGTGGCCATCGCGGATGAGATTGGTTCGGCGCTCGGCGCTCAGCTCACTGTGATTCTCATCGGCGAACGCCCCGGACTCAGTTCTCCCGACTCCCTGGGCGCTTATATCACCTGGCAGCCAAAGCCTGGACGGGCCGACGCAGAACGCAACTGCATCTCCAACATCCGCGCCGAGGGATTGAGTTATATCCAGGCTGCCGCGCAAATTTCTTTCTATATCGCAGAAGCGCAGCGCCGCCAACTCTCTGGCATTGCACTCAAAGATGAGTCCAATCTTCTCGCAGGGCAAGCCCCGCGCACTATTCAGCAAAAGGAAATCCAATGATCCGTTGGTCGAAGCGAATCGCAATAACCCTCATTGCCGCCTTTGTCGTCACCTACCTGGGCGACTGGGCAATCTTCCTCCTGCGTGGCTCGCCGCAATCCAAAATCACCGTCAGCCGTTCTATCGCAATCCCGCTGAAAGGCAACAAGCAGGAGTACGATTTTCTCGGATCCGTTGATCAACCCTGCGCGCAGGCGCTGTTTCCGCAATCGGGCCTCAGCACCTGCTGGCAACTCCGCCGCAACACCAACCAGATCACGCCGATGTAACGCCCGCATCCATGCTGAAGCAGCAGTTGTTACTGGCTGGACGATTCGGGCGCAGGCGTCGCCTCAGGCCCGGGGGCTGGATTAGCAATCTTGTTCATCAGCGAATCATCGCTTTTTTGATTGATCGCGCTGGCCTTGCTGAACTCAGCCTTTGCCTCAGCAATTTTTCCAAGCGCGCGATAAAGCCGCCCCAATCTCCAGTGGACATCGGCATCCTCCGGCGTGAGTTCGGAAGCCTCGGTCAGTTCGCGCAGCGCGTCATCATTGCGGCCAGCGTCCGCATAGATCGATCCCAGATCCAGGTGAGCCAGGCCAATTGCAGGATTCATCTTCTCTAACTTCTCCAGCAGCGGCGCCGCCTCTTGGCCCTGATTCAGCTTCAGCTTCGCATCCGCAAGGTAAAGCATTGCCTGAATGTGATTCGGATCATTCGCCAGCTCTACCTGGAACTCGCTCGATGCCTCCACGTATTGTTTCTGCGTCCAAAGCAGGTATCCGAGCCCGAAATGAGCCTCCGGAACCTTGGGATCAGCCTTCACCGCCGCCCGGAATTGCTCAATGGCTCCGTTATGATCTTTCATCTCATCCAGCGCCTCGCCGGCCAGCATATCGGCTTCGGCTGACTCCGCATTCAGCGACAGAATCTCTTTATAGGTATCCATCACGCATTGCAATTGCTTGGTCCATAGACAACTGTGCGCCAGTGTCAATCGCAGCGGCAAATTCTGCACATCGTGCGCGGCCGCTTCCTTCAAATACGGAATCGCATCCTTGTATTCCCCCAGCCCATAATGCGACATGCCGATCAAGATTCTCAACTGCTGCGCCTGCTGGGACTCCGCCGGAGCATCCTTCAGCAGCGGCAGGAATTCCGCAATGGCGGCCTTCATCTCGCCGCCCTTAAAAAGCGCAAGACCCAGGTTCAACCGCACACCGGGTAATTGCGGACCCAGCGCCAGCGCCTTCCTGTAAAGAGGAACCGCTTCTTTGTAATGTTCCTGACGGGCTTCGAGCAATCCGAGATGCGCATACGGCTCCGGACTCGCAGGATGGGCCTTCAGATATCTCCGCCACGCAGCCTCTGCTTCCGCATTCTTGCCCTGCTGCTCGAAGGCCAGCGCCGCCGCACGCTGCAGATCGGGCGCTTTCGCCGCCTGGCCCAGGCAGGGAGCAATCACCAATGTCAGCAAAAAGCAAAGTGCTGGATAAGTTGAATTTCTCATCGGTACACCGGACTAATTCTACTGGGTGCAGGCAAAGAAAAAGGGCGCGGCAGGGATTGCCTGCCGCGCCCCGGTTGAGGGTTAGTTTAGAACACGAACTTGCCGCCGAGTTCGAGCACGCGTGGATCCCACGCGCTCGTGACTGCGCCGAAGTTGCTTTGTCCAAACGTGGTATTCAGGTTCGCATACTCGAAGTGATTGAAGGTGTTGAAGGATTCGAAGCGGAGTTCAACGTGTGCACGCTCGGTGATTGCAAACGATTTATACAGAGCCGTCGTAAAGTTCACGCGACCGGGCGCGACGATTGCATCCCTGGCGGCGTTGCCGAAGCCCTGATTGGGTCCGCCCAGCCACGCTGGAACTGGAGCAGAGAACTGTGATGTATTAAACCACTGCCCCTGCTTCTTCGCGTAGCCGATCTTCCCGCTGACGTTCGGACGGTTGGTGTAGCTGTTGTTCGTATTGCCCAATCCGACCGGGTCATAAGCAATCGAAAGGTTGGGACCCTGGTAGTTGAGATTGCCATTGCCCGGGATACCGGTCTCATCGACGAAGGTGCCTGCAATTTCCCATCCGCCGGCGACCGAGTGGACCAGACCTGTGTCCTTGGCAAAGAAGGGGAGCTTGTAGACGTAGTTCGCGTTGAGGATCTGACGGCGATCCAGATTGCCGGAAGCCTTGTCATACTTCAGGTTCCAGGGATTGCTGACAGCGGTAAGGTCAGAACTGGTCAGGTCGATCTCGTGCGAGTAGGTGTAATCCAACTCGCCGCTCAGGCCCCATCTGTTCTGCAGACGCAGACCGGTCTGGAAAGCATTGTAGTTGCCGTTGGTGTTGTTTTCTTCCTGCTCGATGTCCACGTAGCCCGGGTAGGTGCGGTCAATATTGGCGTTGGCAATACTGGAGCAGGTTGTATCTCCAGGATACTTATTGCCGCTATCTCCTGAATCGCAACGAGTGGCCGCACTTGTGGAAAGCGGGAAGGTGTTGATGTGCTGCTCGATGTTCTGATGCCAGGCCAAGTTGCCAACATACTGCACAACCCAGATAATCGAAGGCTTCACCTCACGCTGTACGCCGAAGCTGAACTGCGCAACGGCCGGAGCATTGTAGTTCTGGGCCAGATTGGTGACGCCCGCGGCAAAGATCGGAACTCCACCGCTCGCGGCAACCGATGTACCCGTCACCCAGTTGGATCCGGGCGCGCTGAACGTCGCGTTGTTGAGGCCGAGGTTGTAGGCAAACGGAGGATTGGTCGCCGCGTTGTAGATATCGTTGCCCTGCAGGCGCTCGAAGAAGGTTCCGAAGCCGCCGCGGAGAACCGTCTTGCCGTTGCCGAAGAGGTCTTCAGAGAAGCCAACGCGGGGCTGATAGGTCTTGTAGTCGTTCTTGACCAGACCACGCGGGGAACCGTTTTGTCCGGCTAGTTCCATGCCGTTCAGGTAATAGCTCGCGCCGTTGACGGAGCTTATGCCCTGGCTGGCTGAGCTGATGGTGCCGTCAGCATTCCAGAGCGGAGCCTCGCTGGGCAGATAGGCGCCCGCGTTGAAGTTGGCAACAGCGTTGCTGCGCTCCCAGGCATGCGGCAGAGCGTCGTAACGGAATCCCAACTGCAAGGTCAACCGCGGCGTCACATGCCAGTTGTCCAAAATGTAAGCAGACGGTGTCTGGTTCACATAGTGGCGAATCGGCACGGCCTGAAACTGAGAATAGCTGCTGGACAGGCCCAAAAGCAGGTCCATGGCACTATCGTTTGAGAGGGTGCCAAAGTTGAAGAATCCCTGCTGGTCGCCGAACAACTGCTGGTTCTTGGTATAGCGGTTGTAGCTGAACCCATACTTCATGGCATGCTTGCCCTGGGTATACGAGAGATCCACCTTGGGCTCGTAGTCGCGCGCCGCGTTGTGCCACGGAGCGGAGGCGGTATCTTCTGTCGTGCCGTAAACGCCACCGAGGCCAATGCCGGGAAGCGCGTTCCTGGTGATTGCGAAGCTGGGGGTTACCGGATTCGCTGCCCAGCCGGAAGGAAGCTGCGCATTGGCGCTGTTCGTGATGTTGATCACGTTGCCGTCGTAATTGAAACTGGTCTCCATCACCAAGTTGGGCGTGATTGTGCCGGTCAGTTTGACCGCCGCGCTGTCTGCCGGATTTGCCAAGGTGCTGGTAACGGTGTTGTAGCTCGTCCCGTTCCAACCCAATTCCGGTTTCGCATAGCCCTGCGTAACCTGGTCGGCCATATAGTGGCCCATCAACTGCCACTTGTCATTGATTTTGTGATCGATGCGGACGACATCGTCGCGCACGTCGACTGGGTTGGAGACGTTGGCGACGTTATAACCCGGTGTGCTTGCGCCTGCCGTTGGGGCTGGAATGAGGCCCGACTTCAAATACAAGACAGCATTGGGGTCGAAGAGCGAATGCGGGATGATCGGCAACCCGGCGCTATCCTTAGCGAAGCCGCCCGGAGTGCCCGCCGCCGCTCCCGGGACCAGACCCAGAGGCGCGAGGGTGTGTATTGCGTAGTTCGATGTTGGACTCACCGCGGGCACTACGAGCCCACTCGTAGCGAAGGCGGGTTGCACATAGTGCAGATCGGCGCCTGCGGTTGGAACGTCTCCCGTCGGGAGCGCCGGGTTGTTGGATGTGCCAGCGCCGGAAAGAATCTTGCGCCATTCCTCGTTCCAGAAGAAGAAGGTCTTCTGCTTGCTGGTGTTGTAGACACCCGGAATGTAGACCGGGCCGCCGGCGTTGAAGCCGTAGATGTTGTAGTGGATGTCCGTCAGCGTGTGCGCGATGGGATCCTTGGCGTCGTAGTCAGGGGTGCGGTTGAACTCCCAGACCTCTCCATGGAACTTCTGGGTGCCGCTCTTGAGCGAAAGGCTCATCGTCGCGCCCGAGGAGATGCCGTAGTCCGGAGGATAGTTCGAGGTCAGCATGTTGAACTCGGCAATCGCATCCTGAGAAGGCATGATGTCCATGCCGCCCGCGCCGCCGCGGTCATCCGCCTCGCCGCCGTCGATCAGCCAGATGTTGTGGCTCTCGCGAAGGCCGTTGACGCTGATGGTGAAGCTGGCCGCAACCGAGGTTGGCGTGTTGGAATCCGGCAGAGCCGAGCTGACGCCCAGACCCAGAGCCGCCAACGAGGCGAAGTTGCGGTTTTCCGTGGCGATTTCGCTGATCTGCTCGCCGCTGATCAGCGTGCTCACCACGTTCGAGTCGGTCTGCACTGCCAGTGCATCCGCTTCCACCGTGACGGTGGTGGCTTCCGCGCCGACCGTCAGCTTGACGTCAGAGTGAGCGGTGGCGGAAACGTTCACCACGATGCCGTTCTGCACATACGCTTCAAAACCCTTGGCCGTAACCTTCAGGTTGTAGTTGGCTGGGTTCAGGCCAGCTATGTCGTACAGGCCGGTAGAACCGCTGATTGCTGATTTCGACGCGCCAGTAGCCGGATCGGTGAGGGTGATCTTTGCTCCCGGAACCACCGCTCCCGTCTGGTCTGTAACGATGCCGGTAACTTCGGAGTTAGCCTGCGCAAATGCTGCTACGCTTGCCAACACCAAGAGCAACGGCAACAGGAGGAACCTGTATCTCGCTTGTCTCATGTGACCTTCCTTTTCAAGTGTGCTGCTGTTTGTTGTTTCGGTTTGCTGTCGCTTCCCGATCGAATCAGGAATGAAGCCGAATGAAGTGCATCGGTACTCTGGGATCAGCGACTGCCTGCAAGGGCCTTTTCGGCCTCTCTTCTACGCTCGTTTCAACCGGCGCCTGTATTCAGACGCCGTCGCAAGAAATACAACTTTACTGCTCAGTTATGAAACTCAAGTCCGGCCAGGCTCGGCTTCAGCCACAATAAAAGCCATGCCGGAAACTCCCATTTTCTACGTTCAGTGGAAGATATAAATTGCATATCTCCAGCTTTTTGGATTGTCCTGCTCAAACGTTTAAGTAGTGTGGACAGGAAAAACCCTTTTGCTAGCCGGGAGACATTAAAATCCCTGCATCAAACGCTTGTCAAGCCTTGATTTAAAAGTTTTTTGTTCTCTGATCGCCCGCACATGCACACGAAGAATAAAAATCGTATAAAGTCCTTGTTTTATTTTACTTGCACGGTGATCAGCCGCTCGCCTGTTATTGCATCCGCGCTATATCCCGTAGTTGCCGGGCCGTCGCTTCCAGAAAAGTTTCCACAGATGCCCCCGCAGGCGTCTCCAATCCCGACTTCGCCTGGATGGCCGCGGCGATCCGTTCCGCCAAACCCCGCCGCGTCTCCAGACTCATGTCCAGACGCCGCGCAAAGAAGCCTTCCAGCACCTGCAAGTCGCTGGCTGCGAGTCTGGCAATCCCTGCCGACGGCAATGTGAGTCCCGAATGCGGCTCCGGCTGCGGCGCAACCGGCGTGTAGATTTGCGCGGTAAAGGTTCGCGCTCCTCCTTCTCCCATCCAGGCCGGCGTCTCCTCCTGCCGGTCCCGGACCACCAGAGTCCCAGCGACTAGGTCGCCCAGCCGCTGGTGCTGCCTGGTGGCAAAAACGGTGATTACGCCAACCGCATAGATCAGCGGTATCGAGTCGATCACCCGGACCAGGTTCCGCGCCAGCGACTCCATCAGCCCGATCGCGCGCCCAGAGCGCTGAATCACGCGAATTCGCGCTACCCGCTTGCCCGGTGTGCGTCCGTTCCAGAAGGCCTCAAAGAGCGAGAAATACCCCCACCAGATCGAAAACGTCAAAATCGTGTAGAACGCCTCCGTCCATTGCGCCGTGATCTCGGAGTAGGCGGCGATTCCAGGCAGAAGAAATATGGAAAGCCGCCAAAGTAGCAGCAAGCACGGAATCAAAATCAGATAATCGATCAGCATGGCAATAAAACGGCTACCGATGCCCGCCAAAGGCATCTCAATATCCACCAGTTCCGGGGTATCGATGTTAAGCTGATCTGAAACGTAGTCCATGGCGCAAGTCCTCTCCAACCAGTGGATTCTCAAGCGCCGGCCCCACTGGGACCGGCTCGCGGCTCTATTGGCCCAGGCCGATGCCGGCGGCCTGGGCAGGCTCTCCCGGGCGGAGTTGCAGGAGGCGGCCCTGCTCTACCGGCAGGTAGCCTCTGACCTCTCCGTGCTGCGCAAAGATGCTACTGCCCGCACCTATGCGCACCATGTGAATCAATTACTGGCTCGCGCTCACCATATCATTTATTCCGGCAGAAAGACTAATCTGCTCACCGCATTCCGGTTTCTCCGCGATGAGTATCCGGCTATCTTTCAACGGCAATTCGGCTATGTGCTGGCCTCGGTCACCATCACCGTCCTATGGGCGATCATCGGAGCGGCCATCACCAGCGCCCGCCCGGAGTTCATGCGCCACTTTATCGGGCCAGGGATGATCGCCACCATGGAGCGCCACGAGATGTGGACCCATTCCATTGTGGGCATTGCGCCGCAGGCCACCAGCGCCATCATGACCAACAACCTTTCGGTCAGCTTTGTCACCTTCGCCGG
>Ga0181519_10002789_pt1 | contig 14609 bp, 11 predicted proteins | sample PEATcosm2014_Bin_26_FD_121102 | JGI IMG/M metagenome (GOLD analysis project Ga0181519, IMG submission 121102) | Peatland microbial communities from MTU Mesocosm Facility, Houghton, MI, USA - PEATcosm2014_Bin02_10_metaG | ecosystem: Environmental > Terrestrial > Soil > Wetlands > Peat | place...
CTGAACGGCGCATCGGCCGCGCCACGCACCCTGGAGGCCGACGATTTCCTGCGCGTGCAGGCGGTGGAGAGCCCGGCGTGCTCGGCCGACGGACAATGGATCGCCTACACCGTCACCATGGCCGACCGCGACGCCGACGAGCGCCGCACCGAGCTGTGGATGGTGAACTGGCAGGGCAGCGAGCATGTCCGGCTCGTGGCGCCCGCCGCCGGCCTGAGCGCCCCGGCCTTCAGCCCGGACGGGCGCTACGTTTCCTACCTCGCCGAACACGGCGCCGAGGGCAAGGCCCAGATCTTCCTCATCGACCGGCGCGGCGGCGAGCCCCAGGCGATCACCGCGGTCAGCGGCGACATCGGCGAATACCAATGGTCGCCCGATGGCCGGCGCATCGTCGTGTCGATGTCGCGCGGCGACGAGGCGCCGGCGGCCGACACCCATGGCGCAGCCGGCGCCACGGCCAAGACGCCCAAGCCGATCGTCGTCGACCGCCTGCATTTCAAGCAGGACCGCAAGGGTTACCTCACCGCGGGCGACCGGGCGCAGCTCTACCTGCTCGACGTGCAGACGCATGCCCTGCAGCCGCTCACGACCGATCCGCGCTTCGACGACACCGCGCCGGCGTGGTCGCCCGATGGCGGACAGCTCGCGTTCGTCAGCGCGCGCGATGGCGATCCGGACCGGACGGGGGCCCAGGAGCTGTACGTCATCGACGCGCATCCCGGCGCCGCGCCGCGCAAGCTCGCTGCCCTGGCCGCGCCCAATCACCAGCAGCTGCTGTGGATGCCCGACGGCCGCCATGTCGTGCTGACGGTGGGCCAGGAGCCGCGCCTCAATGCGTACATGCAGGACATGCTCGTGGCCGTGTCCACCGCCGATGGCAGCCGCAGCATTCTTGCGCCGCGCCTCGACCGCCAGGTGTCGCGTCCGGTGGCCGCCGGCCCCGACGCGGTCGGGGTGCTCGTCGAGGACGATCGGTCACAGTACCCGGCGCTCGTGCGCCTGGACGCGGGTACGGCCCAGCCCCAGGTCTCCGGCAAGCTGCTCGTCACCGACCAATGCAGCGCCGCCGGGCATACCGCGGTGGTCGCCGCCACCGATACCGCCGCCCCGGAAATCCACGCGCTGGAGACCGGCGGATTGCGCGCCTTGAGCGCGCATAACGCAGGCCTGATGGCCGAGCTGGCCCTGGGCGCGGTCGAGGATATTTCCTTTCGCGGCGCCGGCGGCGAGGAGGTGCATGGGCTGCTCGTCAAGCCCGTCGGCTACCAGGCGGGGACGCTGTATCCGACGCTCGTGTGGATCCATGGCGGCCCCAATGGCCAGGATGGCCACGGCCTCGATTTCGCGCCGTATTCGCCGGCTTTCGAGGGCCAGTGGTTCGCCGCCCACGGATATGCCGTGCTCGCCGTGAACTACCACGGCTCCAGCGGACGCGGCGCGGCCTTTGCGAGCAGCATCGTCGGCGCCTGGGGCCACAAGGAAGTGGCCGACCTCCTCGCGGCGGCCGACTATGCCGTGCAGCGGCAGATCGCCGATCCGCAGCGCCTGGGCATCGGCGGCTGGAGCTACGGGGGCATCCTCACCGACTACACGATCGCCACGGATACGCGGTTCAAGGCCGCCATCAGCGGCGCGGGCAGCGCCAACCAGCTGGCGATGTACGGGGTCGATCAGTACATCCTCCAGTACAACGCGGAGTTCGGCCCGCCGTGGAAATCCGAGGCCCTCTGGGTCCAGGAGTCCTATCCCTTTTTCCATGCCGACCGGATCCGGACACCCACCTTGTTCCTGGGCGGCGAAAAGGACTTCAACGTGCCCGTGGCGGGCGGCGAGCAGATGTACGCAGCCCTGCGCACGCTGGGCGTGCCTACCCAGCTCATCGTGTACCCCGGGCAGTTCCACGAGATCGAACGCCCCAGCTACCTCAAGGACCGGGCGCAGCGCTACCTTGAGTGGTTCGACCGTTATCTGAAACCGGCCAAGGGTTGAGAACGCCATGACGATCCGTCCCGTTCTTGCGGCCACCCTCCTGCGGGCCCTAGCCGCATGTGCACTTGTCGCGCCGCTTGCGGCCGGCGCCGGCGACGCGCCCGCCGCGTGGCGCGCCACCGTGCGTGACTTTGCCGCGCAGCATTTCAAGAATCCGGCCTGGGGCTATTCGCATTGCGTGCGCGACTACGAGCTTGCGAGGGAACTGGCCGCCGCCGACGGCGTGCCGATCGACGACGACGTTCTCTATGCCGCGGCCTACCTGCACGACATGGCCGCCTTCGCACCCTGGGAAAACAAGGACGCCGACCACGCCGACGAGGCGGCCCGGATCGTCGACACCGTCCTGGGCGGTAGCGGTTTTCCCATGGCGAAGATCGATGCCGTGCGGGGCGCGATCCGCACCCACATGTTCGACCGCGAGCCGGCCGGCCCCGAGGCCTTGTACCTGCATGACGCCGATGCACTGGACTGGCTGGGGGCGATCGGCGTGGCGCGGGTGATGGCCCTGGCCGACCCCAACGGGGGCGACCCCGACGGACCGGCCGTGGTCCGGATGCTCGACGAGAACCTCGCCCAGGTGCCCGCCCGGGTGCTATCCAAGGCCGGACGCGCCCGCGTCCCGGCCCGCCGGGCCGAACTCGAAACCTTCCTCAAGGACCTGCGCCGCGAGACGGACGGACTGCGCACGCTGTAGAAACGCAGCGCGCCTGGCAGCGTTTGCGGCTAGTCCGCCGACCCGGCGTCGCGCGCCGCGGCCAGCGCTTCCTCCACCACGGCCTTGGACAGCGATGGGGCGAAGGTTTCGATGAACGACAGTGCATAGGCGCGCAGCAGCGTGCCGCGGCGGATCGCCAGGCGCGTGGTGTTGATCTCGAACAGGTGCCCGGCCTCCACCGCGCCCAGGTCGCGGTCGCGGTCCTCGTCGAAGGCGAAGCCGGCGACGATCCCCACCCCCACGCCCAGGGCCACATAGGTCTTGACCACGTCGGCGTCCATGGCGCTGATGACGATATGCGGCTTGCGGCCCTCGCGCGCGAAGGCGGCATCGATGTGCGAGCGGCCGGTGAAGCCCGGCTCGTACGTGACGATGGGGTAGGCGCCCAGGCGCTCGAGCGTCAGGGGCTTGCCGTCGAGCAGTTCATGGCCCTTGGGCACGATGACGCAGTGCGTCCAGCGGTAGCAGGGCAGGGCCACGAGCTGCTCGTATTCGGCCAGCGCCTCGGTGGCGATGCCGATGTCGGCCTCGCCGCTGATGAGGAGCTGGGCGATCTGGTGCGGCGAGCCCTGGTGGAGGTTGAGCGTCACCCGCGGGTAGAGGGCGCGGAAGTCGTTGACCGCGCCGGGCAGCGCGTAGCGCGCCTGGGAGTGGGTTGCCGCGATGGTGAGTTCCCCGGAATCGCGTGCGGAGAAGTTCTCGGCCGCGTTGTGCAGATTCTGCGCATCCTGCAGGATGCGCTCGATAATCGGCATCACCGTCTTGCCCGGTTCGGTAAGCCGGGTCAGGCGCTTTCCGGCGCGCTCGAAGATCTCGATGTGCAGTTCGTCCTCGAGTTCGCGGATCTGGCGGCTGACCCCGGGCTGGGAGGTGTGCAGGGCCGCGGCAACCTCGGTGAGGTTGAAGCCGCGCCGCGCCGCCTCCCGCACGGAGCGCAGTTGTTGAAAATTCATAAGGGCCGTCACGGATGTTGTTATTCGAATTTCGAATTATCTATCGAATATGACAGCGTTAATTGTATTTAGCCGCCTATCCATATCTGATTTCCAATTAACGAAGCGGGGTTGGCGACAAATGTTCGAGCGATTCGGTGCCGCCGGGGGACCCTCCTTCGCCGTTGGCAAGCGGCCGCCCCGGGGTGGGTGAGATGCAGATCGGCATAGACCTGGGTGGCACCAAGATCGAAATCCTCGCCATCGATGCGGCCGGCGCGACACTGCATCGCGCCCGCGCCCCTACGCCGGCCGGAGACTATTCGGCGACGCTCGACTGCATCGCCGCCCTGGTTGCCGCGGCCGAGGAGCGCCACGGCCGTGCGGCGGGCATCGGCATCGGCACGCCCGGCACCGTGTCGCGCGAGAGCGGCACGATCAAGAACTCCAATTCGGTCTGCCTCAACGGCAAGCCCCTGCTCGAGGACTTGCGGGCGCGCCTCGGGCGCGACGTCGTCCTGGCCAACGATGCCAATTGCTTTGCCCTGTCGGAGGCGGTCGACGGCGCCGGCGCGGGAAGCCGGATCGTCTTTGGCGTGATCCTGGGCACCGGTGTCGGCGGCGGCCTGGTGATCGATGGCCGGGTCGTGGACGGGCCCAACGGGATCACCGGCGAATGGGGACACAACCCGCTCGTGCTGGGTGACCAGACCGGGCGCGATGCCCCCCGCCCGTGCTATTGCGGCCGCCGCGGCTGCGTCGAAACCGTGCTCTCGGGACCTGCGCTCGAGGCCGACCATGCCGGCGCGCATCCAAAGGCTGCGCCGCTGGGCGCTGCGGGTATCGCCGAGGCCGCTGCCGCGGGCGATGCCGCCTGCCTGCTGACGCTCGATCGTTATGCCAGCAACCTCGCGCAGGCCCTGGCGGTGGTGGTCAACATCCTCGATCCCGACGTCATCGTCCTGGGTGGAGGCGTTTCCAACATCGATGCGCTGTACACGGCGGTGCCCAGGCACTGGGCCCGCTGGGTGTTCTCCGACAGCATCCGGACGCGGCTGGTGCGCAATCGCCATGGCGACGCCTCGGGCGTGCGCGGCGCGGCCTGGCTGCCCGGCCGGCCCTGAGTGCACCACGGCCGGCCTGGGCGTGCCAGGCGCCGGCCGCCACGGCCAAGTTCAGGCGCCGCTGTCGTCCGGCCCGGGCGCCGCGCCCGGATAGGGATTGCGCAGGCCGTCGACCAATTCGTGCAGCACGCCGCGCACCTGGGCTTCGCTGCAGCCGATCAGCAGGGCATCTTCGAAGGCATCCTGCGCGATCTGCAAAAGCTCGGCGTAGTTTTCGTTGAGGACCTTGATTTTCTCGAGGCAGGAAACCGGCGCGCCGTCGTCCTGACGCCATATGGGTGGCTTGCCAGGGCCCGGCGCCCGGCCGCCGGTCGCGGAAGCGCTCTTCTCGGGTTCGCCGCCGGCGGGCTTGCGCGTTGATCCGTTCATAGGCGCACATTATGCCCATCCGGGCCGCAGCCGCGGGCGCCCGGCGCGGCCACGGCCCTGCGGTAGACTCGCGGCTGAACCACGCCTGCCTCGCGCCGTCGCGGACCTCCTGTCCGCCCCCGAATCCCGACTGCGCAGCGCCGCACGCGTCCGACCCGGCTTTGGACCCGCCTGGACCAGGACAGCGGCCCGCCGAGGCGTTTCCGGAGATTCCCGCATGTCGTCCGCGGTGCCCCGCCTGCTGGCGGGCTCGTTGTGCTTGTTGACCGGCGCCCTGTGCGCCCAGGAGGCGTCGCCCGTGGCGCCGGCCGCCGCCGCAAGCGACGCCCGGCCCGCCGATCAACTCGAATCGATCGAGGTCGTCTCGCGCCGGCTCAACGAGGCGCGCAGCGGCATCGAGACCCAGGTGGGCGCATCCGTGTACACGATCGATGCCGCGTCCATCGCGGCAATGCCCGGCGGCGACAATGGCCTGCTCAACCAGGCCATCATGCAGGCGCCGGCCGTTGCCCAGGATTCCTTCGGGCAGTTCCATGTCCGCGGCGACCACAATGGCCTGCAGTACCGGCTCAACGGCATCATCCTGCCCGAAGGCATCAGCGGTTTCGGCCAATCCCTCGACCCGCGGCTGATCTCGTCCATGCAGCTGATCACCGGCGCCCTGCCGGCCGAGTACGGCCTGCGCACCGCCGGCATCATCGACCTTTCCACCAAGAGTGGCGCGCTCGATCCGGGCGGCACGGTGTCGCTCTATGGCGGCAGCCACGGAACCGTTTCGCCGAGCGCCAACTACGGCGGGTCTTCCGGACGCTTCCATTATTTCGTCTCCGGCGACGCCATGGTCAACGACCTGGGCATCGAATCGCCTGATGGCCGCTCCACGCCCCTGCACGATCGCACCAAGCAGACCCACGGATTCGGCTATCTCGAGGACGTCGTCGACGCGGACAACCGCCTGAGCCTCATACTGGCCTCGGCCAATGGGCAATTCCAGATTCCCGACCGCGCCGGCCAAACGCCCGAGGAGGGCTACCGGGTCGATGGCACGACCCGCTTCCCGAGCAGCGCGCTCAACGACACCCAGCGCGAGCAGACGTCCTTCGCCATCCTGGGCTGGCAGCATTCGCGCGGCCCGCTCGATGCGCAGACCTCCCTGACGGTGCGCGATTCCACGCTGCAGTTCACGCCCGATCCCCTGGGGGACCTGCTGTTCGACGGAATTGCGCAATCGGCCCGCAAGAGCAACCTCGCGTTCGTCTGGCAGGGCGACGGCGCCTACCAGGTCAACGACACGCACACGGTTCGCGCGGGCGCCTTCGTCCAGGCCGACCGCTCCATCAGCAGGACGGCCTCCCTGGTCCTGCCGGTGGTCGACGAGGTCCAGACAGGAGCCGGGCCGGTGCGCATCCCGGACGATGGCGCGCGCACCGAGCACATCGAGAGCCTGTACCTGCAGGACGAATGGAAATGGACGGGCCGGATCACCGTCAATTACGGCCTGCGCTTCGATACCTTCTCGGCGTACACGAGCGACCGCCAGCTGAGCCCGCGCGCCAATCTCGTCTGGAAGCCGCTGCCGGGCACCACGCTGCATGCGGGCTATGCGCGGTATTTCTCGCCCCCGCCCTTCGAGCTCGTGGGCGCGCAGAGCATCGGCAAGTTCGCCGGCACCAGCGCCGCACCCGAGGTCCAGCGCGACGATACGCCCCAGCCCGAGCGCGCCAACTACCTGGACGCCGGCGTGCTCCAGGTCGTCAACCAGCGGCTCACACTGGGCTTCGACAGCTACTTCAAGCGCTCGGCGCAGCTCATCGACGAGGGCCAGTTCGGCGCGCCCATCATCCTCACCCCGTTCAATTACCAGACCGGCCGCCAATTGGGCACCGAGCTCACGGCCAACTACACCACGGAGGCATTGACGGCCTACGCCAATCTCGCCCTCGAAGCGGCCCAGGGCCAAGGCATCAGCTCGGCCCAGTTCAACTTTTCGCCGCAGGACCTGGCCTATATCGCCAGCCATAGCATCGCGCTCGATCACGAGCAGCGCCTGACCGCCTCGGGCGGCGCTTCGTACAACTGGGGCGACACGCGCCTGTCCGGCGATTTCCTGGTGGGTTCGGGGTTGCGCGCCAGCCTGGAGCAGGCCGGCGGCGGCGACATCCCCAATGGCCGCCGCCTCCCCTATTACACCCAGGTCAATGCCGGCGTGAGCCACCAATTCCACCCGGCTGGCTGGCGGGCCCTGACGGTGCGGCTGGACATCGTGAACCTCTTCGACCGCGAGTACGAGATCCGCGATGGCACCGGCGTGGGCGTGGGCGCCCCCCAGTTCGGCCCCCGCCGGGGCTTTTTCCTCGGGATATCCGCCCCGATCTGAGCTGCGCCGGGCGGCGCTATCGCGCCGCGGACCGCCGGTGCGTTGCGCGGCCCGACGTCAGCGGGCCTGCGCCGCCTCCAGGGCCTGGGCGAAATCGGCCTGCAGGTCGGCGATGTCCTCGATCCCCACCGACACCCGCACCAGGCTGTCGGCGATGCCCATGGCGGCGCGGCGTTCGGCGCCCATTTCATAGTAGATCGTGTCGGCCACCGGGATCGCCAGCGTGCGATTGTCGGCCAGATGGCTCGAGAGTATGACCAGCCGCAGGGCATCGAGGAAATCGAAGTGCGCGATACCCGGGCGCAGCTCGATGCTGAGCAGGGGCCCGAAGGCGCCGAACAGCCGGGCGGCGCGCTCGTGCTGCGCGTGGCTGGCAAGGCCCGGGTAGTACACGCGCGCGACCGCCGGCTGGCTTTCGAGCCAGCGGGCCAGCGCCAGGGCGTTGGCATTGCTGCGCTCGACGCGCAGCTGCAGGGTTTCGGCGCCGATGGCGATGCGGTGCGCGTCTTCGGCGCGCAAGGTGCCGCCCATGTCGCGCAGTCCCTTCTTGCGGATCTGCTGCAGGCCCCAGCCCGCCGGATCGCCTTTCCGGTAGGTGTCCAGGATGTTCGGATAGCGCGACCAGTCGAAAAGACCCGTGTCGCAGACGGCGCCGCCCAGGGCATCGCCGTGGCCCGCAATGCCCTTGCTCAGCGAGTGCACGACCAGGCCGGCGCGCACGTCGCGCGGCCGGAACAGCATGGGGGTGGTGATCGTGCTGTCGACCACGTAGAGCAGCCCCCGCTGGGCGCACAGCTCGCCGATGCCGGCCAGGTCGGCCACCTGGGTGCGGGGATTGGCAATGGTTTCGACGAAGACGATCCGCGTGTGGGGACGCAGCGCGGCCTCGACGGCGCCGGCGGCTGTCGCGTCCACCAGGCTCACGTCGATGCCCAGCTGTTGCAGGGTGAGCATCAGGCTGAAGCTGTTGCCGAACAGGTACTGGCTGCAGACGATGTGATCGCCGGAGCGCAGCAGCGTCATCAGCGTCGCGGCGATCGCGGCCATGCCGGTGCTGAAGCTGGCGGTGGCGCGCGCATCCTCCAGCAGGGTGAGCTGGGCCTCGAGGGCCGCATTGGTCGGGTTGCCCTGGCGCGCGTAGACGTAACCGGCCTTCTCGCCCTGGAAGACCGCGGCAAGTTCGCGCGCGCTCGGGTAGCCGAAGGCGACCGAGGTATGCATGGGCTTGTGCGCGGCGCCGTGTTCCACGCCGCCCAGGCGGTCGGCGTGCAGGATGCGTGTGGTCAGGCCCGGCTTTGTCATGGCAGCTTGGCGGCGTCGCGCAGGTTGGGCGTCGATCGGGGGGCCGGTTCGGGGCGCATCGCCGATTTTGCGCGGCAATTCCGCGCATCCGTGCCGGTGACCGGACGCTATGCTGGCGATTGTATTCGCTTGCCTGTCGCCGTCCGCCGTGGCGCTGGCGCAATGCCCGCGGCCGCCCTTGGTTACACTAACGCCGAGCTCACGACTGCCCCATGGCCTGGAAACCCGTCCGCCCTCGAAGCCCGTCCGTATCGGCCGATCCGTTCGCGCGCGCGCTGCCCAATCGCGTCGAGGGCGAGGCGCAACGCCAGCCCCCTTCGCCGTACGACCGTTCGCTCAACAAATCGGCGGCCAGCTGGTTGCACGAACTGCCGCCCGATGTGCGGCCGCGCGCCAGCGTCAACCGTTTCCCGCGCATCCTCAACCGCCTCGCGCGCTACTGGGATGCGCCCGGCATGCTCGAGCAGATCTTCGGCGAGCTCCTCGTCGACAAGCGGGTGGGCCGCAAGGGTTTCCCTCCCGAGATCCTCCTGGAAATCCGCGCCCTCTACGTCCATTACCGCAGCCTGCACCCGGAGCGTGAAACGTCCGACCTGTGGTCCTCGGTGCCGGAGCGCACGCGTCCGACGCCCCGCTGGCGCGGCTAGGGGCATTCGCCCGACTCCGCCGGCGCGGCCGCGCGTCGACGAAAGCGCAATCACCGCTGACAAAATTGGTGCGCGTGCGCACCAAAATCACGCGCGCCAGCCTCCCGCGGCGGCAAACCTGCGGCTACCGGCGAGGCCTGCGCCCGTGCAGGCGCTCGCGTCCGGCGAAAAAGCCTGTCGCGCCCGGCGTCGGCCGCGCGGTCCGGCCGACAGCGCCCGCGGCACGTTCCTTGCATCCATATCCCCGTCTGGAGTGGTTATTACCCGAATCGAAATTCGTAATATTTGCCGGGACCCGTTTGCATGAAGATCCTTCGCGGCGTGATGGGGTGCAAGGGCTGGCTGGCCGCGGCGCTGGCAGCGCTGTCGCTTGCGTGCCTGCCGGCACCCGCAGACGCGGCCGGACCCCTGCGCATCGGCTACAGCGATTGGCCGGGCTGGGTGGCCTGGCAGGTCGCCATAGAAAAAGGCTGGTTCAAGGAGGCGGGCGTCGATGTCGACTTCCAATGGTTCGACTACTCCGCGTCCCTCGATGCCTTCTCCGCCGGCAAGATCGATGCGGTGACGATGTCCAATGGCGACGCCCTGGTTACCGGGGCGGGCGGTGCGCGAAGCGTCATCGTCCTGCTCACGGACTACTCCGACGGAAACGACATGGTCATCGCCCGTCCCGGCATCAAGCGCCTGCAGGATCTCAAGGGGCAGAAGGTGGGGGTCGAGATCGGCCTGCTCGAACACCTGCTGCTGCTCAACGGACTCAAGAAGGCCGGGATGCAGGAAAAAGACGTCACCCTGGTCAATGCCAAGACGAACGAACTGCCCCAGGTCCTGGCCTCCGGGGATGTCGCCGCGGTGGTCGCCTGGCAGCCGGTGGCCGGGCAGGCCATGAAGGGCCTGCCGGGGGCCCGTCCCATCTACACCTCGGCCGATGAACCCGGCCTCATATTCGACGCCCTGGCGGTGAATCCCGCCAGCTTGTCCGCGCGGCGGGCCGATTGGGCCAAGGTCGTGAAGGTCTGGGACCGCGTGGTGGCGTACATAAGCGATCCGCGCACCGCGCCGGACGCCGTGCGCATGATGTCCGCCCGGGTGGGCATCGGCGCGCCGGCCTTCGCCCTGCTTCTCAAGGGTACCCATCTGCTCACGCTGCAGGACAACAAGCCGCGCTTCGTCAAGCAGGACGGCTTCGCATCGCTCTACGGATCATCGCGCATAGCCGACCGTTTCAACGTCGCCAATGCGGTGTACACCAAGTCCCAGGACGTCGACGGATATATCGACGCCTCGCTCTTGCCGCGCTAGCCGCGGGCCCCGGACGCGCCGCCGTGACGCTGCTCTCCCGCTGGTTTGGCGTCCGCGTTCCGCTGACCTCGTCGGAGCGGCTGGTGCTGGGAATCGGCGCCTTTGCGCTGCCGCTGCTCTTCTGGAGCATCGTGAGCTACGTGCCCTATGTCTGGCACCCGATGGTCCGCATCTCCGATCCCGGCGGCGTCGACTATTTCCAGCCGGACATGCTCGTCGACCGCGACGTTTTCGCCACCGAGACCGGCAATATGCGCCAGCAGAATCTCGCCCTGCCCGCCGGGATCCCGGCCAACCCCGTCTACCTGCCGGCGCCGCACGAGGTGCTGCGGGCTTTTTACACCGCGTTCACGACCAAGCCGCAGCAACGCGACGCGCCCTGGCTGCATGAGAGCCTGCTGCACAGCATCCGCATCATCTTTTGGGGCTTCCTGATCTCCTCGCTGATCGGCGTCCCCTTGGGCATCCTGTGCGGCACGTACAACGTCATCGGCCGCCTGAACGAGCCTTTCATCGAATTCTTCCGCTACCTGCCGGCGCCGGCTTTCGGAGCCCTGGCGGTGGCCATACTTGGCATCTATGACGGACCCAAGATCGCCATCATCGTCATCGGCACCCTGTTCCAGCAGGTGCTCATCATCGCCAATACCACCCGCAAGCTCGACTTCGCCCTTGTCGAGGCCGCCATGACCCTGGGCACGAAGCGCCTTCGGCTGCTCACGCATGTCGTCGTGCCCGGCACCCTGCCCGACCTGTATCGCGACCAGCGCATCCTGCTGGGCTGGGCCTGGACCTATCTCATCGTCGCCGAGCTGATCGGCACGAGCTCCGGCATCACCTGGTTCATCACCCAGCAGGCGCGCTACCAGCACTTCGACAACGTCTATGCGGCGATCATGATGATCGGCTTCATTGGCCTGGGCACCGATCTGGTGTTGGCCCGCCTGGGGCGCGCGTTCTTTCCCTGGGACCGCCCCGGGCGCTGACCATGGAAAGCAGCGCCGAGGCCGGATTCGACTACCGTGCACAAAGTGCCGACGTGCGTGCGCGTTTTGACCGGCTCAAGGCGCGCGAAGTCATCCTCGAGACCCGCGAACTTGGCAAGATCTTCCGGTCGGCGCAGGGCGAGGTCACCGCCCTGCGGGGCGTCGACCTGCAGGTCCGGCGGCGCGAGTTTCTCTGCGTGATCGGACCCTCGGGCTGCGGCAAGTCCACGCTCATCCGCATGCTGGCCGGCCTGGAGCCGCATACGTCCGGCCAAGTGCTGCTCGATGGCAAGCCGGTAAGCGGACCGGGCCGGGACCGGGGCATGGTCTTCCAGGGCTACACCCTGTTTCCCTGGCTGACCGTCAAACGCAATGTCATGTTCGGCCCGATGATGACCATGGGAGACACGGCCGCCGAGAGCCTGGCCGGCACCTGGCTCGACCTCGTCGGCATGGGCAAGTTCGCCGACGCCTATCCGCACCAGCTCTCGGGCGGAATGAAGCAGCGCGTGGCCATCGCGCGCGCGCTCATCAACCAGCCGCGCATCCTGCTGATGGACGAGCCCTTCGGCGCCCTCGACGCCCAGACGCGAACCCGGATGCAGACCCACCTGCTCGACATCTGGCGCAACGTCGACATCACCGTCGTCTTCATCACCCACGACCTCGATGAAGCCATCTTCCTTGCCGATCGCATCCTGGTGCTCAAGGCCCACCCGGGCGAGGTCCAGGAGCTCTTAGAGGTGCCGGTGCCCCGGCCGCGCGACCTGGGGCAGCTCACCACCCCGGAATTCCTCGCAACCCGGCGGCGCCTGGACACGCTGATCCACCAGCCGGGCCCGCCCGCTGCCGACGCGGACGAGGAGGCCATCCGGCCCCAGGTCATCCGCTTTACCAACGTGGCCGACAACGTCGAATGAGGGGTTGAACATGCAATGGTCGGAATCCACCTGGTCCGAACTGCCGGCGCGCCTGGCCGCCGTCAACGGGGCCGCGCTGCTGCCCGTGGGGGCGACCGAGCAGCACGGACCGCACCTGGGCACGGGCATCGACACGGCCATTGCCGATGTCCTGTGCCGCGCCGTCGCGCGGGCCACGGGCGTGCCGATGCTGCCCACGCTCCCCTACGGCTGCTCCCTGGGCCACAGCCAGCGCTGGCCCGGCACGCTGGCCGTGCAGCCCATCACGCTGATCGAGCTTGTCAAGCAGATCGGCGACTGGGCCTATCACAGCGGCGTGCGCCGCCTGTTCATCGTCAACAGCCATGTCACCAACGCCGCGCCGCTGCGCTGCGCGCTCGAGATGCTGCGCGCCGAACACGACGATCTCATGGTGGCGCTGATCCATTCCGTGGAAATCAGCGCGCGCGTGCGCGATTTCCACTTCGCCGATGCCGCCGATTTCCACGCCAACGACGCCGAGACCTCGCTGATGCTGGCCATGGCGCCCGAGCTGGTGCGCCCGGAGATCCTGGCCACGGCCGACGACCCCGACCGCACCGAGGGTTGCGTTTTCTCGCACCCGGTGAACCGGACCAGCGTCAACGGGGTAACGGGCTATCCCAGCCGCGCCACGGCACGGAAAGGGCGCGAGTGGTTCGACTGGATGGTCACCGACCTGAGCGAGCGCGTCCGCGCCGGAATCGCCGAGACCGCGCCGCTCGACCACTCCTACCATCAACGCGGCTACTGAACCGGGCCCGCGCGCGCCTCCCGTCCACCGGCCCCGGCGTCACAAGCCGGGCCCCACCCACTATCGCCACCATCCGGAAGACATCCATGAACGACAACCCCGCCGTCGCCCGCCTGCAGCAGGAACTGGCGCAAAAGGGCGTCAAATACTGCATCGGCGCCTTTGTAGACATCCATGGCACGCCAAAGGGCAAGGTCGTGCCCATCGACCACCTGCAGCAGATGGCCGCCGGATCGGAGCGCTACACGGGCTATGCGCTCGACGGTCTCGGGCAGGCGCCGCACGACGACGAGATCACCTCGGTGCCCGACCTTGCGCGCATCATCCAGCTGCCCTGGGAACCCAAGGTAGCCTGGATACCCGCCGACAACGAATTCAAGGGCCGGCCGTATCCCCTCAATACCCGGGTGGCCCTCAAGAACCAGCTGGCCGCCGCCGCGGAACTGGGCCTTGGCATGAACCTGGGCATCGAATGCGAGGTCTACCTGCTGCGGCGCGAAGCCGATGGCAGCCTGTCGGTGCCGCACGAGTACGACAAGCTCAGCAAGCCCTGCTACGACGTCAACGGCTTCCTGAAGAACTTTTCGTGGCTGGACAAGGTGGCCAGCTGCATGAACGGCCTGGGCTGGGACCTGTATTCCTTCGACCACGAGGACGCGACGGGCCAGTTCGAGTTCGACTTCGCCTACAGCGACGCGCTCACGATGTGCGACCGCTTCGTATTCTTCCGCTTCATGGCCAAGCACTACGCCCGCGAGGAGGGACTCGTCGCCACGCTCATGCCCAAGGTGTTCGCCGACAAGACCGGCACCGGAGCCCATTTCAACATGTCGCTGTACGACCTCGCAACGGGGCGCAACGCCTTCGCCTGCGACCCGCACGAGGATCCCCGCGGGCTGGGCCTCACCCCCATGGGATACCATTTCATCGGTGGCGTGCTGCGGCACGGTCGCGCGCTGTGCGCCGCCTTCGCGCCCACCGTGAACAGCTACAAGCGCCTGGTCCGACGCGGCGCCATGAATGCCTTCAGTTGGGCCCCGGTGTTCAATTCCTACGGATCGAACAACCGCACCAACTCGATCCGCGTCCCGGCCGGCGGCGGGCGGTGCGAGTCGCGAAATGCCGATGGCGCCGTCAACCCCTACCTGGCCGCGACCCTGGCCCTGGCCGC
>Ga0181519_10002794_pt1 | contig 14587 bp, 9 predicted proteins | sample PEATcosm2014_Bin_26_FD_121102 | JGI IMG/M metagenome (GOLD analysis project Ga0181519, IMG submission 121102) | Peatland microbial communities from MTU Mesocosm Facility, Houghton, MI, USA - PEATcosm2014_Bin02_10_metaG | ecosystem: Environmental > Terrestrial > Soil > Wetlands > Peat | place...
ACCGGCTGCGTGCGCCACGTGCTGGCGCCCGACGAAATCGGCCGGCGCCTCGCGGACCTCACCGAGCCGGCCGCGGCCTTGCCGGCGGCCGCGGCCGCACTGGCCGACGCCCCGCCGCTCGAGCGAATCGCCGCCCTGGTGCGCCGCGAGACGGGCTTCGAGATCAGCCTCTACAAGGAGGGCACGTTCCGCCGGCGCCTGAAGCGCCGCATGCTGGCAACGGCCTGCGCCGACATCGGTTCGTATGCCGATTACATGCGCCGCCATCCGCCCGAGGTGACCCGGCTGATGCGCGAGATGCTCATCTCCGTGACGACCTTCTTTCGCGACAGCGAGGCCTTCAAGGCGCTGGACGCCGCCCTGCAGGAGCTCGTCTCGCGCCACGGCGACGGCGACGAGCTGCGCGTCTGGGTGCCCGGCTGCGCGACGGGCGAGGAGGCGTATTCGGTGGCCATCCTGCTCAAGGAGGCCATGCGCACGCAAAAGCGCGAGCTCGTGGTGCGCATCTTCGCCACCGACCTCGATGCCGCCGCCATCGTCCGGGCGCGGCGCGGCACCTTCGGCAGCGCGGCGCTGAGCGGCATGCCGCCCGAATGGCGGCAGCGCTACCTGGTGGCCGCCGGCGAAAACTGGCGGGTGGCCAAGTCGCTGCGCGACAGCCTCATCTTCTCGGTGCACAACCTGATCGGCGACCCGCCCTTCCTGCGCCTGGATCTCATCAGCTGCCGCAACGTGCTCATCTACCTGCGGCCGGCCCTGCAGAACCACCTGTTCGAATCGTTCTACCACGCGCTCAATCCGGGCGCGCTGCTCTTCCTGGGCCGGTCCGAGAGCGTCGGCCAGAGCGCGCCGCTGTTTCGCGTCCGCAACGAGCGGGCCCGGCTCTACACGCGCATGAACAGCCGCGAGGCGCTGGCCGGCAACGGCGTTCCGGCGGCGCGCCTGGCCGGCGTGCGCGTTGTTCCGGCGCGGCCCGTGCGGGATCGCGAATCGCTGCCCGACCGGCTGCTGCGCTCGCTGTTCGGCCGCCTCGTGCCGCCCTCGGTGATCATCGACGAGAGCCTGACCATCCGCCATGTGTTCGGCGACGTCACGCCCTTCGTCCGCCTGGGCGAGGGACAGATGTCGGCCGACCTGTTCCGCCTCGCGGTGCGCCCGCTGCGCTTCGACGTGCGTTCCCTCGTGATGCGGGCGCAGCGCGAGACGCAGGACCTCGTCTCCCAGGTCGTCCACGCCGCCGACCTGCCCCAGCCGGTGCGGCTCAGCGTCCTGCGCATTCCCGACGAGGATGGGCAGGCCGGACCGCTGATGGTGTCCTTCGAGGCCCTGCCCGCGCCGGCGCCCGCCGGCGATGGCGGCCGGGCCGACCCCTCCATCGCCCGCGCGCGCAGCGAGCTGCTCAACAAGGTCACCGGACTCGAGGAGCAGCTCACCGCGAACCGGGAGCACCTGCACACGGTCATCGAGGAGCTGGAAACCTCCAACGAGGAGTTGCAGTCCCTCAACGAGGAGATGCAGTCGTCCAACGAGGAGCTGCAGTCCTCGAACGAGGAGCTCGAGACCGCCAACGAGGAGCTCCAGTCGGCCAACGAGGAGCTCACCACCGTCAACGACGAGCTCGAGGGCAAGACCCACGAGCTGATCGGCCTCAACACGGCACTGCTCAACGTCAAGAACAGCCTGAGCTATCCGCTGATCGTGGTCGACGCGCGCGGCCGCGTGGTGCTGCTCAACGCCGGGGCCAACCAGATGTTCCGGCTGCCCGAGGACCCGGTGGGCGAGTCGCTGTTCAGCCTCATGCCCCTGCTCAGCGTCGGCGACCTCGCGCAGGATGTCGCCCGTGTCGTCGAGTCGAAGTCGCTCCATGTGCGCCAGATCGACGGCGAGCGCTCCTATCTGCTGCGCGCCCAGCCCTATCACGGGCCGGACCGCCAGTTCGAGGGGGTCCTGCTGCTGTTCGTCGAGAACACCGAGGAGCGCGCCACCGAGCGGAACCTGCGCGACATGACGGCGCGCCTCGCCGCCGCCGAGCGCTTCGCGCGCGACACCGTCGACACCCTGCCCGAGGAGATCTGCGTTATCGACGGCCAGGGCAGGATCGTGAGCGTGAACCGCCGCTGGGACGAACTGCTGGCCGAGGGCAGGGGCAGCGCCCAGACCAGCGGCGTAGGCGCCAACTACCTGGCAACCTGCGAGCGCGCCGCGGCTTCCGGCGACGCCTCGGCGGAGCGGTTCCTGGCCGGCCTGCGGCGCGTCATGGGCGGCGAGCAGACGCACTTCGCCATGGAATATCCCTGCGACATGCCCGACGGCATGCACTGGTTCCTGGGCAGCGTGGTGGCTTTCGCGTCCTCGGGGGCCACCGCCAACCCCGGCCATTGCGTCATCACCCATATCGACATCACCGAGCGCAAGCGCGCCGAGGAGCGCTCGGCGCTGCAGTCGCGCGCCCTCGACGAGAGCACCACGGGCGTGATGATCGCCGATGCCCGCCAGCCGGACTATCCGCTCATCTACGTGAACTCGGCCTTCGAGCGCATCACGGGCTATGCGCGCCAGGAGGCGCTGGGCCGCAACGCGCGCTTCCTGCAGGGCGAGGAGACGGTGCAGGCAGCCCGCGCCGAGCTGCGCGGCGCCATATTGGAAAGCCGCACCCGCACGGTCCTGCTGCGCAACCGCCGCAAGGACGCAAGCTATTTCTGGAACGAACTCACCATCGACCCCATTGTCGACGACGACGGAAGGCTGAGCCATTTCCTGGGGATCCAGAACGACGTCACCGACCGTGTCCAGCGCGAGCAGCAGCTGCGCGGCATGCTCGAGCGCGAGCGCTTCGCCTTCGAGTTCGCGCAGCTGGGCACCTTCGAGCTCGACGTGCGCGACGGCTCCATCACCTGCTCGGACATCATGCGGCGCCTGTTCGGCCTGGCGCCGGGCCATGGGCTAACCCTGGCGGGGCTGCGCGAACTCATACTTGCCGATGACCGCCTCACCTTCGACGATGCCCTCAAGTTCTGCCTGGCCGGCCACAGCCCGCTCAATCTCGAATACCGGGTGGCCTGGCCCGACGGCACCCTGCATTGGCTGCACAGCCGTGGCGATGTGCTCCCCAGCGAGGATGGCGTGCCGCGGCGCGTCCTGTGCCTCACGCAGGACGTCACGCAGCGGCGCGAGACCGAATCCCAGGCCCGGTTCATCGCCCACCACGACGCCCTGACCGGCCTGCCCAACCGGGCACTGCTCAACGACCGGCTGCAACTGGCCATTTCCACGGCGCGGCGCGAGCGCCGCCGGGTGGCCGTGGTATTTCTCGACCTCGACCGCTTCAAGGAGATCAACGACTCGCTCGGGCACCAGGTCGGAGACGCCCTGCTCAAGGCCGTGGCCACGCGGCTGACCGGGACGGTGCGCGATACCGACACGATCTGCCGCCTGAGCGGCGACGAGTTCATCGCCCTGCTGCCCGGCGTGCACGATTCGGGCGAGGTCAGCCGCATCGTGGGCAACCTGCACAAGGCGCTGGCCCAGCCCTTCCAGGTCGACGGGGTCGAGCTGCGCGTGACCGCCAGCATCGGCGTTGCGCTGTATCCCGACGACGCCGATTCGATCGACCTGCTCATGCGCAATGCCGACGCGGCCATGTACCACGCCAAGGGCAGCGGCCGCAACGCCTACCAGTTCTTCTCGCCCGAGATGAATACCGCCCTGGTCGACCGGCTGGCCGTTGCCGGCGCCCTGCGCACCGGCCTGCGCGACGCGCAGCTCGAACTCCATTACCAGCCGGAGATCGACGTTGCCACCGGCCGCCTGCTGGGCATCGAGGCCCTGGTGCGCTGGCGCTGGCCGCAACGCGGGCTGACGCTGCCCGATGTCTTCATTCCGGTGGCCGAGGACTCGGACCTGATCCACGAGATCGGCGAATGGGTGCTCAACGAGGCCTGCCGCCAGAACCGCAAGTGGCAGGATGCCGGGCTGCCGCGGGTACCCATCGCGGTGAACGTGTCGCCCGCCCAGTTCCGCCACCGCAAGCTGATCGAGACGGTATCGGCCGCCCTGCACGACAGCGGCCTCGAACCCTGCGACCTGGAGCTCGAGATCACCGAGCGGGTGCTGACCCACAACAACGACCTTGCCGCGGAGATGCTGGGGCTCTTCCACCGCATGGGCATCGGCCTCGCCATCGACGATTTCGGCACGGGATACTCGAGCATGACCTACCTGCACCGCTTCCCCATCGACAAGCTCAAGATCGACCGCAGTTTCGTCGCCGCGGCCCCGCAGGACAAGACGGCGGCCATGATCGTGCGGGCCATCGTGGGCCTGGGCAACGGGCTGGGCGTATCGGTCGTCGCCGAGGGCGTCGAGACCGCCGCCCAGCTCGACTTGCTGCGCAGCGAAGGCTGCGGCGCCTACCAGGGCTATTACTTCAGCCGGCCGGTAGCCTCGACCGACCTCGCGGCCCTGATCGGCGCCACGCCGCCCTCACGCAAGACCGTTCGGCACGCGCCCCATTAGGGATTGCGCGGCCATCGACTTCGCCTTGGCGAAGTACGGCAGCAGGCGGTCCGTTTCGGCCTTGACCACGGCATAGCATTCGCAGCTGCGCGCTTCGAGCGCCGGCCGGTCGATCACGGTGATCTTGCCCCGCGTGTAGCGGATCACGCCGGCCTTCTGCAGCTTGCCCGCCGCCTCCGTGACCCCTTCGCGCCGCACGCCCAGCATGTTGGCGATCAGCTCCTGGGTCATCGTCACGGTGTCGCTGGGCAGCCGGTCCAGCGAGAGCAGCAGCCAGCGGCACAGCTGCTGGTCGAGGGAATGGTGGCGGTTGCATACGGCCGTCTGCGCCATCTGGGTGATGAGGCACTGCGTGTAGCGCAGTATCACCGTGAGCAGCTCGCCGTGGCGGTCGAATTCGTCCTTGAGGCGCTGGCGCAGCAGCCGGTAGGCGCTGCCGGCGCTCTGCACCACGGCCCGGCTGGGCGTGCTCTCGCCGCCCAGGAACAGCGAAACCCCCACCAGCCCCTCGTTGCCCACCACCGAGATCTCGGCCGACGCGCCGCTCTCCATGACATAGAGCAGCGAGACGATGGAATCGGTGGGGAAGAAAACGTGGCTCATCGCCGCCCCCGACTCGTAGATGACCTGTCCCAGCGCTAGGGGCACCAGCTCCAGGTTGGGGAGAAGGCGTCCGAGGACTTCGGGGGACAGCGCGTCGAGAAGGTGGTTTTGCCGCATCGTGGGAACTATGGTCACGCGAATTCCTGAAAAGTGGAGCTGGGTGGACTTTCGGGTCGTCTGCCACCATAGGGTGGGGCCGCAGCCGCGTCGGTACGTTGGCGAACACTGTCGCCGGCCGGAAAAAGGCCGCGCCGGCGCCGGTCCGTAACCCGGGCGCGCCGGCGCGTGACGTTCCGGCCGTGGCCGGCAGCCGGATTTGCGGTGTCTCCCATCGCACAGACCCACCCCCCTTCGGGCGCCTAAGGTGGCACCAGCCCTGGGCGCACGCCCTTGGCCCCGCCAGGGAGTTCCCCATGCACAAGCCGTACCGCCACTGCCGGGCGCAGGCACGCATGCAGGCCGACCGCGCGCCCGCATGAGCCGGCAACTGGTCGCCGGCAACTGGAAGATGCATGGGCTGGCGCCGCAGCTCGTGGGCATCGCGGCGCTCGCGCAGGCGATCACGGCCCGGCCGGTGAACGCCGACGTGCTGATCTGCGCGCCCGCGACCTTGATCGAACGGGCGGCGCGCGCGGCGGGCGGGCGGCTGGCCATCGGCGGCCAGAACTGCCATTGCGGTATCGCAGGCGCGTTCACGGGAGATGTGAGCGCGCAGATGCTCAAGGACGCCGGCGCCTCGGCGGTACTCGTCGGGCATTCGGAACGCCGCCAGCAGCACGGCGAAACCGACGCCGCCGTTGCCGCCAAGGCCGGCGCGGCCTGGCGCGGCGGCCTGCTCACCATCATCTGCGTGGGTGAAACGCTCGCCGAGCGCTCCGCCGGCCACGCCCTGTCGGTGTGCGCGCGGCAGATCGCGGGCAGCGTTCCTCAGGACCTGCCGGCCGACCTGGGTGTCGTCGGCTACGAGCCGCTCTGGGCGATCGGCAATGGCAAGGTGCCGACGGCCGAGGAGATCATCCAGGTGCACTCCTACATCCGCCAATGCCTGGTCGCGCGCCTCGGTGCGCACGCGGCGGCGATCCGCATCCTGTACGGCGGTTCGGTGGCGCCCGAAAACGCCCGCGAAATACTTTCCCTGCCCCAGGTGGGCGGCGTACTGGTGGGCGGCGCAAGCCTGCGCTCCGCCGACTTCGAAGCCATCGCGCGGGCGGCGTCCGCATGAAACCCGAACGCCTGAGCGACCGGCAGGCCGAGCTCCTGGATGCCTACTGGCGCGCCGCCAACTACCTTTCGGTCGGGCAGCTCTACCTGTACGCGAACCCGCTGCTGCGCGAACCGCTGCGCCTGGCGCACATCAAGCCGCTGGTGGTGGGACACTGGGGCACCGTGCCGGGCCAGAATTTCATCTACGCGCACCTCAACCGGGTGATCGTGAATTACGGCTTGAACATGTTCTATGTCGCGGGCCCCGGCCACGGCGGGGCGGCGGTCGTGGCCAACGTCTATATGGAAGGCACCTGGAGCGAGGTCTACCCTGCCGTGACCCAGGACCTCGCGGGGCTGCAGAAGCTGTTCAAGCAATTCTCCTTTCCGGGCGGCATCTCCAGCCACGTGGCGCCCACCACGCCCGGATCGATCAACGAAGGCGGCGAACTGGGCTATTCGCTGAGCCACGCCTTCGGCGCCGCGCTCGACAATCCGGGCCTCATCGTCGCCTGCGTCATCGGCGATGGCGAGGCCGAGACCGGCCCCCTGGCCACCGCCTGGCACGCCAACAAGTTCCTCGACCCCGTCACGGACGGCGCCGTCCTGCCCATCCTGCACCTCAACGCCTACAAGATCAGCAACCCGACCATCCTGGCGCGGATTCCGCACGACGAGCTCGAGCAGTTCTTCCGCGGTTGCGGCTGGGCGCCGATCTTCGTCGAGGGCGACGAGCCGCTCGCCATGCACCGGCGCATGGCCGAGGCCACCGACCAGTGCGTCGAGCGCATACACGCGATCCAGCAGCAGGCGCGCGGCGGCGCGGACCGGACGCGCCCCGTCTGGCCGATGATCGTCTTGCGCTCGCCCAAAGGCTGGACGGGGCCCAAGTTTGTCGACGGTGTGGCCATCGAAAACACCTTCCGCTCCCACCAGGTGCCCCTGGTCGTGAGCGCGCAATTTCCGGCGCACGTGCAGCTGCTCGAGCAATGGATGCGGAGCTACCGCCCCGAGGAACTCTTCGACGCGCAGGGCCGCCTCGCCCCCGAACTGGCCGCGCTCGCGCCGGTGGGCGACCGGCGGATGGGCGCCAACCCGCACGCCAATGGCGGCCTGCTGTTGCGCAATCTGCAGATGCCCGAATTCCGCGACTACGCCATCCCGATCGCCGCGCCCGGCGCCAGCCAGGCGCAGGACACGCAGGTCCTGGGCGCGCTCCTGCGCGACATCTGCAGCATGAACCGCGCGCAGCGCTCGTTCCGCATCTTCGGCCCGGACGAGACCCTGTCGAACCTGCTGGGCGCGGTATTCGAGTCCACGCCCCGCCAATGGGATGCCGAGACCGCCGCCGGCGACGAGTTCCTCGCGCCCTCCGGCCAGGTGCTCGATTCCCTGCTGAGCGAGCACCAGTGCCAGGGCTGGCTGGAGGGCTACCTGCTGACCGGACGGCATGGCCTCTTCAACAGCTACGAGGCCTTCATCCGCATCGTCGATTCCATGTTCAGCCAGCACGCCAAATGGCTCAAGGTCACCCGCGAATTGCCCTGGCGCCGGCCGATCGGCTCGCTCAACTACCTGCTCGCCTCGCACGTATGGCAGCAGGACCACAACGGCTTCACCCACCAGGATCCGGGTTTCCTGGACCACGTGATCAACAAGAAGGCCGACATCGTGCGGGTCTACCTGCCGCCCGATGCCAACTGCCTGCTCTCGGTCATGGATCACTGCCTGCGCAGCCGCAACTACGTGAACGTCGTGGTGGCCGGCAAGCACGCGATGCCGCAGTGGCTGGACATGGACGCCGCCGTCATCCACTGCACCGAGGGGATCGGCATCTGGAAGTGGGCCAGCAACGACGGCCGGCCCCAAAAGGGCGTGGGACCGGAATCCGCGCCCGACGTGGTCATGGCCTGCTGCGGCGATACGCCCACCCTGGAGATCCTGGCTGCCGTGAGCATCCTGCGCGAGCACGCGCCGCAGCTTCGCATGCGGGTGGTCAATGTGGTCGACCTGATGCGCCTGCAGTCGGAAAGCGAACACCCCCATGGTCTCGACGAGGACGATTTCGACACGCTGTTCACACCCGATCGGCCGGTCGTTTTCGCCTTCCACGGCTATCCGTCGCTCGTGCACCGCCTCGTCTACCGCCGCAGCAACCGCAACTTCCATGTCCACGGCTACCGCGAGGAAGGCACGATCACCACGGCCTTCGACATGCGGGTGCAAAACGGCCTGGACCGGTTCCACCTCGTGCAAAAGGTCGTCGATGTGCTGCCGCAATTGGGCACCATGGGCGCCTACCTCAAGCAGATGAGTAATGACAAGCTCATCGAGCACAAGCAGTACATCAACCGGCATGGCCAGGATCTGCCGGAAATCCGCAACTGGACCTGGACGCCGCAATGAACGCCGCCGCCCTCGTCAACGTTGCCGAGGCCCTGGCAGCGTGCGGCAAGGGCCTGCTGGCCATGGACGAAAGCAACGACACCTGCAACCGCCGCTTCGCCGCCGCCGGGCTGCCGCAAACGGTCGAGATGCGGCGCTCGTACCGCGACATGCTGCTCACCGCACCGGACCTGGGGCACTACGTCAATGGCGCCATACTGTTCGACGAGACGATCCGCCAGGGCACCGCAACCGGCCGGCCCTTCGTCGCCGTGTTGTCGGACGCGGGCATTCTCGTGGGCATCAAGGTCGACGCCGGCACCCAGGACCTCGCGGGTCATCCGGGGGAGAAGGTCACGGAGGGCCTCGACGGCCTGCGCGAGCGCCTCAAGGCCTACGCGGCGATGGGCGCGGCTTTTGCCAAGTGGCGCGCCGTCATCGCGCCCGGCGTCGCGGGCGGCGGCGTGCCGAGCGCGGCGTGCGTGGACGCCAATGCGCACGCCCTGGCGCGCTACGCCGCGCTGTGCCAGGAGGTCGGGCTCGTCCCCATCGTCGAGCCCGAGATACTCATGGACGGCGGTCACACGCTGGCGCGCTGCGCGGAGGTCACCGAGACCGTGCTGCGCCGCGTCTTCGAGGAACTCGTGCGCCAGGGCGTGGTTCTGGAGGCGATGATCCTCAAGCCCAACATGGTCCTGGCCGGGCTGGCCTGCCCGCAGCAGCCGTCTCCCTCCGCGGTGGGCGCGGCGACCGTGCAGACCCTCTTGCGTTCGGTGCCGGCGGCCATCGCGGGCATCGCGTTCCTGTCGGGCGGGCAGCCCGGCCTGCTGGCGACCACGCGCCTCAATGCCATGCATGCGCGCGCGCGCGCCGCGCGGCCACTACCCTGGCCGCTGGCGTTTTCCTTTGCCCGGGCGCTACAGTACCCCGCCCTCGAGATCTGGGCCGGCAAGGACGCCAACCGCGCTGCCGCGCAACGCGCCTTCTTGCATCGGGCGCGGTGCAACTGCGCCGCGCTGCGCGGTGAATACGCGCCGACAATGGAAGGCGAGTGAACCCGCGTCTGCGGATCTACCTGATCCGTCACGGCGAGACGCAATGGTCCGTCTCCGGCCAGCACACCGGCCGCACCGAACTGCCCTTGACGCTGCGCGGCCAGCAGATGGCGCGCGACCTGGCGCCGGTGCTCGGAAAAATTGCCTTCTCCCTGATACTCACCAGCCCCCGCCTGCGCGCCCGCGAGACCTGCGCCCTGGCCGGCGTGCGCGGCGCGGTCGATGTCGAGGACGACCTCACCGAGTGGGACTACGGCCGCTACGAGGGCCTGCGCACGGCGCAGATCCGCGACCTGCATCCGGACTGGGACGTCTGGCGCGACGGCTGTCCCGGCGGCGAGACCCCCGCCGACGTGGCGGGCCGCGCCGACCGGATCATCGCCCGCCTGCACAGCCTCACCGGCAATGTCGCGCTGTTCTCGCACGGCCAGTTCGGCCGCGTCCTGGCGGCGCGCTGGATCGGCCTCGTGGCGGCGCACGGCCGGTATTTCGCGATGGATCCGGCCTCCATCGGAATCCTCGGCTTCGAAGCAGACCACCCGAGGCAGCACGTCATCGGCCTGTGGAACGCCTCGGCGTGAACCTGCTCGCGCTCAACACGGGCTCTTCATCGGTCAAGTTCGGCATCTACGCGGTGGGTGACGGGTCCGTGCGAGCGCTCTGCGCCGGTGAAGCGGCTGCGGTGGCGGAACTGGCGGAGCATTTGTCGGCCTCGGGACTGCCGCCGGTCCACGCCATCGGCCACCGAATCGTCCACGGCGGGCCCCACCTGCGGCAGCACTGCCGCATCGACGCCACCGTGCTGGCCGAACTGGCAGCGGCCACGCCATTTGCGCCCCTGCACCTGCCGCGTGCCCTGGCGGCCATTGCCTTTGCCCAGGAAAATTTTCCCGGCAAGCCCCAGGTGGCGTGTTTCGACACCTGCTTTCACGCCGGCATGCCCGAGGTCGCGCGCACCCTGCCCATCGCCCGCGCACTGCGCGCCGAGGGCGTCGAGCGCTATGGATTCCACGGCCTGTCCTGCGAGTCCATCGTCCGTCAGCTGGGCAGGGATCTGCCCCGCCGACTGGTCATCGCCCACCTGGGCAATGGCGCCAGCGTCACGGCCGTGCGCGGCGGCAGCTCGGTCGACACGACCATGGGGCTGACGCCCACCGGCGGGCTCATCATGGGCACGCGCAGCGGCGATCTGGATCCGGGCGTGCTGCTATACCTGGTGCGGACCCAGGCCCGCAATGCCGCGCAACTCGAGCACCTGGTGGACCACGAATCGGGCCTGCTGGGAATTTCCGGGCGCGACAGCGATATGCGCGGGCTGCACGCGGCGGCGGCCACCGACCCGGCGGCGCGGCTGGCCATCGACATGTTCTGCGCGGTCGCGGGCAAGCACCTGGCGGCCATGATCAACGTTTTGGGAGGCGTCGATCTCATCGTCTTCACCGGCGGAATCGGTGAAAACGACAGCGCGGTGCGCACCGCGGTGTGCAAGGGCTTGTCCTGGTTCGGCATCGTGCTCGACGCCGCGGCCAACGCGGGCCAGGCCGACCCCATCCATGCCGATGCGTCGCGTTGCGCGATACGGGTCATGGCATCGCAGGAGGACGAGCAGATTGCCCGGCATGCCGCCGCGCTGCTGGGCTGGTGCAGCTGATTTCGCGCCGAAGCGGCGCGACCGGCGGATTGGGCGGCAAAGGCCGTGCAATCCCCCGGATCGGCGGGGAAGCTAACACTTGAGATGGTTTTCACGGTGTCGAAATACCCTCAACGAGTATCAGCCGAATGGAGGGTGTCGTGGAAACATCCGTTGACCTGTACCTGCCGGCCGATACCGCGGCGGGCGAAATTGCCGAGGCCGCGCCCGACGCCGCCGCGCGCCGCGATCCCGATCGCCGCGGAGCGCAGGGCCTCGCCGACAGCGGCCTGCCGGACCGGGCGCGCAGCGAATCGATCTTCGGCGCCCTTGTCGATTCGGGCTCTCTGGCTCTTGCGACGTTCGACGACGGCGCGATCCGTTTCGCCTCGCCCGGCTTCCTGCGCCTGTTGGGCCTGGGTTCGCCGGACGGCGAAACCGCCACCTCCTGGTGCCGCCGCCTGCACCGGGCCGATCGCGAGCGCGTCAGCGCGCTCCTGATGGATGCCATATCCAACAGCAAGGCCCTGGCCACCGAATGCCTCATCACCCAGCCGGGCGGCGAGGCCATCAAGGCCCACCTCGCGGGCTATCCGGCCGGGCCCCTCTCGCGCGGCGTCTTTACCTTGCTCCTGCATGTCGATGTGCAGGGCCGCAACCCCTTGCCCGCGCCACGCCTGCCCGCGCCGGTTCGCCGGGCCTTCGCGGGCGGCAAGAGCGCGGTGCTCGACCGCACGAGCGACCTGCTCGTCGATGCCTGGCTCACGTCCGAAACGCTGGCCGTGCTCGCGGTCGGGCTCGATGCCGCGGGACGCGCGCTCGGCGAAGCGGCGCGCTTCGATGCCGAAGAGGCCCTGCTCGCGCAATTGCGCGCCTGTCTGCGCGATGGCGATGCGATCGGCCGCGTCGGCGACAAGGGGCTGCTCATCGCCATACCGAAGGTGGGCGGCCCGGCGAGCGCCGGCATCGTTGCCGGCCGACTCATCGATGCGATCGGCCTCGTCCGCGGCGTTGCCGACGAGGCGCCGCCCGGGCTGAACATCGGCATCGCCCTGTTCCCCGACGACGACCAGGAGATGAGCGGCCTGCTCGCGCACGCCGGCGCGGCGCTGGAGTTCGCGCGCCAGGCCGGCCCCAACCGCTACTCCCTTGCCGAGACATCGCTCAACCACACGCTGCGCCAGCCCGCCAGGCCCGCGCAGGGGTCCGCAAAGGTGGGGCTGCCGGACATGGATGTGCAGCACGGACAGCTGCAGGAGGCGCTGCAGGCCGCCTGGCGTGACGTGGGCGCCGGCGCCGATGCGCCCACCGCGCAGGCCGCCATCGCGCGCCTGCGCGACGCCTTGATGGCGGAATTTCGCCTCGAGGAATCGATCATGGAAGCCCATCCCGCGCAGGACGGCGCCGCGCACCGCAAGGACCACGAGCGCGCACTGCGCAACATCGACCACCTGCAGCGCGCCGACGTGCACCAGGCATTGGCCCTGAGCCTGCAGTTTCTCGCGCAATGGATGCCCGGGCACGTGCGCGAGCACGATACGCCGCTGGTCATTTCCACGTACCGGCCGCTCTGGTAGCCGGAACGCACCTCGACACGGGGGCCGATTCGCTTTAGATTGCCGCACGGCGCCTTTGCCGTGCATGGAAGTTCCCCCGCAGTGGTCCCTCAATTACCGGCTTGCGCGGCGCGGGCGGCGCCGTCGGCCGCGCGCCGAATCCTCGGCGTTGCCTTGCTGTACGCGATGTGTGCTGGCGGCGCTGCCGCGGGTGCCGGCGATCCGCCGCCTGCGCCTTCCACTGGACCAGCCGGGCCGGCGCCGGCCGAGCTCGCCGCGGCCGCCGCATTGGCGCGGCCGGCATTTGCTGCGCATTGCGCCGCCTGTCATGGCGCCGATGGCCGCGGGCGCCGGGCGCTGGGCGCGCCCAATCTCGTCGACGCCCACTGGGTGTGGGACGACGCCACGGCCGATAGTCCCGTGGCGGCGCTGGAAGACACCCTCCGATACGGCATCCGCTCGGCCCACCCCCGCACCCGCAATGTGGCCGCCATGCCGGCCTATGGGCACGGCGGCGAGATGGGCCTGGGCCCGGCCGAGATCGCCGATCTCGTGGTCTACGTATCGAGCCTGGCGGGCGATGCCGTTGACGCTGCCGCGCGGCGGCGCGGCCGCGCCCTCTACGCCGGCCGCGCCAACTGCATCGAATGCCATAGCGGCGACGGCACGGGCAATGCCGATTGGGGCGCGCCCGACCTTACCGTGGCCGACGATGCCGCCTGGCTCTACGGTCGCGACGCCGCGAGCCTGACCACCACGATCACCGAGGGGCGCGCCGGCCACTGCCCCGCCTGGGTCGACCGCCTCGACGCGCCCACCATCCACGCCCTCGCGGTCTGGTTGCGCTCCGGTCACGCGGAGCCGGCGCCGTGAGCCTGCACGCGCTGTGCGTGTGGCTGGCGGCCACCCCGCTGGGCCACCTCCTGCAGGCCCACCAATGGATGGTGCCGGCGATCCAGACCATCCATATCCTGTGCATCGCGATCGTGTTTCCGGCAATGGCCCTGTTCTGCCTGCGCCTGGTCCTGTTGGCCGGATCCTCCCGGCACCTGACCGAGACGGCCCGCCGTCGCTTGCCCTGGGCATGGTGGGCGCTGCTCGCATTGCTGGCCACCGGTACCCTGCTCATCTTTGCCGAGCCGACGCGCGAGCTGCCCAATCCCGCCTTCCAGGCGAAGATGGCCATGCTCGCGGTCGCGCTGGTGCTGACCGCCTGGTGCCAGGGCAGCGGCAATCGCGGGGCCGCGGGCAAGCGCTTCGCCCTGGGCCCGGTGGCCGTGCGCATCGCAGGCGGATGCGCCCTGGTGTTGTGGGTGGGCATCCTGGTGGCCGGCCGCTGGATCGCCTACATGATCGACACCTGACATGGACGCCATTGCGGCCCTGCTCAAAGCCATCCAGGCCAGCGGCCTGGGCACGGCGGTGCGCGAATCCGACTGGCTGTTCCCCGTGATCGAGACCGTGCACGTGCTCGCCTTGGTCACCGTGGTGGGCACGGTGGGCCGCCTCGACCTGCGCCTTTGCGGCCTGCTGGGGCGGGGGCGCAGCGTCGCCGACCTGGCGCGCGAGCTGCTGCCCTGGACGTGGACGGCCTTTGGCCTCGCCGCCCTGTCCGGACTCCTGATGTTCTCGTCGGCGGC
>Ga0181519_10002795_pt1 | contig 14582 bp, 13 predicted proteins | sample PEATcosm2014_Bin_26_FD_121102 | JGI IMG/M metagenome (GOLD analysis project Ga0181519, IMG submission 121102) | Peatland microbial communities from MTU Mesocosm Facility, Houghton, MI, USA - PEATcosm2014_Bin02_10_metaG | ecosystem: Environmental > Terrestrial > Soil > Wetlands > Peat | place...
ATCAGCTTCAGGTAGGGGCTGCGCCATAGCCCGCGCCAAGTATGGCGCGGTCGCTGCGGCGGCGCGAAGCGGTGCTTCGCGAAACCCCGCCTCCGCCCCCGAACCCCTCCCCCTCGATTCACCCACTTCACTTTTCAAGCACGCTGGCTTTGGTGCCGAGCGCCGTTGCGGAATTGGATAAGGGTCAGCGGCGTTCTTTTTCTTCGCGTTCGCGGTCGCGGGCTTCCTTTTCGCTGCGGGGCGGCTGAGGCTTGGCGGCGGGGGGTGGGGCCTGGGGTGGGTGAGGCGCGGCGGCGGCGGCTGGGTGGGGTGCCTCGCCGGCGGGACGGCCGGGATTGGCGCCCGGGGGCGGTGCGACCGGGCGGCCCTGCTGGTACTGGGGTTGCGCTGGCGACGGGTGCGGTTGCTGGAACTGCGGTTGCGCGCCCGGCGCCGGGCGGGCGAAGGTGTCGGGCCGCGCCTGCTGTGCGGGCGGCGGCGTGGCGGGACGCAATTGCTCGCGCGGACCGCTGGCGGTGGGCGCGCGGCGGACCACATTGGGCTGGGCAATCACCGGCTGCACCGTGCGCGCTTGCGGCAGGGGCGCGAAACCCTGTTTGGGCGAATAGGTACGAATGGCCGTGGACGAGGCCGGCGGCGGAGCCGCGACCCGCACCACGGGTTGCTGAGCGGCAGCCAGATGGGCCGCGCGCGGTGCCATGGAGCTGAACGCCCGGCCTCCGGCGACGGCGCCGGCAGGCGCCTCGATGCGTACGTGGCCATCGTCACCCGGCCGGATCTGCATGCCGGCGTGGATGGCTGGCGGGGCGCCCACGACGACTGCCGGGCTCGTGCCGACCGGCGCCGGAACAATGAGGCCATGGCGCGAACCGGGCGGGGGAGGGACGAACACGCCCTGTGGCCCATCGCAGCGCGGACCCATCACGACGCCGGGGCGGGCAGCGACGACGACGATGGCAAGGCCGACCGCGGGGGCCACGAAAACCGCATTGGGCGCGCGCCAGTAACCCGGAACGAACACGACGATGTCGCCGCGGTGCTCGTAGTAGGGCTCGTTCCAGCCGTAACCGGCATAGGGTGCAGCGAGCCAGCGCCCGTGCGCCCAGACCCACTCGCCGTCCCACACCCAGTAGCCACCCGTCCAGTACGCGCCATAGAAAGGCTGCGGTCCGGGATCCTCGACCAGCATGGGAGGCGGCGCCCAGGGCACGCCGATGGGATCGGGCTCGACCGTCGGGGGATCGACATAGACGCTCACCACCGGCGGGGGCGGCGGCGGGACGTAATCTTCATCCGTGGGGGCATAGCCCTGGTCCGGCGGCGGGACGTAGCCATCGCCCTGCTCCGGCGGCACGTATTGCGGTGGCGGCGGCGGCGGAACATACTGCGGGGGCGGCGGGGGTGGAACGTACTGCGGCGGCGGGACGTAGCGCGGCGGTGGGGGCGGGATATACGCCGGCGGTTCGGAGCGCACCGGTTGCACGACACAGGCCGTCAGTCCGAAGACCGCGGATGCCACAGAGAAAATAAGCCTTTTCACGCGTCACGCTCCTGCTGGTTGCCGGCGGCGCACGACGCGCGGCCGGATGATGTCGTGAGTCCATGAGACCCCGCGCCATGGGCTATCGAACGCGGTGGCGGACCGGATCGTTGACGCAGACCCTGCAGAGATCGGCCACTATTACATATGGAAACAGTCGTTCGGACCAATACCGCCGCCACGATTGTCTCCCACACCGCGTGCGTTCATCCGTTCGGCTGCGCGCACGGACCCCCGGCAATGGCGCACCGCAGCAGGGGCGACGGCAGGCACGGTATAATCGCTGACCCCACCTGGAAGGCATGCCATGGCCCGCATCACCGTTGAAGATTGCCTCAAACACATCCCCAACCGGTTTCAGCTCGTGCTTGCCGCCGCCTACCGCGCCCGCCAGTTGACCCAGGGACACGCCCCCAAGATCGATACCAAGGACAAGCCGGCAGTTGCCTCGTTGCGCGAGATCGCCGCGCAGAAGGTTGGCATCGAGATGCTGCGCAAGGTCCCTACCTGATCGGTAGCCGCGGTTCGCGCCTTGCGCCGGCCGGCGGCTGTACTTTCCTGCAGTGCCCCGTGGCCCGCACCGGCCCTCCGGACAGCGCGCGCACGCTCGTTTGCCCCACGACGCATAGCGCGCTAGCGTAGCGTCCATGAACTCCCCCGCGGAAACCCCAGGACCGCTGCTGCCGGCAACGCCGGCGGCGCTCCCTCTTGCGGCCACCGAGGCCCCCGTGCCGTCGCGGGCACCCGGCTTTGCGGAGCGCGCGGCCCAGGCCCTGCGCAAGGCGCGCAGCGCCGTATGGCGCAGCGACGCGGACAGCCCGGTTGCCGACCCGAACGCGCCCGAACGCCAGGTCGTGAGCTTTGCCGACCTCACGGACCGGCTCAAGGTCTACATGTCCTCGGGCGACATCCAGAAGGTCAAGGCGGCGTTCCGCTTCTCCGATGCCGCGCACCTGGGGCAGTTCCGCCGCAGCGGCGAACCGTACATCACGCACCCCATCGCGGTAGCCAAGATCCTCGCCCACTGGCGCATGGACGTGGGCGCGGTGCAGGCAGCCCTGCTGCACGACGTACTGGAGGATTCGGGAACCTCCAAGCAGGACCTTGCCGAGCAGTTCGGCCCGGCGGTGGCCGAACTCGTCGACGGCGTCTCCAAGCTCGACCGGCTCAATTTCGCGAGCAATGCTCAGGCGCAGGCCGAGAGCTTCCGCAAGATGCTCCTGGCGATGGCGCGCGACGTGCGCGTGATCCTGATCAAGCTGGCCGACCGCCTGCACAATGTGCGCACGCTCGATGCGATGGATCGGGAGCGCCAGAAACGCATATCGCGCGAGACCCTGGACATCTACGCTCCCATCGCCCACCGCCTGGGGCTCAACGAGATATACCGCGAACTGCAGGAGGCCTGCTTCGCCCTGCTCTACCCGCTGCGCCACCGCATCCTGGAAAAGGCCATCCTCACGGCGCGCGGCAACCGCCGCGAGGTGCTCAAGAAGATCCACGTGGCGGTGCAGAACGCGCTGGCGCGCAACAAGCTCAAGGCGGAGATCTTCGGCCGCGAAAAAACCCTCTTCGGCATCTACCGCAAGATGGTGGAAAAGCGCCTGTCGTTTTCCGAGGTCCTCGACATCTACGGTTTCCGCATCGTCGTGAACACCCCGGCAGACTGCTATCTCGCGCTGGGCGTGCTCCACGGGCTCTACAAGCCCGTCCCGGGCAAGTTCAAGGACTACATCGCCATTCCCAAGGTCAACGGCTACCAGTCGCTGCACACGACGCTCATCGGCCCCTTCGGCCAGCCGGTGGAGTTCCAGGTCCGCACCCGCGAGATGAACCGGGTGGCCGAATCGGGCGTTGCCGCGCACTGGCTCTACAAGGAGGACGCGCAGAGCCTGTCGGACATGCAGTCGCGCACGCACCAGTGGCTGCAGTCGCTCATCGAGCTGCAGCAGCAGACGGGCGATTCGGCCGAGTTCCTCGAGAACATCAAGGTGGACCTGTTCCCGGACAAGGTGTACATCTTCACGCCCAAGGGCAAGATCGTCTCGCTGCCGCGCGGCGCCACGCCGGTCGACTTCGCCTACTCGATCCACACCGACATCGGCAACAAATGCATCGCGGCGCGCATCAACGGCGAGGCCCAGCCCCTGCGCACCGAGTTGCGCAATGGCGACGTCATCGAGATCGTCACCGGGCCGGTGGCCCGCCCCAACCCGGCCTGGCTGAGTTTCGTGCGCAGCGGCCGCGCGCGCGCCGAGATCCGCCACTACCTGCGCACCATGAAAAGCCAGGAGTCGATCGACCTGGGCGAGCGCCTGCTCGCGCAGGCGGCCGCCCAGTTCTCGTTCCGCCTCGAGGACGCCAGTCCGGACGCCTGGAGCGAACTGCTTCGCGAGGCGCAGGCGAGAGACCGCGACGAACTGCTGGCCGACATCGGCCTGGGTCGGCGGCTGGCGGCGGTGCTGGCGCGCCAGTTGAGCCTGCTGCACCTGCGCACCTCGGCGGCGGGCGCCGGCGGCAATGGAATACTGCCGGCGCTCACGGCGGCCGCTCCGGTCCAGATCCAGGGCACCGAAGGCATGGCGCTGCAGATGGCCAACTGCTGCACGCCGATCCCCGGCGACGAGGTCGTCGGCCAGTTGCGCCGCGACCTGGGCCTGGTCGTGCACCAGTCCGACTGCACGCATGCCCAGCGGGCCCGCCGCGCCGACCCCGATCGCTGGCTCGACCTGCAATGGGCTGCCGAGCCCGTGGGACTGTATGCCGTCAACATGGACGTGCGGGCGCGCAACGAGCGCGGCGTGCTGGGCTACGTGGCGGTGGCGGTAGCCGAGGCCGAATCGAACATCCTGAGCGTGAACATCGAGGACGAGGACGCCCGCGAGGTCACCATCCACTTCAAGATCCAGGTGCACGACCGGCGCCACCTCGCGCGGGTGGTGCGCACCCTGCGGCGCATCGGCCAGGTGTTGCGCGTATCGCGCACCCGGCTCAACGTGCGTTCTCAGCCGCTCGAGGTGCCGCCCGAGCTGCCCCCCTCGGCGCTTTCGTAACGCACTTCCAGGATCTCGATCGTCTCGAGGCCCAGGGGCGTCTGGAACTGGATGGAATCGCCCTCGCGCGCCTTGAGCACGGCGCGCGCGATGGGCGATATCCAGCTCACGCGGCGCCGCTGCGGGTCGACCTCGTCGACGCCGACGATCGTGATCTCCTGCGCCTTGCCGTCGGACCCCGCATAAACCACCGTGGCGCCGAAGAACACCTGGTCGGTGGCGCCGCGCTGCGCCGGATCGACCACCTCGGCAACTTCGAGCCGCTTGGTCAGGAAGCGGATGCGCCGGTCGATCTCGCGCAGGCGTTTCTTGCCGTAGATGTAATCGCCGTTCTCCGAGCGGTCACCATTGGAGGCGGCCCACGACACGGTGCGCACGACCTCGGGGCGCTCGGCGACGACGAGATGGCTCAGTTCGGCGCGCAAGCGCCGGTAGCCTTCGAGCGTCATGTAGTTCTTCGCGCCGGCGGGCAAGGGCGCGGCGGCGAGGCCCTCGTCGTCGTCCTCGTCGGTGGATTCCTTTACGAATGCCTTGCTCACAGCCTCTGGCGCCCCGCTCGGAGGGGTCTGCCGCCTCGGCGGCATCCCCGGTACTTGACGCCCAATCTTCGCATACGCGCCGCAGCCGCGATCGGGTGGGCGCCCGCCTAGGGGGCGGCCACCCCGCGAGGCAGCGTGATCTCCCCCGTGGACTCGAAACGGGCGCCGCCGGAGCCGGCGCCGGACAAGCGTCCGCGCAGCGTGTAATCGAGGCTTGCGCGGTCGTTGGCGGCAATGTCGAGGGTCTGGCCGATGGCCGCAAGGGCCGGGATGGACACCGGAACGATGATCACCGCTTCGCCATAGCGCGGAACCGTGCCGCGCTCGCTGCTGACGCCGCTGGCGAAGCGGGTGCCGCGCAGGTCGAGCGACAGCGAGACGCCATCGAAGTCGATCGGCGCGTCATTCGGATTCTGGATGCGCAACTTCACGGCCATGCGCATTTCGAGGCCTTCGCCCGGCAGCGATTCGACATCCACGACGCTCACCTGGATCGGTTCGCGCGGCCCGAGCAGGGCGCACGACGCCAGCATCACGGCCGCGAGGGCGGCGATTGGCAGTTTGCGGCAACGGGAATTGGGCATGGAACACCTCGTTGGGATGGGACGGCAACGGCCCGCCTGCGGGGACACGGCGCCTATGGCGCGTTCAAATGCTCCCGAAAGCTTTGCTCGAGCGGCTTCATCAGGGACTGCAGTGTCTCGATGCGAACGTCGATCTGGGCCGTGGCGACGAGCATGGACTCGATTTCACCGGGCGTCAGCAGGTTGGGGTCATCGACGACGCGCAAGGGGGCGGCGGCCCTGGCCTGGTCCTGGAAGACGCCAATTGCGCCCTCGTTGACGAAAGACTGCTGCGAATACAGGCCGTCGTAATCCTCGACAGCCTGCAGATCCATGTGGGACGTCGCCCCGGTATCGCGGGCGCTCTTCCACGCCGCGTCGGCGTAGCTGTCCCACGACCAGGAAAAATGCAGGTCGGGATGCGCCAGCTTGCGGCCGCTGCGCAATTCGCGCAACTGCGCGATGTCGTGCTGGAGCCGCTCGCGGCTGCGCTGCAGTTCCAGGGCGTTCTTGTCGTAGAGTTTCTGGTTCTCCGCCATTTCATGGCGCAGATTCTCGCGCGCCTCGCGCACGAGCGTGCGGTAATGGATGCTTTCCACGGCCGCTTCCAGCGCCAGCGCAATGAGCAGGCCGATGGTGATCGTGGCCAGGTGGACGAGAAAATCCTTCCAGCTGCGGATGGGTTCCTCCGGTGGGTGCACGTCCAATTGCCATCTCCCCGATGCCAAACCTGTAAATGCCGCGCTTTGGCGGCAGCCGTGCGCGGCGTCCTGGCCGCCGCCCTAGAGTCGCACCCTCAGGAACAGCAGCCCGGAAAAAGGACTCTCGCCGTAAATCGGGTTCAGCGCCGCAGCATAACCGTAGACCGTGCCCATGGCGCCGATGCCGATGCGCGCGGATTCGACGCGGGCGAAATCGTGGATATAGCCCATCGAAAGGCTGTCGATGCGGAACACCTGTCCGTAAAGGGGCTGCCCGGGCAGGAACAGCTCGTCCTTGCCCACGCGCTCGACACGCAGGAAAACAGTGCGCCTGGCATCGGCACGCACGGCCGATTCGAGCAGCCACGCATCGCTGGAATTTCCCGGCAGCGGCACATTTCGCCCCCAGGCGAGGGTCGTCTGCGCGACGATATCTCCGATCCGGAAGTTGTAGCTGGCCGATGCCGTGGTCCTGCGCACCGCGGTCCCGGGCTGCAATTGCTCCGGACTTGCCAGGCGTCCGGAACTTGCCTGGAGCGAGAGATCCGCCACGGGATTCCACGACAGCCGCAGCGCATTGGAATCGAGGCGGCCCAGATCGACCTGATATCGGTTCGGCCCGGGTTCGCGGCCGTTGAACGCTGAGGCTTCGATCCGCGCGTTGCTCCAGGTGGTGCCGGCGGTGAATACGCCGTAACTGATGTGCGTGGCGTCGAGCCAATGGTGGCCGAGGGGGGCCAGCGGATTGTCCATTCCGGAGAAGCGGTGCATGAAGGCGGGAGGCCCCAACGCGGGTTCCCCGGCGATGCCCGCATAGGCGAAGGCACTGGCCCGATCCGACAGGTTCCGGCTATACGTTGCAGCCGCCTCCATCAGCAGGTTATGGGGGTGCTGGCGGTCGATGAGCGGGCGGACACCATCGGCGGTTTCGCCCGTCTGGAACAGTTCCGGATAGCCGTTGCGGCCCATCAGCGGATCGCCCGAGGCCATCAGGCGAATGCCCCATGCGCCGTCGTCGCATTGGCGCCGTCCCATGAACATGAGCATGCTCGTCGATACGGTCTTGGCCTGCCCGCGCGGTCCGCCCTGGTGGTCATAGAGAAGATTTGCAAATCCGTCCCACATCGTGGTCCATGGGCTGCCCATGTGCTCGATGCCGGAAACGGGTGTCGAATCGGGCTGCCAGCTCGTGCCCGAGGCTTCGCGGGACATCGTGAAGGGCCCCAGCATGCCCGGCATCGTCATGGCGGGCATTTCATCGGAAAGGGCCATGGCGTCCATGTGGTGGTGCGCGGGCATCGTGGCAGGCGGGTCGTCGGCCCGCGCGCAGGGCATGCCGAACATTGCCAGCAGCGTGCACGGCACGAGCGGACCCATCGCGACACGTCGTGCCAGCCACCCGACCCGCCGGCCCGCCATGGCGCATGCGAGGCTCCCGCTGCTCCTACGGATGGCGAGCATGAAGGAGCGACAGCCAGGCTGGCAATACGCCGAACAGGGCCGTCATGACACGCTCGGTCCCGTCCTCGAACCTGCCGATGTTTCCGTAGGCTTCGCCACCGCCCTGGGCGCTGACAAGGTCGCTGACTCCGCGCAGGATCAGCACTCTTTTGCCGTTTTTCCGGGCAGTCCAGGCAATCGCGCCCGACTCCCAATCGACGACGCGCGCATCGTATTTGGCGACGAGTCCGGCGATATCGCCGGCCACGAGATCCCGGTCGGCCGACAACAGCGCGGTGACGACCGGGCTGCCGGGCAGGGCTCGCCCGGCCCATGAGAGATCGATATCGGTCGAATAGAAACGCACGGCCGCTTCGGCGTCGCCCATCTGCTCGACGATGTCGTACACGAGGGTCTTGTTCGGGGCCGTGACCGCGTACCGATCGATGCGTCCTGCGATGCCTCCGCAGGTTCCGAGATTGACGATGTTTTCGGGATTCCAGCGGTCGATGGCATATTGAACCGACGCAGCCGCGGAAATCTTGCCCCACCCGCCCTGCACCAGGAGGGTCTGCGGGTCGAATTGAAAATATTCGCCATAGGGCTGCGGAAGATAGAGCGCGAGCGGGTAGTGCTTCCTGACAACCTTCCACTCCGCATCGGCCGATACGATCACGACCGTGCGCACGGGCTCGGCGTCGCCTGCGCGCGCCGTCGTGGGATTGATCCAGAAAAGCGCGACGAACGCGAGCGCCAGCAATCGCATGTTTCCCTCTCCGTGACGCTTGCGCCCCGCTGGCGCACGCCCGATATCAGCCAACAAGCGAAGAATACTTGCGCTTGCCCGGCTGCGAGGGCAGTTTTGAAACGCGAGGGATATCTTGCGAGCGGCCCGCGGCTAGGCCGCGGGCCCAGGTCTCAAGCGGCGCCCAGCAGGGCCAGGAGCTTCTGCCCATCCGGGCTGCCCAGCCCCGTGCAGGCATCCCACCCCGGCCCAGCCTCATAACCGACTTCCTGCGCGCCCACCCGGTTCGTGCCGACGGTTACGTCGCGCAAGACCGTTGGATTTGCGTACAGGATGGGGTTGATGAATCCGGAGCGATGCCCCAGCTTCTGGTTGACGAGGGTGATCAGGCCCGCCCACAGGGGCGCAACCGCGCTTGTGCCGCCGATGGGAAATTCCTGGCCATCGACGCGTACCAGGTAGCCGGAGGCCGGATCGCCGTCGCCGCTCACATCGGGGACGCCGCGGCCCGTTTGCCCCGTCGAGACGTTCTTGGGAAGGTTGGCGTTTGCCTGGTAGGCGGGCACCGGAAAGAAGGTGCTGATGCCGCCGCCGCTGGAGCCGAAGGAATCGTCCTGCGTATCGGCGCTGTTCTGGTTCCAGACCGACTCGGCGGTGATCTTGCCATTGCTCACCTGGATGTTGGTGGCGCCGCAGGCCAGGGCGTTGGGGCTGGAGGCCGGGAAATCGACGTGTGCAACGCCGTCCCACTCGTTGGGGCCTTCGTCGGCGGCGCCGCTGTCGCCGGAGGCCACGGTTACCGTGATCCCCAAGGCCGCCGCCGATTGGAGAACCTCGTCGAAGGCCGTCTGGAAGCTCGCCGAGGCGGAGGCTTCCGGGCCGCCCCAGCTGATGGAGATGACGCCCGGATTGTTGACGTTGTCATGAACGGCCTGGGAAATGGCATCGAGGAAATCGCGGTCCGTGGCGCCGGGCGCGAAATACACGACGATCTGGGCTCCCGGCGCAACCGAGGCAATCACTTCGATATCGAGCATGACCTCGCCGTCGGCGCTCTGCGCCGTGGTGGGCGCATTGCGGCCCTTGTCGACCGCGACCGCGGTCACCTTGGGCGCCGGCACGCCCACCTGTTTGGCGTACGCGCTGAGGTCTGCAGGACGAAACCCGCCGCCGAGCTCGATGATGCCCACCACCTGACCCGTGCCGTCGACATCGGTGGGGAAGTTGTAGAACCCGGCCACGTCGGTGGGCTTGTAGCCCTGGAATTGCGCGGCCGCGGCAGGGCCGGTGGCAGGCCGCTTGAGGCGCCGGAAATGCGGCCGCGCGAAGGTGCGGTTGTCCAGGCCGAACACGCCGGACACCAGGCCGTCGAGTTCCTTGGGGACGTGCACGCTGCCGGTGCGCCCGCGATAGGTGGCGCCAGCGTGCTCCCAGGTCTGCAAGGTCACGCCAAAGGCCTTGTTGAAACTGTCGACCGTGCCGGAGAGCACGACGCTGCGCCGCGCGGCGCTCGATTCGACAACCACCAGCCCGCACTGGCGCGCGTAGTTCTCGACCTGGGCGATGTCGGCTGCCGCCGCGCCGTGCTTGGCGTCGAGCTGGTCGTGGGTGAGATAGGTGCGCTGCGACGGCTTCAGGCGCCCGTCGATGGCGGAGGTGTCGAGCGGGGCCTTGCGCCGCAGCCGAACCGTGACCTCCATGCGCTCGTCGGCGCGCGCCGGGCCCACGAGCCGGGCATTGCGCACCTCATGCCGTTCACTGCCGGGTATGGGATAAAGCTTGCCGTTTGCCATGATGTCGCTCCCTTTCTGTGACAGGAATCGCCATTGCGCTGCACCGCGCATGCGCGGCGCGCTCTTTTGCCAGCGCCTGACATATACGCAGCGCCGGCGCATTTGCGGACAGGCCTTTGGAACAGTAAGCCGGACGCCCCGCCCCGCGCCATCGCGCGAATTCCCGTTCGCCTCGACCGTTCAGGCGGCCGTTTCGGGCCCGCCCAATACCGCGTATTCGCTTTGCACGAGCCCGCTCGCGTAGTGGCGCGTTGCCACGTGGTGCAGGTGTACATCCTTGGGCAGCGGCCCGAACAGCGGGATGCCCTCGCCGATCAGGACGGGCACGCGCGTGACGACCAGGCGCCCGATCAGCCCCTCGCGCAGGAACCCCTGGATGGTGATGCCGCCATCGACATACGCATGCTGCAGTCCGCGCGCCGCAAGCGCGGCCAGAATTTCCCGGGGTGCGCCGGACATCTGCTCGACGACCGCGCCCCGGGCCGGGGATAAATCGATGGGCCGCGAACTGAGCACCACGACCCGCTTCCCGCCGTAGGGCCATTGGTCGAAACCCAGCACCTTTTCGTACGTCTTGCGGCCGATCACGAGGACATCCACGCTGGCCATGAATTCGACGTAGCCGTGGGGCTCGCCTCCGCCTTCGGGAAGAAAATCGAGGTCGTCGTTAGGCCGCGCGAGAAAGCCGTCGACACTGGTGCCGACGAATACCGATGCCTTCATGTTCGGATCCTCCGCAAGGGCGCCGCCGATTGCCGCCACGGCACCGGTACGTGAAAGTCTCAGCGCGCCTGCGCAGGCGTCAACGGGTAGCTCTGGTGCACCACGTTGTCATGGTAGTACGGCGCGGCGAGGGCTTCGGGCACGGCCATTCTGCTACGATTCCCCGCGAAACCGGCACCCAGTGCCGTCCTTTTCCAACGGGCTGGTTGCTTACCGCAATGAATGGCGATAATCCTACCGCGCCCTCTGCGCCACTCCCCACCGTCTTTCTGAGTTACGCCACGCAGGATCGGCCGGCGGCCCTGGCCATCCAGGATGCCGTCACGGCGCTGGGCCTGGAGGTCTGGCTCGACCAGAGCGAGCTGGGCGGCGGCGACGCCTGGGACCAGAAGATCCGCCGGCAGATCCGCGAGTGCGACTACTTCATGCCGCTGGTCTCGGCCCAGACCGAGGCGCGGGCGGAGGGATATTTCCGCCGCGAGTGGCGCCTGGCCGTCGAGCGCTCGCTGGACATGGCCGACGATCACCTGTTCATCCTGCCGGTGGTCATCGACGGCACCGACCAGGCCAGCGCGCGCGTCCCGGAAAAATTCCTTGCCGTGCAGTGGCTCAAGCTGCCCGGCGGCCAGGCCACGCCCGCCCTCGAAGCCCTGTGCCGGCGCATCCTCGCGGGCCAAACCGCCATGGCGCCGTCCAAGCCGGCGCCGGCGGCGCCACGGCAGGCGCCGGGCGCCCGGCCGCTCCCGGAGTATCCGGCCTATCCCGCGCCGAACCCGGGCGACAAGTTGCCGTACTGGATGGAGGTCGCCCTCTGGGGGGCGCGTACGGCCTGGGCACGTTTTCAGCGGTTTCCGCGCTGGGTGAGGATCGTCGCCTATGTCTGGCTGGCCATCGCCATGTTGTCGCGCTGCGACAGCCACACGCGGGACTCCGACGACTTCACTCCGGCGGACGCCAAGAAACTCAAGGCGATCGCCGAGCAGTACAAGGGCAGTTCCGACAAGTCCGACATCGGCAAGCTGGGCGCGCAGATCGCCCATGAGATCGTGACCGACACGCCCGATGCGGCGTCCGCGGCCGACCCGCTCCTGGCGATACCCTTCATTGCGCCGGCGGGCGACGCGGCCGCAGGCAAATTCGCCGATTCGGCTTTCGCGATGACCTATGGCCGTATTGCACTGTCACGCCACGGCCACGTGGGGCTGAGCGCGGATGCCCTGCCCTCGGGCACGCTCGAGGCCGCGCTGGATCAAGGCCGCAAGCACAATGCGCGCTATGTGCTGAGCGGCGCCATCTCCAGCACCGGCGGCAGCCCGATGCTGGAGATCCGCATTGCCTCGGTGGAAAAGGGCTCGATCCTGTGGTCCAAGTCCTACCCGGTGGCCGGGTCCGATCCCGAGAACATTGCCACCGAAGTCGACGCCAAGGTGCCGTCCCTCGAGGACTGAGCTTGCGGGGCCGGGCGGCACGCCGGGATCAGCTGGCCCGCTTGCCGTTGATCGTGATGCGCTGCATGTTCTCCGTGTTCCACTTCTGCCAGCCGACTAGTTTGTCGGTGAGGGATTTATTATCTGCTTTAAGTTGCTGATTTTCTCGTCCAAGGTCTTGAGCGATCCCGGTAACTTCTCCGATGCTGTCGAAGATTCCGCCGAGGGCTTCGGAGATTCCAGTAATTCGGGCGGTACAGGCAGCGCCTGAGCTTCGGGCGGCGGACAGACCGGCTTCGAGGTCGCGGCGCATCCCGGCAGCGTTGCTAGAAACAGAAGCCAGATGCCGATCCTTTGATTGAATATCTTTTGCATGTTCTTCCCGCTCCTTCGCCAATGAGTCTTTCAGTGCCTGCTTTTCCTGCTCTGTCCTGGCCGCGGCCTGCTGCAGCGTCTGTTGCAGCTGCTGCACCTCCTGGTCGTGCGCAAGGTTGACCGAGGCCGCCGTCTTTGCCGCCAACTGCGATTCGACCAGGATCCCGCCGCCGAACGCGATGATGCCAACGGCAAAAAAATTCAGCACATCGCGCGCACGGTCCTTGCGCGGTTCCTGCGTAAGCGGTTCATCGCTCATCTGTGATTCCTCCCATCCTGATCGCTTGTGGTTTTTTGCCGTGATGATGCGGCGCCGTGCCCAGCTCCCGGGCGGGCATCCGGCGGCGAACGCTCTTTTTACTCCATTTCCGGGAAGCGTTACCGGGCAAACGGGCCACCCGTTTGGATGGTGCGCCGGGTGATTGCTGGCCCGCGGGTGGCGTTGTAGCGCCGGCGGCTCCCTCAGCCCGCCGGATCGAGAATCGAAACCTGCGTGAATGCCGCCTGCAAATCGCGTTTCCACGCATCGCGTCGGTCCTGCGGCGCGAAGCTTGCGTCCAAGCTATTGGCAGCGAGCGCATAGGCCTGTTCGGCGCCCATGCCGGTGGCTGCGAACAACTGCACGAAATTGTCGTTCACATAACCGCCGAAATACGCCGGATCGTCGGAATTGACCGTGACCACGAGTCCGGCCTCGAGCAGGCGGGCGAGATTGTGCTGAGCAAGTCCGGGAAAGACGCACAGCTTGACGTTCGAGAGCGGGCAAACGGTAAGGGGGATACGGTCCCGCGCCAGGCGCTGCATCAACTGCGCGTCGTGCACGGCCTGCACGCCATGGTCGATGCGCTCGACCTGCAAGGCGTCGAGCGCGGCCCAGACATACGCCGGCGGACCTTCCTCGCCCGCGTGGGCGACCACGTGCAGGCCCAGCTGGCGGCACCGGGCGAAGACCCGCTCGAATTTTTCCGGCGGATGGCCGAGCTCGCTCGAATCGAGCCCGACACCGATGAACCGATCGCGAAAAGGCAGGGCCTGTTCGAGCGTCGCGAATGCCGCGTCCTCGCTCAAGTGGCGCAGGAAACACAGCAGCAGCGCGGCGTCGACGCCGAGCCGCGCGCGGGCGTCGGTACAGGCGCGATGCAGGCCGCGAATCACGGTCTCCATGGCAACGCCGCGATCCGTATGGGTCTGGGGATCGAAGAAGATCTCCGCATGGACGACGTGATCGGCAGCCGCACGCTCGAGGTAGGCCCAGGCAAGGTCGTAGAAATCCTGCTCGTGCAGCAGCACGGCGGCGCCGGCGTAATAGATGTCCAGGAAACTCTGCAGATTGCTGAACGCATAGGCGGCGCGCACGGCGGCAACGTCGGCATAGGGCAGGCGCAGTCCGTTGCGCTGCGCCAGGGCGAACATCAACTCGGGTTCGAGCGAACCTTCGATATGGATATGCAGCTCCGCCTTGGGCATGCTGCGCAGCAGGTCGGGGAGTCTTTGCGCGGATATGCGCGGAACCTCGAACATCGTGGCGCTCCTCCAATTCACGCGCGAGCGTGAGGTCTATGCCGGCGCCGCTTCGGTACGGAGCGTGCCGGGGTCGTCGATCACATAGCCGCGCGCAAGCTGCACCTCGTCGCAGTTGTCGCCCTCGCCCGCCCGGTCGATGACGAGAAAATCGCTTACCGC
>Ga0181519_10002796_pt1 | contig 14580 bp, 19 predicted proteins | sample PEATcosm2014_Bin_26_FD_121102 | JGI IMG/M metagenome (GOLD analysis project Ga0181519, IMG submission 121102) | Peatland microbial communities from MTU Mesocosm Facility, Houghton, MI, USA - PEATcosm2014_Bin02_10_metaG | ecosystem: Environmental > Terrestrial > Soil > Wetlands > Peat | place...
CCTCTGATCCTCGGCATCCATCAGATCGATGAGGCCTTTGTGTGGTGGAGCCTCCAAGGCCACTTCTCACCCGAGGTCGGTCGGGTGGCCATGTGGGCGTATCTCCTCTTCGCCTTCGTTGTCCTGCCTCCTCTCGTCCCGCTGCTGGTGCGAAGCATCGAACCGACCAAGGCGCTTCGAAGACGGATCGTGCCGTTCGTGGTCCTTGGCTTCGGGGTCGCCGGGGTCCTGCTCGCCACGATGCTCCACACCCCTCCCACGGCGAGCCTGGGCGCCTACCACCTTGCCTATTCGATAGGCCTCCAGCACGGGATCCTCGTGATCGGTGCCTACATCGTGGCCACCTGCGGCTCGATGCTGGCGTCCAAGATCACCCACGTCGTCTGGTTCGGCGTCGCCAACCTGGTGGCGGTGGCCATCTTGGCTCGGTTGAGCGCTGACGGCTTCGCCTCGCTCTGGTGCTTCTACGCGGCCTTGGCCAGCGGAGCGATCGCCCTCTACCTGCGCCTCAGCGATCCGGCGCCTTCGGAAGAGGTCGCGATGGCGTCGCCCAGACCGAGCGACGGAGGAGCGGGCTCGTAGCATGACGCCATGGCGTTGACCCCCTTCCTGATGTTCACCGGCCAAGCTGCAGAAGCCGTGCGCTTCTACGTCTCGGTGTTCCCTGACGCTGAGATCATCGAGCTCGAGCTGCACGGCCCGGATGATCCGGGAGCGGAGGGCACCGTCGGGCGAGGGAGCTTTCGCATCGCCGAGCAGGTCGTTCGCTGCATCGACAGCCCCGACGTCCATGACTTCGGCTTCACGCCGTCAGTCTCCTTCTTCTACGAGTGCGCTGACGAGGCGACCTTCGACGATCTCGTCGAGCAGCTCTCGGCCGACGGGACGCTGCTGATGCCGCCAGGTCCCTACCCCTTCGCTCAGCGGTTCGCCTGGCTGAACGATCGCTTCGGGGTCTCCTGGCAGCTCAGCCTTCCGCTGGCCTAAGGCCACGAGCTGGAGGGAGGCAGGCGACGACGCAGCCGTCCCGGCGCGGTGAGCGGCGACGAGGACGTCCGGGGCTCGCTCAGCGCGCCGCCGCGATCGCGCCGAAGGTCTCGGCGACCCAGGCTGGCTCGGTGAGCATCAGGTCATGGCCGGTGTCGATCTGGAAGAGCCGGCCCTCTGCCTCGGCCTGGCGCATCATCGTCGCGTCGCGCGTGGGGAGCGTCGACGAGCAGATGACGTGGAACTGCGGTATCGACCGGAGCTCGGCCTCGTTCGTGAGGTCGAGCTTCTGTTCGAAGCACACCCAAGGGTGCCCGGTCAGCCGCTCGTCCATCCATGCGACGACCTCAGGATCGGTCACGCCGTAGAACGCGCCAGCGCCCGGGGCAGGGAGCAAGACCAGCTCGACGCAGTCGACGACCTCGCCGAAGGGCCGCACCGCCTCGATGACGGGTCCGGCCACGTCGAAGAGCGACTGGTGGTTCCTGGGTGTGGCTGCGTCCAAGAAGACGAGCTTCCCGATCCGCTCGGCGACGAGGTCGGCGGCTCCGGTGATCACCATCCCGCCGTAGCTGTGGCCGACCAGGATCACGTCGCGCAGGTCCTCAAACTCGATCAGCGAGGCGACGTCCTGGGCGTGCGTCGAGAGATCGACCGAGGGGCTCAAGAGGTGGGAGCGATCGGCGAGGCCCGTCAGCGACGGGGCGTAGACCACGTGGCCTCGCTCCTGGAGACGGCGGGCGACGGGCTGGTAGCACCAGCCGCCGTGCCCGCCACCGTGGATCAACACAAACGTCGCCATGCCGCCGCACCCCTCCCTGGTTGTCCACCGCTGCCAGACGGGTCTAGCGCAGTTGCGCCGAGGTCGCTTCGTGGTACTTTTTATTTGAACAGTGATCAAGTCGGAGGTGGACACACATGGAACGACAAGAGGAGCTGGACCTGACCGGCAAGGTCGTGATCATCACGGGCGCCAGCCGAGGCGTGGGTCGGGAGGCGGCCAAGACGTTCGCACGCCGCGGGGCGAACCTGGTGCTGGCGGCGCGCACGGTCGAGCCGGACCGGAAGCTGCCCGGCACGCTGAACGAGACGCTCACCGAGATCGAGGACCTCGGCGCGCAGGCCATCGCCGTCCAGACCGACCTGGCTGAGGTGGCCGACCTCTCGCGCCTGGTCGACGCCGCGGTGGAGCGCTTCGGCGGCGTTGACGTGCTCATCAACAACGCCGCGGCCACCACCGGCGAGCTCTGGTCGAAGCGCTTCTTGGAGCTGAGCCGCGACGAGTGGCTCTATCAGTTCGACGTCAACCTCCACGCACCGTTCACGCTGATGCAGCTGGTCGTGCCGATCATGGAGAGCCGCGGGGGAGGACGCATCCTCAACCTCAGCACGGGCAGTGGCGAGGTCTTCCGTGAGCCGGAGGAGCCACCCAAGCTCGAGAGCGTCGGTGACTTCAGCTTGTCGGTCCCTGGCTACTACTCGAGCAAGCGCGCCCTCGATCGACTCGGCAACGTCTTGGCCCCTGAGCTGGCGCGCAAGGGCATCGCCGTGATCGGCATGCATCCGGGCTTGGTGGCTACCGAGCTCGTCGCCATCCGAGTCGAAGAGGCGGGTCTCGACGACAGCGTGGCCGTCCCGATGGAGATCCCAGCGCGGATGCTCGCCTACTTCGCCTCGTGCGCCGAGCCGATGGAGTACACGGGCCGCCTGTTCTGGGCCGAGCGCGAGCTCGCTGATCTCGGGGTTGACCTCGATGACTGGACGGTCGCTGCGACGTGAGCTCGCTGGGCCAGAGCGTGGCTCCTCGCAAGCGAGCGATGCTGCTCAACACTCGATCGAGAGACACCCGTCGAGCGCTCACCAAGGCGGCGCTCGAGCTCTGGGGCGCGGGTGACTTCGAGCAGGCCTACGAGGCCACGACGTCGGCCGACATCGCCCGGGTGGCGGGGGTGAGCCGGGGGACCTTCTACTTCCACTTCGCCAACAAAGACGAGCTGCTCTTGGAGATGGGCGCCCAGCTCGCCGAGCACTTGAACGACGAGGTCGACGCGGGCATCGCCCGTGGCGAAGCGCTTGGCCCGCTCGTGGACCGGGTTTTGGCTTCGATGGCCAGGCGGGTCGCCCAGACCCCGAAGGCCGCTGCGGTTCGCTCGGGTGCCCTGGGGTTCCAGGTTCGCTCAGGCGAGCGACCGAAGACGATGGCGCGCGGCACGGGCGCCGCCTTCGAGACCCTCGTCGCCTACGGCAAGGAGCGAGGAGAGCTCAGCGTGGCGACCGACGTGGAGGACGCGGCGGCGATGCTGCTCATCATCAGCGTCGAGGCGATCACCCGATGGGGAACGGGTGACCATTCGGGTGCCTGGCTGCGAGACACGCTGCGTCGACGGGCGCGGATCGTCCTCCGAGGGCTCGCCCCTACGGAGGATCTCCCTTCGCTCGAGCGAGGCGTCACGGCCTGCGCTCACCCGAGCCCGTAGGTGGCTCGTCCTCCTTGGGCGAGCGCACGAGCGGCCCGTAGGCGTCGGGACGGCGAGTCATGAGGAAGGGGAACAGGTCCAGCCAGTCGTCTCGTTGCGCAAGATCGAGATCAGCGATGAGCACGGCAGGCTCGTCTCGAGGAGCCTGGACCAGCTTGTTGCCGTAGGGATCAGAGATGAACGAGGAGCCGTAGAACGTGAGCGGCCCCTCGATGCCGATGCGGTTGACGGCCACCATGAACGTGCCGTTCGTGATGCCGTTGGCGACGATCACCTTCTCCCAGAGCGGCTCGGTGTCGAAGCCGGGGTGATCGGGCTCGGAGCCGATGGCCGTCGGGTAGACGAGCACCGTCGCTCCCGCTAGCGAGTAGGCCCTCGCCAGCTCGGGGAACCACTGGTCCCAGCAGGTGGGGAAGCCGAAGGGCGTGTCATCGATCGCCAGGGTGGGGAAGGCATCGACTCCTGGCGGGCCGGGTGCGAAGTACCGATCTTCGTAGTAGCCAGCGGTCACGGGGATGTGCAGCTTGCGCGTCCTCGCGGCGAGGGTCCCGTCTGGCGCCATCACCACGGCGGTGTTGAACCCGAGCTGCTCGCCGGGCCGCTCCTCCCAGAGGGAGGCGTGGACGTACGCCCCCGTCTCGCGTGCCATCTGGCTGGCGAACGAGGTAGTCGGTCCTCCCACGAGGGGCTCGGGCATCACGCCAGGTCGAGGTCCCTCAGGGGTGACGGCGAAGTAGCGGCTCAAGGTGAGCTCCTGAAGGCAGATCAGGCGCGCCTCGTGCTCCGCGGCGATCCTGATCCCCTCAGCGAGCGCTGCGAGGTGCTCGTCGGGATCCTCGTGCCATCGATGCTGCACCGCCCCGACGCGCAGAGGAGCCCTGGTCGGCGGGTGGACTCGCGCCAGGGAAGGCCCCGGCGTCCCGATGAGGACCTTCACGCCGTCTCGCTCCGAGCGGGGATCTGCTGGGTGATGCAGTGGGGCCCGCCGCCGCCATAGGCGAGCGTGAGGGCCGGGACCCCGACCACCTGGCGCTCAGGGAAGGCTCGAGCCAGCAGGTCCAAGGCTTCGAGATCGAGCTCGACGTTCGTGCCACCCGCTTGCGGGACGATCACGGCGTCGTTGCACACGTAGAGGTTCAGATACGAGTGGGCGATCTCGCTGCCCGCCACGCGGTCTCGCGCGAGCGGGAGGAACGCGATGACGTCGAACCCGGCTGCGTCTGCCCTTCGGTGGTTCTCGGCCAGAGCCTCGTGGTTCGGGTCGTCGGGCGGCCGGGCTTGGAGGAGCAAGGCACCCGAGTCGGTGAAGGAGGCGATCAGATCGACGTGGCCATCGGTGTCTCTGTCCTCGAGGAGGCCTCGATCGAGCCAGAGGACCTCGGTCGCCCCGAGGTAGCGCTCTAGAGCCGCGTGGATGTCGGTTTTGGTGAGCGTCGGGTTGCGGCTGGGGTGCAAGAGGCACTGCTCGGTGGTCACCAGGCGCCCGAGTGCATCGATGAGCACAGAGCCACCCTCGAGCACCAGCGCCGCCTCGGTGACCTCGTCACCAAAGCGCTCGGCCAAGACGGCGCCCGCGTGCTCGTCTCGTTCCCAGCCTTCGAACTTGGCCCCCCACGCGTTGAAGCGGAAGTGGACGCCCGAGCGCCGTCCCTGCTCGCCAAGACAGAAGATCGGCCCGTTGTCGCGCATCCACGAGTCATCGAGCGCGAGCTCGATGACCTTGACGCGGCTCGAGAGCATCGCTCGTGCCTCGGCGGCGTCGGCCGACGAAGCGGCGACCATGACGAGCGGCTCGAACTCACAGATGGCGTTGGCGACGCCTGCGTACTCGACCTTGGCCGACGCCATCTGGTCGCCCCACAGCTCGACTCGACAGGGCCAGGCCATGAGCGTCGCCTCGTGACGGGCCGTCTCGGGCGGCATCCGGAAGCTCGGCTCGGCGTGGGGCTGAGGTGCTCGGTCGTCCATCACCTTCGACGGTAGACGACGGGATGCGGGAGACGACGAGCCGAGATCCTCCTGCTCAGGTGGCCGTCACTCGCGTCCGGGGACTCCGGGATGGGGATGCGTGCGCGACGCAGAGCGCGCCTGCCACGACGAACGCCACCATGGCGAGAAGCTCAAGGACGAACGCCTCGTGCGCGAAGGGAGCGCTCCAGGAATCTTTGAAGCCGAACAGCCCGTGGGAGACCGTGACCACGAAGCCGAGCATGGTCATGAGGGCGAAGCCGAACCCCAAGAGCGCGGTCCAGGCTCGTCGGAGCACGATGGCGAGGAGGGCGAGGAGCACTCCGACGATCGACTGGACGAGGAACAGCGCTCCGATGGTGGGGATGTGCCGGTACCCAAGGGACTGCCACAGGTGGAAGTGGATGTAGCTCGACCAGAGCAGCAGGGCCCCACCGACTGCGAAGGCGACGGTGGCCAGGATGCCACGGGCCTCGGTGAGCGGACGGGGGCCTTGGTTGAGGCGTTTGAGGTTCACACTGACACTACGGAGCGGCGAGCGAACCGGATCACTCACGCCTGACGGTGTCATGCCCCAGACTGAGCACCATGAGGCCCGCGCGCTGTTCGGCCTGAGCCGGGAAAGAGGAGGAGCCGGTGGCAGTGGACACGTGCCGGAGGGCGACCCGCCTCATCGAGGTCCCTCGTGAGGATCTCTTCGCGGTGCTCGCCGACCCGACGACGCATGCCGCGATCGACGGCACGGGATCGGTTGGCGAGCCACTCGACACCGAGGTCTTGGGGGCAGTGGGCCAGCTGTTCCGCATGGAGATGCACCATCCCCGTCACCCGAACGGGACCTATCTGATGACCAACCGCGTGCAGGAGAGCGCACCGCCAGCGGTCATCTCTTGGGAGCCGGGTTATGACCCTGGCGACGGCTCGGTGCGCTTCGAGGGTTGGATCTGGCGCTACGACCTCACCGAGCTCGGACCCTCGACGACCGAGGTGACCCTCACCTACGACTGGACGGCGGTGCCTGATCCTGGGCAGCTCGAGGTGGACTTTCCGCCCTTCGGCCCTGAGCATCTCAGCAACTCGCTGGAGCATCTCGCCGAGCTGGCCGCTTCGTAGGCTCGAGGTGCGGCTCTGAGCTGGTGGCGATCCTGCTTCCTCGTCGACCGGGAGCAGGTGCGGAGCGACCAAGCCTCCGGCTTCGATGGTGGGAGGATCGTCGCTGTGGACGACCCGCCGGCATTGCAAGCCAACAGGCACTGGAGGACGGCTGTCTGGTCGCTCAGGGTCGGGTTTGGGGGCCTCCTGGTGGTGGGTGGCGGGCTCGTGGCCCTGGCGGTGGGAGGCACGCCGTGGATCCTCGCCGTCGGGATGATCGTCTGGCTCTCGGCCGCTGCCGTGACGCTGACCGGCGTGCTCCGGTGTCACCACGAGCTCGCCACGCCGCGTCCCGGCCTCTGGCCGATGCGGTTCATGCTGCTGCGCGACACCGTCCGCGCTCGACCGACGCGAAGAGCGTCATGACGAGGGCGTCAACGCCCAGCGCCTGAGGGCGATCCCCGACCAGATGATCTCGACGACGCCGAAGGGCCAGGCACCGGAGAGGAAGCCGTAGGCGCTCGACAAGAGGCAGCCCACGGCGAACAAGAAGATGAAGAGACGCCCTCGGCGCTCCAAGGCGTACATCGCCATCATGAAGGAGACGGCGCACACGCCATAGAGGGTGACCCCGAGGTTCACGAGATCGTCGAGGCCAGTGTGGTGCCAGCCGCTCGGAGCCCGACCGTCAGGGGGTGCTCACGATTGGGAGAGTCGCTCAGTGAGCGTCACGACGACCTCCTCACCTGCTTCCTTGCCGAGCTGCTTGCGAAGTGCAGCCTTGATGGGGAGCTTGTGGGTCCCATCACCGAGGGCCATGAAGGAGCTCTGGAAGGGCACGTGGTCCACGGTCCCTCTCACCTTCACGAGACCCCTGGTCCCGAAGAACTCGGCGGAGCCCTCCATCACGACGTAGGTCCAGCCGCCCTTGCTTGGGCTCTTCTGCAAGGTGGCTCGGAACGATGCGTGGATCGCTTGGGCACGCGATCGGTCGGGTGATCTGTCGTCACGGGTCCCTGGCTGGCTGCTCACGCCCGCGATCACTCGTCCGTGTTGCGGTACTGCTCGAAGAGATCGGTGAGGCCTTCGAGCACCTCTGGATCAAGATCCTCGGGTTGGACCTGGCCGCTCAAGGCGATGGTGGCTCTGACCTGCTCGAGATAGGCGGCGCAGGCATCGCAGCCTCGGAGGTGGCGCTCGAGGCGCCGTCGATCAGCGCGAGACAGAGAGCCTTCGAGGTAGTCGCTGATGAGCTCCACCGCTTCTCGGCAGACGAGAGGTGCGTGCCTGAGCTTCATTGCCACGATCCTTTCACCGAGTCCTCGATCGAAGCGCGAACCTTCGCCCGTGCGCGATGCAGGATCACCCTGACGTTGCCCTCACTGATACCGAGGAGGTCAGCGACCTCCGCCGTTGACAGTCCTTCGACGTCTCGGAGGGTTACGACTGCTTGGCCGGACGCATCGAGGGCATCGATCGCGGCGCGCACCGCGGCGAGCACGGCCACCCGATCGAGCTGGCCGTCGATGAGCTCGGTGAACGGCACGGGAGGATCCGACCACATCCCCGCTTCGTTGAAGCGCGAGGGATCGACGGTCGAGGCAAGGTCGTCGCTCGGCAGCGAGATGCTCCGGTGCTCGCGCACCCCGATCGAACGGGCGCGGTTCGAGCAGATCCTCAGGAGCCAGGTCTTGAAGCTCGACCGACCCTCGAACCGCTCGATCCCCTTGAGCACTGCGATCCAGGTCTCCTGGGCCACGTCTTCTGCGGTGGCGTCACTGCCGACGTAGAGCCGTGCGACGCGCACCAGCACGCTCTGGTAGCGAGTGACGATCTCGACGAAGGCGCTCTGGTCGCCTCCGAGCATCTTGTCGAGCAGCTGCGCGTCCTCCATCTCTCGGACCCTACAAGAGGGCTCCGATCGTCACGATGAAACGCGTGGGCGACTCGTGGTGACTGTTCATGGGCAACGCGCCCATCACTCACGAAGGAGCACGTCATGAACTTGAAGCACGCACTCGGGGCTCTGAGCGCCACGACCCTCGCCGTCGGGTTCGGCACAGGAGCCCTCTCTCTCACCGCGGTCGCTGGTGCCAGCACGCCCGACGCAGCAACCACGCACACCCATGCCGTCTTCCTCGAGACCGACGGAACCACTGGTAACGCCGTCTTGAGCTACGCCCGCTCCAGTGATGGGACGATCTCCCTGGCCGGCACCTTCGCCACCGGCGGCCTCGGTGGCGTGGCCTCGGGCGCCACCGCTGACCCTCTGGCTTCTCAGGGTGGCCTTGCTCTCGTCGATGGGGGCAAGAGTCTGGTGGCGGTCAACGCGGGCAGCGACACGGTCTCGGTGTTCGCCGTGCAAGGGACCTCGCTCAGGCTCACCCAGACCATCGCGTCTGGTGGCTCGTTCCCGGTCAGCGTCGCGGCCGACGGCACCTCGGTCGCCGTCTTGAACGCAGGGGGCGCCGGCAGCGTGGCACTCTTCCGCCTCGATGGCCACCAGCTGAAGGCCAGGGCTTCGCAGACGCGCTCGCTGCAGCTGACCAACACGACCCCGCCGGACTTCCTCCACGGTGCAGGTCAGATCGGCTTCACGCCGGATGGCGCACACCTGGTCGTGACGACCAAGGCGTCGTCGAGCTCCTATGAGGTCTTCAACGTCTCGTCGTCAGGAGCGCTCAGCGCCTCCCCGGTGGTCACCCCCAGCGCCACGCCGGTTCCGTTCGCCTTCTCCTTCGACGCAGCGGGTCACCTCGTGGCAGCCGAAGCGGCGACGAGCAAGGTGAGCACGTACACGGTGAACGCCGATGGGTCGCTCACCAACCTGGGCTCGGTGGCTGATGGCGCCACAGCCCTCTGCTGGATCACGGAGGCCAGGGGCGTGTTCTACGGCTCGAACGCCGGGAGCGGCACGGTGAGCAGCTTCACGGTCAACGGCTCTGGGGCCCCGATCCTCGATGCCGCGACCGCGGCGACGACGCACCCCGGGACGACTGACTCGGCTGCGACGCCGAACGGGAAGTTCCTCTACGTCGAGAGCGGTGGCAGCGGTGCCGTCGATGGGTTCCGCGTCAACGCGAATGGTTCGCTGACGCCGATCGAGACGATCTGGAACCTCCCGGTCGCCTCTGAGGGCATCGCCGTCAGCTGATCCCACCGCGGATCACCTCCTCTCCACAAGCGAGGATGCCAGGCCGTGCGCCGTTGCCGAGAGGCACCGGCGCACGGCCTGGTTTGACCGCGTCGGCCCACCGGTCTGCATCGTTGCCCCACCCCGCTTCGCCCAGGGTCGACGCGTCCTCGCCTGGCGGCTCCCACGCCTCGTGGGCGCTCGCACATCGTGGGCCCTGCGGCTGCCCCTCTGGTCAAGGCGTCGCGGCGAGCTCTGCCTCGATAGCGTGGCTGGACGGTGGACCTGCGAACAAGGATCGAGCTGAGCGGCATCGGTAGGCGGAGGTGGTGAAGCCTGCCCCCTACCTCGTCGGCGTCTTAGACGACACCGGCTCGTCGGCTGGACGAGGGCTCGAGCGCTGGCTGCGGCTCGCCACCGAGGACCTTCTGGCGAGCGGTCGCTTGGACCGGGAGGTCGAGCTCGTGCACGCCGAGGGCCTCGGTCTGCCGCAGGGGACTGCGGCCAACGTCCAGCGGGCCTTCGGCGAGCTCGTCGACCACGACGTGCTCCTGATCGTGGGTCCCGCCATCGGGGACAACGCGTTGGTGGCGACCCCTCTGGCCGAGGCAGCCGAGGTGCCCACCATCAACTGGGCAGGCACCGAACGAGCGCGAGGCGAGTGGATGTTCCACCTCCAGGTGGGCTCGCACGAGGACGAGTCGCTGGTCCTCGCCCGCCACCTGTGCGACCTCGGCGCCACGCGCGTGGGGGTGATCTTCGACCGATCACCCATCGGGAGGCGCCACCTCTCCTTCTTCGTCGATGAGGCGGAGCTGCTCGGTCTCACGATCGGCGCGACGGCTTCGATCCCCCCGCTTGCTGCTGATGCTCAGGCCCAGCTCGAAGCGGTCGCCGCGACCGATTGCGACGCCGTCTGCTACCTCGGGCTCGGCCTGTCTGCTCCCGCGGTGGGACGGGGGCTTCACGCAGCTGGCTTCGAGGGTCCTCGAGCGATGAACACCGCTGGGCTGCGGGGCTGGGATCCCGCGTTCGCGGCCGAGGTCGACGGGTTCTGGTACCTCGACATGGCCTCGGAGCACAACGAGGAGCTGCGACGACTCTCCGAGCGCCAGCAGCTCAGCTTTCGCGAGGCAGCAGGTGCTTCTCGGGGGTGGGATCTCGGCCGCTTGGCGGCCGAAGGCCTGGCCCGGGCCCCGGAGCGAACTCGGGAGGGTGTCCGCTCCGGCCTCGAGCTGATCAAGTGGCTGCCCGCCGCCGAGGGCTATGAGGGCACCCAGCTGGGCTTCGGGCATCGCGACAGAGGTGCGCTGCACGGCCGCTACCTCGTGGTGCGCCGATGGGTGGGCGGAGAGTCGGTGGAGGCTCGCTGAGCAATCCGTCGCCCCTGCCGAGGCGATCATGGACACTGAGGATCACCACCCGGACGCCGCTGCGCTGGATCGTCGCGCGACCGGGTTGGGTGTCAGCTCAGGCCAAGTCGTTCCGAGAGCGACGTGAGGTAGTCGAGGTGCGCGCTCAGCGTCTTGAGGCCCAGGTTCATGGTCACGACGGTCACGTGAGTCCCCCCACGCTCGCGCCAGTCCTCGATCTCGTCGACGAGCGCGTCGACGTCACCGCCGCTCAGCGCCACGTACTCGCCACCGAATCGGTCCGCATCTCTGCCGGCGTCCGCCACCCGCTCGCGCATCTCTGTCCAGATCCGGTCCGACGACTCGGTGCCTCCGCCGAAGAAGATGAACCCGTCAGCGAGCCGAGCGGCTCGCTCGTAGGCCTTGGGGCCGTTGCCACCGAGCCAGATCGGGAGGGGTCTGGAGGGCTTGGGCAGGAGCGACGCTCGGTCGATCCGGTCGAACCGCCCTGAAAACTCGACAACGCGCTCCGAGAACAGGCGGCGAAGCAGCTCGATCTGCTCTTCTTGCCGGGCCCCTCTGGTGTGGAAGTCCTCTCCGAGAGCCTCGTACTCCACCGGGTTCCAGCCGACGCCCACGCCCAGGCGGAGACGCCCGTTCGAGAACAGGTCGACATCAGCAGCCTGGCGAGCCACCAGCGCGGTCTGGCGCTGCGGCAGGATCAAGATGCCCGTGGCGAACTCGAGGCGCTCCGTGATGCCGGCGAGGTAGCTGAACATGACGAAGGGATCGTGGAAGGGATCCTTCTCGTTGTAGGGACCAGAGATGGGTGGCGTGCGATCTTCGAGGACCGCGCCGAGCACGTGGTCGTAGGCGAGGAGGTGGTCGAAGCCGAGCGCTTCGGCCGCCTGGCCGAAGGCCAGCACCGCTGCCGGATCACCGCCCAGCTCGATCTGGGGATACGCAACGCCAAGCTTCATCTCGATCCTCGCTCTCCTGAGCAGCACTGCGAGGGTATCGAAGACACGGTATCCAAGTAGCGAGCCACCTCAGCGCAGCGCGTTCGTTGCCGACGGTGCGGGGAGCCCGGGAAGCGTTTCGCAGGGGTCTCCCTAGCTGCGCCGCTAGTTGGTCGCGGCGTCGTCGGCTCCTTGGACGTTGACCTCGGCCGTCGCTACTTGGTCTGCTCATCCTTGACGCGCGATGCTTCGGCTGCGTTGGCGAGGTTCTTCGAACGAAGCCCGACAGCCTCGGTGAGATCGCCATGGGTGATGAAGTAGGGCTCGTCGGCCAAGACGGCCTCGATCGCTCCGGCTGCTGCACCTTCGGCGGTCGTGAGCATCACGGTCATGCCCGGGTTGCTCTCGACCATGGCCTCGAAGTCGCCGTCATGGGCAATGGGTCGACGGAGGTGGTCCGGCTGGGCGGCTTCGCTCGTCTCGAGGTGGCGGGTGATCATCCCTGACGGGAAGATGACCGTGACGCCGATGCCATCATCTGCGAGCTCGAGTCGCAACGTCTCAGCAAGACCCCACACAGCGAACTTGCTGGCCTGGTACGCGGCCAGTCGGCTGGCCGGGTCCAAGATCGAAGACGACGTGGTGAAGGCAAGCCGTCCCTTGGCGGCCTTTCGGAGGAGCGGCAGGAAGGACCGAGCCACTCTGGCTGAGCCGGTGACGTTGACGTTGAGCAGCCACCGCCACTCCTCATCGGTGAACGCCTCGACTGCTCCGAAGAGCTGCACGCCGACGTTCGACACGACGAGGTCGACCACGCCAAAGCGCTCGCCCACCGCTGATGCCGCGGCTTCCACGCTGGCGCCGTCCCCGACGTCGATGGCCAAGCCAAGCGTTGCCACGCCGAAGGCTTCAGCCGCCCGACCAGCTTCAGCGGCGGCGCGCTCACCATCCAGATCGAGCAGCGCCACGTCCATGCCAAGCGCCGCGCAGCTCTCGGCGAGGGCCAGACCCAAGCCTGACGCGCCTCCTGTCACCACCGCAACAGCCATCAGTCCTCCTCAATGGTGGTGAAGTCGACGTGCAGGCGGGTGAGCTTTGAAGAGCTGATCCTCCACTCGCCATCGATCTTCTTGTAGGTCTCGTGGTAGTGCCCGTAGCCGTCCAGGCGCACGCCGCCAGGGAAGATGACGATGTCGTTCAGCGCCCAGACGCCCGTTGCGGTCGTCTCAGACGTGAGATCGATCTCCGGCATGTGGCCCTGGTGCACGGTGACGGCCCCGCCGAGCGCCTCTTCGAGAAAGACCATGAACTCATCGGCGCCGTGGGCGACCTCCCCACCGGCCTCGCTGGTGTCGATGACCACGTCATCGGTGAACGCCTCGCGCATCCCGGCCCAGTCCTTGGTGTCCATGGTGCGGAAGTAGCCCGCCTTCAGGCGCTTGATCTCCTCGATGTCCTCAAGGGTGCTCATCGTTTCACCGATGGCGTGGGCTCGAGTCGCATGGGCGCTCGCTCCTCGAGGGCGACGATCACCCAGCTCGCGTGACGAGATCTCATCTGCTTCCCCCGAGTCTTCAGCTATCGACAGGTGCTGGCCACCAGCAACCGTCGTGTTGGTCCGATTAGTATACGCTAGTGACTACTTGAGGGCCAGTGGAGGTCGCTGGAGTCATCTCAGAAGGCCTCCACCGTCGTCGAGCCAAACTCTCGACCATGACGTCACAGCACTTGCGGGGCCGACCCACGCCGACTGAATCGCTCGCCATCGAGCGGCGGATCCGTGACGCGGCCATCGAAGCGTTCATCGAGAGCGGCTTCGAGGGCACGACGATGGAGGCGGTTGCCACAGCCGCGCGGACCACGCGGCGAACGCTGTATGCCAAGCACCCCGACAAGCAAGCTCTCTTTGCGGCTGTCATCCCGCAGGCACTTGCGGACATGCCTTTCCACGGAGCCGCCATCGAGGTCCCTGGTGGAGACCTCAGGGAGGCGCTCCGTCACGTTGCCCTTCAGATCATCGAACGGCTCGTCGATCCGACAGCGGTGAGACTCCGACGGTTGGCCATCTTCGAAGCACAGCGGATAGCTGCGCTCGATCCCGTCGAAGGAGCCGACCTGCTGTCAGCGAGCCTCCAGGTTGTGGTGGATCTCCTCGAGTCACATGCTGAACGAGGTGCGATCGTCGCGGAGGACCTCGGGACCGCGGCAGACCTCTTCTTGGCCATGACGGCCAGCAGCCCTACCGTGTGGGCGGACTTCGGAGTCCTCCGACCCGCTGCAGACGTCGAGGCACACGTTGACGGCGCTATCGACCTGTTCCTCAACGGCATGTTGCCTAGGGATCCCAAGGCTGGTTCCCGATGACAGGGGTACCGTGTCAAACGAGGACCCCTCGAACGTCACCGTGAGTGGGTTCTCACGATCTCGCCATGCGGCGCTCAACTCCTACGCTGCTGGCAACGAAGCAAGCAGGACCCGGCTGCCACGACTCAAGGGCGTACGCCTGTCGCCGTCTGGTACCGAGCGTCGTTCCTCCACAACGTTCTCGCTGTTGTATTGACGACGGTCTTTCGTCAGTGATTTCCGGCAAATGTCGCACAAGGTGGCGTTCA
>Ga0181519_10002798_pt1 | contig 14577 bp, 10 predicted proteins | sample PEATcosm2014_Bin_26_FD_121102 | JGI IMG/M metagenome (GOLD analysis project Ga0181519, IMG submission 121102) | Peatland microbial communities from MTU Mesocosm Facility, Houghton, MI, USA - PEATcosm2014_Bin02_10_metaG | ecosystem: Environmental > Terrestrial > Soil > Wetlands > Peat | place...
CGGTCTCGAGCGAGCCCGTCTCCTCGCCCCAGCCGAGGAAGCGGGCGCCGCTGATCGTGTAGGAATCCACCGCCTCGCGGATCGTGATCGCCTGCGCGGGATTCAGCGGCGGCAAGCCCGGCAAACGGCGCGTGACGGCCATCGACAGGTTGATGAACGGGCGCGGATCGTAGGTGTCGACCGGCGCATCCGAACCGCCCACCGCAATGCCGCCGGCGGTGAGCACGCCCCGTACCGGGTAGGCGTTCGCGTCGTAGTAGCTGCCGGCGGGGTGCAGCTCAGCGAGGCTCGCACCGGCAGCGCGCTGGATGAACGGAATCACCGTGAGGTCGTAGTCCGGATCTTCGTAGGCCCACGCATAGGTGAACGCCACGTAGAGATGGTCGCGGCCGATCCGCGCCACGTCCGCGGCTGCCGCGAGTTGCAGGTGCGCGAGGCCATCGCGGCCGAGGTCCGGACCGCCTGCCGCGCGCGCCGCCTCGAGCGCATCGATCGCGGTGCGCGCCGCACGGTCACCGATCACGTGGATGTGGAGCGCAAAACCGGCCGCGTGAAAGCGCCGCACGAACTCGAGGATCTCCTCGCGGCGCTGGTATAGCCGGCCGTTCGACACCGCACACTGCCCCGGATGGAAGCCATTGGCCTGTCCGAAGGCGGCGATCGCCGCCGGCGTGTTGTAGGCGCTGAGGTCGCGCCGCACCGCGAGGCAGGCGGGCGATCCGGTATCGACATAGCCGGCCAGCGTCAGATGGCCCGCAGCGTCGTGCGCGAAGCGTGGTTGCAGGATGGGATTGATGAGCGCGCCGTTCGGTAGCGTCGGCGGAACGGCGTACGGATTGCCCTCGATGCCGCCGTCCGCGAACAGCTTGACGATGTCGGCACGCACGAGCGGCTCGCTCGCGAAATGCGTGCGCATCGCCTCGGCGGCGGCCACCATCGGGGCGAAGTCGATGTTGCCGTCGGCCCGCCGGTAGCGCTCCGGCTCGTAGAACTGCGCGAGCCGCGCGCGCACGCTCAAGTGCCCGGACTTGATGAGCGCGTCGTAGAACGCGGCATTGCGGCCGGGTACGGCCGCATCGAGGACCGCGGTGATGCCAACGCGGTTGAGCTGCTCGACGATGCGCTCGGGCCGGCGCATCAGCTCCGCGAAGTCCTCCGCCTCCGCCGCGTACCACTCCGGACCGTCGATGGCGTACTGCACGGTTTCGTTGACCGTGCCGTCCGGCTCGCCGTCCGTGCCGACGCCGACGAAGTCGCGGACCGCCGCAAAGTCGCCGGCCAGGGTCGCCGCCGACAGACCGACCACGGTACCGCTCGCATTGCGGGCACCGGCGAGCGCCCTCGAGTTGAAGCCGCCGTGGTGGCCGTCGCTGCCGAGCAGGTGCACGGGATTCACGCTCGAGCCGGCATCGAGCGCCGCGCGCAGCGTCTGGTGCCTGGCATCCGGCTGGTTGCCGCTGCTGTAGTTCCACTGCCGCACACTGACCCACGCACCGGGCGCCACGTGGTAGCGGACGACGCAGCCACGCACGAATTGAGCGAGTTCCGCGAGCGTCACCGCGCGATTGTCGAGATCGCACGTGTCGTACTTGAGGGTATCGGTTGGATGGATGTGCGAGTCGACGAGTCCCGGCAGCACCAGCCGGCCGCCGAGCCGCTCGACGCGGGTCGACCGGCCGATGAAGGGCCGTACGCCGGCGGCATCGCCGACGTACACGATCCGGCCGCCCTGCACTGCGAGGGCCGCGGCCATTCGATGGTCGGCGTTTGCGGTATAGATCCGGGCGTCGCTGACCACGAGGTCGGCCGGCGCAGCGGCGCCGCGCGCGAGGAGCGGCGCGAGCGCCACCAGCAGGGCAGCATTGTGGAACGCGATTCGCATCCGGCGGTACCTCGGTGGCGACGGCGGGTCGGCGGTCGAGTGTAGCGTGCGCTCGAGCCGCACCGGCGGCGCGACGTCCGCGTCAGGCGCTCGCGTAGGCGTACGGACCGCCGCGTTCGAGCGCGCGGCGGTAGGCGGGACGCGCATGGATGCGCGCGAGGAATGCCGCGAGCCGCGGTCGCCCCTCGCCGAGGCCGACGCGCGCCGCCGCCGCCTCGACCGGGAAGCTCATCTGCACGTCCGCAGCCGAGAACGCCGCGCCGGCGAACCATTCGCTGCGGGCGAGCTCGGACTCGGCAAAGTCGAGGCTCGTGCCGATGGTCTCGTCGAGGTAGCTGCCGCGTACCCGGGCGACGATTCCCTTGGCCACGGGTCGCACGAAAAACGGCATCGGAGCGCTCGCCACGCGGTCGAGCACGAGGCGCATCACGAGCGGCGGCATCAGCGAGCCCTCGGCGAAATGCAGCCAGTAGCTGTAGCGGCGTGCCTCAGGCGTCCCCGGCGCCGGCCGCAGGCGGCCCGCACCGTGCGTTTCGAGCAGGTATTCGATGATGGCGCCGGTCTCGGCGACCACGACCCCCCCGTCGCTGATCACCGGCGACTTGCCGAGCGGATGCACGGCCCGCAGCGCCGCCGGAGCGCGGTAGGTGCTGGCGTCCCGCTGGTAATGCTGCACTTCGTACGGTACTCCCAGCTCCTCGAGCAGCCACAGCACGCGCTGAGAGCGGGAATTGTTCAGATGGTGGACCGTGATCATGCGGCACTCCGTGGGATAGCGCGGCTGCGTGGCTCGAGTCCGGTGTGACATCCTTGCACACGACGGGCGTCCGGTCGCTCATAATTGTGGCAGCGCTGGCCGCCGGCCGGCGCCTGCGGCCGGCGCTGGCGGTCGCCCGGTCCGGCAACGCGGGAGTCAGGCAGGCGATGGGCGAGGCGGCAGCAGCAGGCGGACTCTACGCGGCGATCGAGGCCACCCTCGCCGCGCGCGCGCAGCACGCCGTCATCGAAGCCGGCTCGCAGTCGCTGACCGGTGCGCAGCTGGACGCGCGGGTCGCCCGCGCCGCCGGCGCGCTCGCGATGCTCGGCGTCGGGCGCGGCGACCGGGTCGTCGTCCAGGCAGAGAAGTCGCTGTCACAGGCCATTCTCTACCTCGCGGTTCTGCGCGCCGGCGGCGTATACGTGCCGCTCAATACCGCCTATCAGCGCGACGAGATCGCCTACTTCACCGGCGACGCGGAGCCCGCACTGCTCGTGTGTGACCCGGCGCGCGCACAGTCATTTGGGCCGCTCGTGCTCGGCACGCGCACGCGGCTGGTGACCCTCGGCGCCGACGGCCGCGGTACGCTCGCCGACGCCGTCCTGGGCGCCGCCCCGACGCCCGCCGTCGCTGTCCGGGCCGACGAGCTCGCCTCGATCATCTATACCTCGGGGACGACCGGCCGCTCCAAGGGTGCGATGCTGACGCACGCGAATCTGCTCGAGAACGCGCGCGCGCTCGTCACGACCTGGCAGATCGGCGCGAGCGACGTGCTGCTGCACGCCCTGCCGCTATTCCACATCCATGGCCTGTTCGTGGCGCTCAACACGCTGTTGCTCGCCGGCGGGCGCGTGCAGCTGCTGCGATCTTTCGACCCACCTGCCGTGATCGAGGCGCTGCCGCGCGCGACACTGTTCATGGGCGTGCCGACCTACTACACACGCCTGCTCGCGACCCAGCGGCTCGACCGCCGCAATACGGCGTCGATCCGCGCCTTCATCAGCGGCTCGGCGCCGCTGTTGCCACAGACGTTCCAGGCATTCGAGGCGGCGACCGGTCACCGCGTGCTCGAGCGCTACGGCATGTCGGAGTGCGGCATCATCAGCTCGAATCCGCTCGACGGACCGCGGGTTCCGGGAGCGGTCGGCCTGCCGCTGCCGGGCGTCGAGCTGCGCATCGCCGACGTGCACGGCGCGGCCCTCGCGGCCGGCGAGGCCGGCGTCGTCGAGGTGCGTGGCGCGCACGTATTCAAGGGCTACTGGCGCATGCCCGAGCGGACCGCGGCCGAGGTGCGCGCCGACGGCTACTTTGTCACCGGTGACATCGGCCGCATCGACGCGCACGGCTACCTGCACATCGTCGGCCGGGCCAAGGATCTCGTGATCACTGGCGGCCTCAATGTCTATCCCAAGGAGATCGAGCAGCTGCTCGACTCGCTGCCGGGCGTCGGCGAGAGCGCCGTCATCGGGCTGCCACACCCGGATTTCGGCGAGGCGGTGGCCGCAGTCGTCTGCCCGGCCTCCGGTCTGGCGGCACCCGAGCCGGAGGCGCTGATCGCAGCGGCGCGGCAAAAGCTCGCGGGATTCAAGGTTCCGAAGGTGATATTTCTGGTCGATGAGCTGCCGCGCAACACCATGGGCAAGGTGCAGAAGGCCGTGCTCCGCGAGCGCTACGCTGCGACCTTCGGCGGCGCATGAGCGGCGGCATGCGATGGCGGCGCGTGCGGGCGGGCGGGCGCCGTGAGCGCTGAGCCGGACATCGTCATACTCGGCGCCGGGTTGTCCGGCATCTGCATGGGCGCTGAGCTCATGCGCGCCGGTCGCACCTCGTACCTGATCCTCGAGCAGTCGGCCGGGGTCGGCGGCACCTGGTGGGACAACGTCTATCCGGGCGCGCAATGCGACGTGCGCTCGCATCTCTACAGCCTGTCCTTCGCTCCCAAGGCTGACTGGAGCCGGGTCTTTGCGCCGAGCCAAGAGATCCAGGCCTACGCCCAGCAGTGCGCCGAGCGCTTCGGCCTCGTCCCGCACCTGAGGTTGGGCGCGCGCCTCACGGAGGCGAGCTACGATGAGGCCGCCGGTCGCTGGCGTCTGCGCACCGCGGCAGGCGACGAATTCCGGCCACGCGTATTCATCTGCAGCACCGGCCCCCTCAACCGCCCGCGCTACCCGGCCGGAATCGAGGCGTTCCGGGGCGAAGTAATGCACTCCGCTCGCTGGCACGCGGGTTACCGCTTCGCTGGCAAGCGCGTAGCGCTGATCGGCAGCGCTGCCAGCGCCGTGCAGATCGCGCCGAGCCTCGCAGCCGAGGCTTTCCGGCTGACCGTGTTCCAGCGCACGCCGTCGTGGATCCTGCCGCGCCCAGACCGAGCGTACTCGGCGCTCGAGAAGCGGCTGCTCGGAATAGCGCCGCTCGCGCTCCTCAATCGCGCCTGGCACTACTGGGTGCACGAGCTGCGCTACGCGGCATTCCGCGGCCGCGGCCCGGTCTACCGGCTGATGGTCGCGGCGGCCGACCGCCACCGCCGCTCGCAGGTCGCGGACCCGGCTCTGCGCGAACTGCTGACGCCGCGCTATCCGATGGGCTGCAAGCGCATCCTGATCACGAGCGACTACTACCCGGCACTGCAGCGGCCGAACGTCGAACTTCTCGCGCAGACGGCAACCGGGTTCACCGCGGACGGCGTCATCGCCGCCGACGGCAGGCAGGTCGCGGTCGATGTGATCGTCTGTGCCACCGGCTTCTACACCACGGAGCTCCTGCCCGGGATCGATGTGCGCGGCCGTGCCGGTGCCACGCTCGCAGACGCGACCGCGGCGGGCGCCGAGGCCTACCGCGGCGTCACGGTCGCGGGCTTTCCGAACCTGTTCCTGCTGCTCGGCCCGAATACCGGCACCGGTCACACGTCGGTGCTGATTCCGGCCGAGGCCCAGGCTCGCTACGTGATCCGCTGCCTCGCCGAACTCGACCGCCGCGGCGCCACGACGCTCGAGGTGCGCGCGGCGGCGTCGGCCGAGCACAACCGCGAACTGCAGGCGCGGCTCGCGCGCACCGTGTGGGCCTCGCCCGCCTGTCGCAGCTGGTACAAGACCGCGGCCGGCAAGATCGTCGGGACCTACCCCGGCCACATCACGCGCTACGTACTCGAGATGCGCCGGCCGCTCTTCGCGGACTATCGCTTCGAACCGGCGCCGCGCCCGGGACAGAGCGCGTGAGCGCGGCCGTCGCCGTCCTCGCCGTCGGATTCGCCCTCGTCGTCGCGGGCTGCGCCGGGGAGTTCCTGATGCCCGCCGTCGCGGCGCGCGTCTGGCTGTGGCTCGCGCGGCGCGCCGGCGGCCTGCGTCGGCGCCAGCTCGCGACCGGCGGTGGCACGGTCCCGTACCTCGAAGGCGGCCACGGCGAGGCGCTCGTACTGCTGCACGGCTTCGGGGCCGACAAGGACAACTTCGCGCGCATCGCGCCGTTTCTGACCGGGCGCTTTCGCGTGCTCGTTCCTGACCTTGCCGGCTTCGGGGAGGCGGGCCGGGACCCCGACGCCAGCTACCGGATCGCCGATCAGGTGCGGCGCGTGCAGGCCTTCGTCGCAGCGCTCGGTCTCGAGCGCTTTCACCTCGGTGGAAATTCCATGGGCGGGTTCATTGCCGCCGAATACGCCGCAACCCACCCCGGCACACCCTTGAGCCTGTGGCTGCTGGATCCGGCCGGCAGCGCCGCGAGCATCGACAACGAGCTGTTTCGCCACTACCGGGCGAGCGGCGAGACCCCGCTCGTGATTCGGGACCGGGCGGCCTTTCGGCGGCTCCTCGCCCTCGTCACCTACCGCCCGGCGTTCCTGCCGTATTCGCTCGAGCGGACGCTCGCGCGCCGTGCAATCGCGGACGCGCCGCTGCACGCCCGCATCTTCCACCAGATCGCAGCTGAGTCGCCGACGCTCGAGGACCGGCTCGGCGCCATCGTGGCGCCCACGCTGATCGTGTGGGGCGAGCACGATGCGGTGCTGAACCCGCGCGCCGCGGCGACCCTCGCGCAGGGCATCGCCGGCAGCGAGGCGATCGTGATGCCGGCGGTCGGCCACCTGCCGATGATCGAGCGCCCGCGGCGCACTGCGCGTGACTACCTCGATTTCCTCGCCCGGCGCCCGGCGCCCGCCGTAGCCGCATCGAAGCCGCCGCGGACGCAACGATGAGCGTGACGCGCGAGAGCCTGCTCGGCGCCTGGACCCTGGTCGAGTGGCGCATCGATATCGACGGCGCGCTGAACCCGGCGTGGCCGTTCGGCCGCGACGCCACCGGGCTCATCGTCTATGCGCCGAGCGGCTGGATGAGTGCGACGCTCTCTGAGCGGCAGCGCACACCGTTGTCCGCGGCGAGCGTGCGCCAGGCCGACGAGCGGTCGCGCGCGCGCGCCATGAGCGAGTACCTCGCCTATACCGGCCGCTGGACTCTCGCCGGTGACAGCGTCGTGCACGAGATCGCCGAATCGCTGAACCCCGTGCTGCTCGGTACGCGGCAGGTGCGCAGCGTCAGCTTCGAAGCGGGCGATCTCGTGCTGAGCGCTGTCGAGTCAGCGGGCGGCGGTCGGCGCACGCACCGGCTGCGCTGGCGCCGCAGCTGAGGCGCGGCCTCACATCATCGCGGGCGTGAAGGCACGACCGAGATTCTTCATGTCGACCGGGAGCGCGGTGCGCGGCCAGCGCGCCGGCCCGGCGTTGCGCGTCGGGCCGAGGCGGATCGCGGCGCTCGAGGCCCGCGCCATCTCGCGACTGCTGACCGGCACGACCGCGACGCCCTTGAACTCCGAGCGCACGTACTGGGCAACCAGCCGCGCCGAGGTCGCGTCCGCGTAGAAGCCGAGGCGAACGCCGAAGAAGCGGCGCGGGCCGGGCTCGGTCTCGACGGCATACAGCAGGTAGCCGCTGTAGATCGCGAGCACCGGGATCTTCGCGAGGTCGATCGCCGTGCGACCCCACAGGAGCTGAACGGCATAGTGCTGCGCTTCAGCCGCCACCGGCGCGACCGCCGGCGTCGCTGCCGGGTGCGCCGCGGCCGCGGCGAGTGGCTCGGCGGCCGGCACGCTCACGGCATCGGCGGCGCTGAGCAGCGGCGGAACGACGGTCGACTCGGCCGGCTTCTCGGCCGCCGGCATCACCAAGGGCGCGTCCGGAACCGCGGCGACAGCGACCGGGGCCGGCGCCGCGATCACCGGCGCCGCCTCAGCCGGCCGCGGTATGGCCGACTGCTGCGCGCCATGCCTCGCGGTCGCGGGCCTCAGGATCGTGAAGCGCGCGCTCGCCGTGTCTTCGAGCGAGCCGAGGCACGCTTGCGGCGCGAGCGAGACCATGGCGGCGGGGTGGCTCGCACGCACCACCGGCAGCACATCCTCGGCGGCCGCGGCGCTCGCGAAGTAACCGATGTGCAGGCGAAAGCGCTCGCGCCCCTCCTCGACCTGGCGCGAGCGGAAGACCGCAAGGCCGGCCAGCTGCGGCGCCTTCGGCGCGCGCAGCTCGAGCGGTGCCGTCGACGAGGCGAGCGTGACCACATAGAGAGGCGCGTCACCGTCCGCTCCCTCCCAGCCACCTGCCGCTGTTGAAACTGCGCCCGGCGCGCCGCTGCCGCGATTGTCCATATGCAAGCCCCCACGACCCGTGATGCCACCCATGCACCGATCGTCCGGGGATCGCCAGCGGTGCGGTCATCGGCCGCGCAGGGCCGTGTCCGCCGCCCCGCTCGTCGCGCGCACGAATGGCGCGTCGCGAGCAGAGTCACCTGTGGCAACCCCGCTATCGTGGAACTTGCGCTCCGACGACCGGTGGCTTTGCGTCCCCGTCTTTCGACGGGTTTGCCGTTTACACGCGGGAAACTATGCACCTCACGGCGGCGCCGCGCAATCGTGCGCCGCACGCGGCGACAGACCGCTCGCATATGTCATATGGTAGCGGTCCGCGCAGCCACCAGCGCCGCGTGCGCTCGCCATCCAGGGCCGCGCTGGCCCGCAGGAGAGATTATGCAAATTGCAGTCGACATCAGTCTCTATCCGCTCAATGCGAACTACGTGCCGCCGATCAAGGATTTCATCGAGCGCCTCGCGCGCCACCCGGGGCTCACGCTCGAGTACAACTCGCTGAGCACGCAGGCGCGTGGCCACATCGACGCGGTGTTCGCGGCCCTGAAGTCCGAGATGAGCGCGACCTTCGCGGGCCCGGACGTGGGCGTTTTCGTGCTCAAGGTCGTCGGCGGAAAGAAGCCGTGATGGCGCGATCCGCCGCGGCGGCACCGGCCGGGTCGCGGCGGCCAGGCCAGGGAGAACCGGCGTGAATCCAGCAAGCGACAGCAGCCTCGCGAGCCCGCGCCACGGCGCGCCATATCTCGCCGCGTGCGTGCAGGCCGCGCCGGTCGCATTCGACGTCGCCCGCACGCTCGACAAGGTGCGCGACCTCGCGGCGGACTGCGCGCGCCAGGGCGCACGGCTCGCGCTCTTTCCCGAGGCCTTCGTCAGCGCCTACCCGCGCGGCATGGACTTCGGCGCGGTCGTCGGTTCGCGCTCGTCCCAGGGGCGCGAGGCGTTCCGGCGCTACTACGACGCATCGGTCGACGTGCCGGGCCCGGCGGTCGATGTGCTCGGCGCGATCGCCCGCGAGCATGCCCTGCATCTCGTGATCGGCGTTATCGAACGCGCCGGCGGCACGCTGTATTGCACGGCGCTGACCTTCGACGAACACGGCACCCTGAACGCGCGCCGCCGCAAGCTCATGCCGACCGGTTCCGAGCGGCTGGTGTGGGGCTTTGGCGACGGCTCGACGCTCGGCGTCGCCGCGACGCCGCTCGGCCGGATAGGCACGGTAATCTGCTGGGAAAACTACATGCCAATGCTACGCGCCGCGATGTACGCGCAGAAGATCGAGATTTACTGCGCGCCCACCGCGGACGGCCGGCCGACCTGGCTGCCGTCGATGCAGCACATCGCGCTCGAGGGCCGGTGCTTCGTACTGACGGCCAACCAGTTCTGCCGGCGCAGCGACTACCCCGAGGACTACGCCTCGAACCTTCCCGGCGACCCGGACGCGATCGTCTCACGCGGCGGATCGGCGATCGTCGATCCGCTCGGTCGCACGCTCGCAGGGCCCCTGTGGGACCGCGAGGGCATCATCACTGCCGAGATCGACCTCGCTGCCGTGACCCGTGCGCAGTTCGACTTCGACCCGGTCGGCCACTACTCGCGGCCCGACGTGTTCTCGCTGACGGTCGACACTCGCCCCAAGGCCGCAGTCACCTTCGAGTAGCGCCGCCGCCGCATCGCTGCCGGCGGCCTGCAATGCGGACCTGTGCCTCAATTTGTCGTCCGCACCCTGCCTGGCGGCCGATAAGTTCCGGCTGCGTCACAGTTTCCGGCCACGTTAGGTAAATAAAGTAAATCGATCGCCGGTTTTGGATGACCGGATTTGCGGCCTGGTGCCGATGGCTCCCGTTCGAGAGTGCAGGCAAGAACCTATGGCCACACTGCCCTTCCCCCGCCGACCCGGGCTGAGTCTCGCCTTCCTGTGGTGCTATCCGCTGCTGGTTGCCGCGTGGACACTCGGTCGCTGGGGTGGCGACGAGGCGACGGCGGTGTTCGCCTCACTCAACCCGCTGCTGGCGCAGCTGGTCGCGATCGCACTCGTCACGCGCCTGCTGCTGGCTGGCACGGTCTCCGGCCTTCGCCGCGCCGCCTGGCTGTGCGTTCTCGGCGCGATGGTCAGCGACTTCCTCGCCACCGCCGCCTGGGCGAACGTCGCGTTGTTCGACGGCAGCTACTACGGCACCTGGGTCGATGCGCTGTTCCTGCTCTACTATCCGCTGTTCGCCGCCGCGTGCGTGCTGCTGTTCAAGGACCAGGGCGGCTCGTTCCGCCGGCGCCGCATCTGGCTCGACGTGGCGACGTTCACGCTCGGCCTCGGCACGGCACTGTGGATACTGGTGTTCGGACCGGCCGCCAGCGCCGGCGGCCAGACGGCCGGGACGCTGGTCGCGACCTTCGGCTACAGCGCCGGCAACACGCTGACGATGGTGGCCGCGGCGCTGCTGTTCATGCAGATCATGTACTGGAAGAGCGAGCGCTCGGTCATGCTGCTGCTCGGCTCCGTGCTGTGCACGCTCGTGACGGACACCGGCTGGGTCATCTCGCAGATCAACGACTCGTACTCGCTCGGCGCCCTGATCGACGTCGGCTACTGCTTCAACCACGCCTTCCTCGCAACCGCCGCAGTGCTCGAGTTCCGGCGCGTCAGGCCGGCCGAGCTCGAGGTGGCGCGCGAGGGCAACGTCTACAGCTTCCTGCCCGTATTCGCGGTGCTGCTCGCGATCGTGATGCTGTTCGGCGCGCAGCTCAACACGCACGGCGTCCAGTCCACCGTGCTGTTGTGCGTCGTGCTGGCCGGCGCGGGGCTCATCGCCGCACGCCAGATGAGCGTGCGGCATGACGTGCTGCGCCTCAACCGCGCACTCGCCGCACGCCAGACCGAGGTCCGGCTCACCGAACTGGTGCGCCGCAGCGCCGACCTGATCACCGTCATCAATGGCGACGGCCGGCTGTGCTACGTGAGCCCGGCGGCGCGGTCCGTGCTCGGCGTCGACGCCGAGCGGCTGCTCGATACGCCGGTACTGGCGCTGCTCGGCGCCGCCAACGAGGCGCGGCTGGCATCCTTCCTCGCGGGACTCGGCGCCGATGGCGTGCCGCCGACGGATCTCGAGGTCGAGTTGCAGACGCCGCGCGGCGAGCGCCGCAACCTGCAGGTCAGCGGCAGCGATCATCGCTCGAGCTCGGCGATCGCCGGACTGACGCTCACCATCCGCGACGTCACCGAACACAAGCGCCTCGAGGAGCAGTTGCGCGCGCTCGCGTTCTACGACCCGCTGACGCTGCTTGCCAACCGCTCACTGTTCGCCGACCGGGTGCGGCACGCGGTCGACCGCATCGTCGACGGCCTCACGCCGGCGGTGCTGTTCATTGACCTCGACAACTTCAAGACCATCAACGACGGTCTCGGCCACGGCGCCGGCGACAAGCTGCTCTGTGCCTGTGCGCAGCGCATCGTGCAGGGCACGCGTGCCGCCGACACCGTCGCGCGCCTCGGCGGCGACGAGTTCGCGGTGCTGATCGACAACGCCGCCGGCCCCGACGCGGCGCTCGCGGTCGCGCAGCACGTCCTCAGGTCGCTGACGGCGGTGCTCGAGATCGACGGTCGCGAGCTGCACGTCACCGCCAGCATCGGCGTGTGCGTCGCAGGCGCGCAGACCACCACCGAGCACCTGCTGCGCAACGCGGACGCCGCCATGTACCGCGCCAAGGCGCTCGGCAAGGGGCAGGCGGTGCTGTTCGAGGCAGAGATGGCGAAGGCCGCCCGCCGCCGGCTGCTGATCGAGCAGGAACTCGCCTCGGCACTCGAACGGCAGGAGCTGTTCGTTCACTACCAGCCGATCGTCGACCTGAAGAGCGCCCACCTGGTCGGCGTCGAGGCTCTGATGCGCTGGCGTCACCCGACGCGCGGCACGGTGATGCCGGCCGAGTTCATCCCGATCGCCGAGGAGACCGGCCTCATCGTACCGATGACGCAGTGGATCCTGCGCCAGGCCTGCCACGACGCGGCGAGCCTGCGCGGCGCCGTGCACCACGGCGAGGGCCTCCGGCTGTCGGTCAACATCTCAGGGCGCTACCTGCAGCACCGCGACATGCTGAGCGACGTGCACGAGGCGCTGCGCGAGAGTGGGCTCGAGGCGGACTCGCTGGTGCTCGAGGTGACCGAGAGCCTGCTGCTGCAGGAGTCACCGGAGCTCGAGCAGCGCCTCGCCGCCCTCAAGGAACTTGGCGTGCGGCTCGCACTGGATGACTTCGGCACCGGCTACTCCTCGCTCGCCTATCTGCACCGCTTCCCGCTCGACGTGCTCAAGATCGACCGCTCGTTCATCCAGCAGCTGAGCGGCGAGGGCGCCGAGCGCGCCAAGGACGCCACTGCGCTCGCACGGGCCATTCTGACGCTGGCGGAGGCGCTCGGCCTCGACACGGTCGCCGAGGGCGTCGAGATCGAGTCGCAGCGCGAGGCGCTGCTCGCGCTCGGCTGCCAGACGGGGCAGGGGTTCACCTTTGGCAAGCCCATGCCGCTGCCCGAGCTCCTGACGTGCCACGCCGCGAGGCGCCGCGAGGTGCTCGCCGAGAATCTCACGGGTCCCGTCGAGTTCACGGCGACCGGCCGGTTTCGCCGCGTCCCGTCCTGATCAGCTGCCGGGCTCCAGGGCCCGGGCGGCGAGGGCCGACGCACTGCTGGTCTCCTGGCACGTGCGCCCGTCGTCGAGGTCCGTCGCCTCGCCCGCGGTGGCGTCCGGCGGCCGCGGCGGCGGCACCGCTCGTTGGGTGCAGAGCCGCGCCCGGCGCAGCACCTCGCCGTTGACCCCGGGCATCCGCGCCAGCATCTCGGCGAGCAGCTGTGCATAGAGCTGGGCGGCGGCGCTGCGCGGCGCGTACGCCGGCAGCGGCGCCCGCCGCACGCTCATGCGCTCGATCTCGCTCCAGTACGGGATCTCGGTGGCGAGCGTGACCGGGAAGCCGCTGCGCGTCGCATTGATGACATCGACGTGCAGCGAGCGCCGCCGGTCCACCATCGAGAAGAACGGCAGCAGCTCGACGTCGTCCCAGCCTTCCCGGGCGATGAATTCCTGCAGTCGCGAGAGCATGCGTACCGACAGTGGCGCCGGCTGCATCGGCACGACGAGGGCGTCCGCTGCGCGGAGTACGTTCTCGGTGAGCAGCGAGATCCCCGGCGGGCAGTCGAGGAACAGGAAATCGTAGTGCTCGCGCAGCACCATCGTCATCTTCAGCAACCGCTCGGTCGGGTGCTTGCGCTCGCTGAGGTGCACGTCGAAGTGACGATACGAGAAGTCCGCCGGCAGCAGATCGAGGTGCCGGTGCGGCGTCGGGACGATGAGTTCCGGCAGCTCGCGCTTGCCGGCGACGAGCTTCCTGGCCGAGGCGCGCTCGTTAGCGGCAGCCTGCAGGGTCCAGGTCGCGGCGCCTTGCGGGTCAAGGTCCCACAAGAGCGTACGGCACCCCAGGCTGGCCGCCAGATACGCAAGGTTGACCGCGGTCGTCGTCTTGCCGACCCCGCCTTTGATGTTGGTAACTGCAGTGATGTTCATGGGCAGAGCGACTTGTGGACCCTAAGGCAACCGCCGTGCCTGCGCGGCCCGGCCCGCGCGCGCGCTGCGGCGCAACAGCCGCGGCCGGGCAGGCGGCAGACGGCTGGCCCGCCTCACTGCTTGCCCGCCGAGTAGCCGAAGTCGATCGACAGCAGCGCACCGGTGATCGGCGCAGCCTCGGACTGGCCGAGATAGTGGACGAGGCCGGCGACTTCGTCCGTGGTCACGAAGCGCGCGCGCGCGCCCTGCGGGTAGCCGTCGAGCAGCCGCCTGAGGTAGCCCGCGGGATCACCGCCGCCGTAGGCCCGCGCCTGGAACTCGAGCATCGGGCTCGCGACGTCGCCTGGGCATACCGCATTGACGCGCACGCCGTGCGGGGCGAGCTCGAGTGCCAGCGCCTTCGTGAATATCGACACCGCGCCCTTCGACGCGCAGTAGAGCGCGGCGCCCGCATTGCCCTGCAGGCCGGCGTCGCTCGACAGGTTCACGACGAAGCCCTCGCGTGCCTGCAGCGCCGGGATGGCCGCCGCGGTCATGAAGTAAAGCGCCTTCACGTTGACGTCGAACACCGCCTCGTAGTCCGCCTCGGTCGTCGCCGCCGTCGGGCCCTCGCGCCACAGCCCGGCCGCGTTCACGAGCCCGTCGAGGCCGCCGGCGGTGGCCACGGCCCACGCCACGGTGGCGCGGCAGTCAGCCACGGCCCGCAGGTCGGCGATGCGCGCCGGCGCGCCGAGCGGACCGGCGACTGCATCGAGCGCGGCGGCACTGACGTC
>Ga0181519_10002799_pt1 | contig 14576 bp, 17 predicted proteins | sample PEATcosm2014_Bin_26_FD_121102 | JGI IMG/M metagenome (GOLD analysis project Ga0181519, IMG submission 121102) | Peatland microbial communities from MTU Mesocosm Facility, Houghton, MI, USA - PEATcosm2014_Bin02_10_metaG | ecosystem: Environmental > Terrestrial > Soil > Wetlands > Peat | place...
GCCAGGGTGCGGGACTTTACCTTGCCGTCTTCGCGATAGGACTCGCGGAGGAGGATGGCCGGGGGAGAGGTCCGGTTAGGAACCCGCGCGATATACATGCGCATTATATAAACGAAATAAACTTATATTGCAATTACACAATAGTAATTTACATGCCTACTTTAGTCATAGAAGATCATGGTTACCTGCTGACATTCAAGCACTTAACCACTTTTCAGCCGGGAAGTTCCGTCTGAGCGGGGCCTTTGTTTTCGCGCGACAGCCGCTCGCCGGAGCAGCTGACCCACGGAGTTGAAACTCACATAAGATATTCAGCATTTGCGGAGCAGGGGCCTTCAGGCCCATGAATGCAATGGCAAGATTTTGTAAGCCTTTAGGCCCGGGCCTTTCTCCGATCGCTGTTTGCTTTGTGGAGTGGGCATTTCCGTTTCCAACATGGGCGCTGAAGGAGTTCCTACGGAATCCCGACGATCTTGTGCGTCTGCAGGCTTAGCCGCCACTGCGGATGCGCCAGGCAATAGCGCACCGCCAGCTCCGTGTTCGCCGCTCGATTCGGCCCGTCCATCGGCTGCAGAAAGAAGTGCCGGAAAGCCAGCAGCTCAAAATCCGCCGGGTCCATCCCCGCCTGAGGAAACACCAGCTTCAGCTCGTCGCCGCTCCGCTGCCGGAACTCCGCGCCCGCCTTGGGACTGACGCACACCCAGTTCAGGGCAGCCGATGCGGCCAAGGTCCCATTCGTCTCCACCGCTACTTCAAAATTGCGCAAATGTAGCGCCTGAATCAGCTCCACATTCAGTTGCAGCAGAGGCTCGCCGCCGGTGCACACCACGTAGCGCCTGCCCAGCGTCGGTTCTTTCGGCCACTTTTCTTCCACCGCCGTGGCCAGTTCTTCGGCGGTCTCGAACTTGCCCCCGCCCGCGCCGTCCACGCCCACAAATTCCGTATCGCAAAACCTGCAGACGGCCGACGCCCGATCCGCTTCGCGCCCCGACCACAGGTTGCAGCCGGCAAACCGGCAAAATACCGCCGCCCGCCCCGCCTGCGCGCCTTCGCCCTGCAGAGTATAAAAAATCTCCTTCACCGCGTAACTCATGCCGACGCCTGCGAATCCCGGTAAGTCAGCGGATCACGGATCCCGTTCTCCCGGAATCCCTTCTGTCGCAGCAGGCAACTGTCGCACTCGCCGCACGGCTCGCCCCCTGTCCCCGGATCGTAGCAACTGCTGGTCAGCGCGTAGTCCACCCCCAGTTCCAGGCCGCGCGCAATGATTTGCGCCTTGGTCAAGTCAATCAGCGGCGTATGAATCTTCAAATGCTGGTGGCCCTCCACGCCCGCCTTGGTGGCCAGGTTGGCCATCTTCTCATATGCCGCAATGAATTCCGGCCTGCAGTCGGGATAGCCGCTGTAGTCCAGCGCGTTGACCCCAATGAATACGTCGCTCGACCCCAGAACCTCTGCCCAGGCCAGCGCAAAACTCAAAAATATCGTATTGCGCGCCGGCACGTAGGTGATCGGAATGTCGTGCGACATCTCGTCCATCGTCCGTCCCTTCGGCACGGCGATATCGCTGGTCAGCGCCGAGCCCCCAAAGATGCGCAGGTCGATGGTGGCCACCCGGTGCGCTGCGGCGTCCAGGTGGGCGGCCACGCGGCTGGCGGCCTCCAACTCAAAAATGTGCCGCTGCCCGTAGCTGAACGAAAGCGCGTAGCTCTCGTAACCCTGCCCGCGGGCAATCGCCAGCACCGTGGCCGAATCCAGACCCCCACTCAACAAAACCACTGCTTTCATCTTTGATTCCATCTGCGCGACCTTTGTTCCCTCTCTCCGATTGCGTGCGGGTACAGGCTCCTCAATCTGCGACTGAGTCCTGCTCGGTATGCGACTGAGTCCCGCTTTGTAACAGGGCACGACTTTAGTCGTGCCGAAAAAGCCTGGAAAACGAACGGGGCTTTAGCCCCTGCTACCGTCCATTCCAGCGATTCAACCGAATTTACGCATTTCTCCGCAGCCTCTTTCGCCCTCCGGAAGAGGACACCCTACGAAAGAGAATACCGCTTATCGCCCCGTTGGACCGTCCTCTGATGCTGCCGCCAACTCGCCAACTCGCCCTCTCCGCGTCAGCGGAGGCGAGCTCGTGCGAGAGCGCCTTACTTGATGTTGTCATTTTGAATCTATAGCTTGCAGGAAAGAAAATCTTTGATTTGTCTGCCGGAAACAACCCCGGCTTGCCGCAAAACCCAATGGAACCCGCGCCGGGTTGAGTGTTGTGGGTTACGGTTCCACGCTGACCAGAATGCAGGTGATGTTGTCGTTGCCGCCGGCCTTGTTGGCGGCATTCACCAGCCGGGCGCACTGCGCTTCCAGCGGCCCATCCACCACCAGCAACTCCTCGATCTGCGGGTCGCTGAGTTCGCGGGTCAGTCCATCCGAGCAGAGCAGAAACCGGTCGCCGGGCTCGGCCTTCAGCGCGAAGATGTCCGGCGTGACCTTGCGCTGCGTCCCCACCGCCCGCGTGATCACGTTGCGCAGTGGCGACCGCAGCGCTTCGGCCCGCGACATCCGGCCCAACCGCACCTGTTCTTCCACCAGCGAGTGATCCAGAGTAACTTGCTCGAATTTGCCCGCGCGCAGCCTGTAGCAGCGGCTGTCGCCGATATTCAGCACCGCCACCTGGTTTTCCTGCGCCACCAGCGCCACCAGCGTAGTGCCCATTCCATTCAATTTGTGGTTGCGCTGTGCCCGGCTGAAGATCGCTTCGTTGACGGCCTCGATCGCCACTTCGGCGGCATTCGCCAGCGGGATTGTCTCGGCGTCGGACCGGTCGCTCAGCAGGCGCAGTGTCTCGTCCACCGCCAGCGAACTGGCAATTTCTCCCGCCGCGGCGCCGCCCATCCCGTCGCAAACGACAAATACTCCGTGCTCGACGGAGTAACCGAATGCATCTTCGTTGGAGGGGCGCTTTCGGCCGCGGTCGGTGACCGCCGCAGCCGTGTAGTGTACAACAGCCGTCGACAAGAAGAATCTCCCGTTGCTCAGTGTACACGGGCTGCCAACCCCTACAAACGCCGATCAATCGGCACAGGGCAAAAGACTTCCGTCAATGCCCATTCTGGAAATCACCGGTATCCGGAACCCAGGGCGGAACGCCTAGTTCAAATATCTCCAGCGCCTCTCCATTCAGCACGGCCACCCGCCGTCCTGAAGGCGAAATCGCCACATTCCCTCCCGCGTCCAGCACCGGATTCACTTCCGCTGTCAGCGCCAGGTGTCCATTGGCTGCGTCATAAACGTGGACCACCTGCCCTTTCAGATCGTCGGTGGTCAGCGGGGTGGATGCAGTGATGGACTTCGCCACCACCAGCGCTTCCTGCGCCAGCCGAGTACCGCTTTGCGCCATCACCAGCAGCGGCCACACCTCGTGGTCCGAGAGCTGCACCTCCCACAGAACCCTCCCGCTGGTGGTCAGCGCCTGCAACTTGTGGTCGCCCAGCGTATTGCAGACCGACGCAACAAATTCGTGCTGGCTCACAAAGCTGCTGCCCGGTGCGCAGGTCGAAAGCAGCCGCGCAACCGGCGTTACGCCTCCGCCAAAGGAGTGCTCGCTCAACTGCCACTCAATGCCCCGCGCGTGCAGGCTCTCCAGGTAGCCGCTCCGGTTGATCGGCAGGTGAATCGCGGCGTTCAGCCTGCTCGACAGCATCACCTGGCCGCTATCCCGGTGCAGAATGCGCAGAATCAGATCGGTTTGGCTTTTCTCCTCGGTTGCCTTCCCCCCGGCTGAGGTTGCCGATGCCCAGAGCGATGCTTCCGGCCCCTTGGCTGCAACCGGCTCGCGCGACCCAGCCACCAAAAACTCCTGCGAAGGGTCCATCTCGATCCATTCCAGGGTCCCCGGAAAGCGCAATCCAGGTTTCAGTTCGAGCGCCGCGTCTCCCTGCTTCAATTCGGCTCCATCGCGCAGCAGAAAATGCTTGTCTTTCAGCATCCACAGGTACCGGCCACGGTCGTGCAGCGTCCACACCGCTTCCGCTTCCACCGCGCCCGAAGGCAGCGCAAGCACCAGTGCCCGGATGTGCCGCTCGTCGCTCCCCTTGTCCGAATCCTCCTCTCGCCGGATCAGGCCCGGTACTCGAAAGGTGAACAGCAGGTGGTTCTCATCCAGAAAGTCGAGCGATGCATAGCTGATGTTTTGTCCAAGATAGCCGGATCCCGGCGCGGTGAACCCCAGCGCCTCCACGTCAATCGAAAACGCCGGCGGTTGCGATGCTTTTGCGGCCGTGCGCGCCGGCTGCGCAAATCCAGGCGCGCCGCTGCCCTGAGCCTGTCCCTGAGTCTGACCCTGCGCCCATCCTTGCTCTCCGAAGCCAACCCCGCCTGCGCACAGCAACGCGCACAAGGCCGCCCGTCGCAGCCCTGCAGGCGTCCACAATCTCCTCTGAGAAAACCCATTCGGCATCGCCTGCTATTCTCGCCGATCTCCCCTGTTCCTGGCTGTGATACGTCGCCCGCACGCGTATGCGACAGTTAAGAAAGGATGGAAATCAAAAGCAAACCCGGCCGCCGTCTGGCATTTCTTGGCTATGCAGCCTGCGCCACTGCCGGCAGTCTGTGGGGAACGGGCTTCTACTTTGGCCGCCTGGCGCTCAATGAGATGAGCGTCGAGAACATGGTCCTCTACCGGTTTCTCTTTGCCTGTCTGGGCATGGTTCCGGTGCTCTACGCAAATCGCCGCCGCCTCCGCTTCACTTTGCCCGAAGTGCGCATGCTGCTCTACTCGGCGGCCCTGGGAATCCCCATCCAGTTCCTCATTCAGTTTCACGGCTTGGCCCGCACCACGGTCAGCCATGCTTCTCTGATGGTTGGCGCAATGCCCGTCCTGCTCGCCGCCGCCGCCGCGCTCTTTGCCGGTGAGCGTCTCGACTGGATCGGCTGGACGGCTCTCTGCGGATCCACCATCGGTGCCGCGCTCATTGTGCTGGGCGGCAGCCGCGGCCCGGCAACTCATGGACAACCATCCCTGGTGGGCGACCTCATGGTGGTCGCATCGCTCTGCACCGCTCTGGCATGGATCTTGCTCAGCAAGAAGCTGATGCAAAGCCACACTCCCGCGGTCGTCACTGCCTTCACCATCCTTTCCGGAACCGTCATGCTCGCCTGTTGGGTCCTCGCCCCATGGCTGCTGCGACTCTCGTTACCCGGCGCATGGCTTCCCCGCGCCTGGGCGGCGTCTCCCCCTCCTTTTGCCGGCATCAGCCTTACCGCCTGGATCGCGCTGGCCATCAGCGGATTGCTCTGCACCGCCACCACCACCTTGCTATGGAACTGGGGAATTCACCACGTTCCGGCTTCGCGCGCCGGGGTCTTCCTCAACATCGAACCGGCACTGGGCTCCTGGCTCGGTGTGCAGTTGCTCGGCGAGCACCTAGGCCCCTACGCGGGTCTTGGCGGGGCGCTGATCCTCGGCGCGGCCGTCACCCTCACCACCCGCAGCCACCAGCCCGAGCCCGATATCCTTCTCGAATAATTCGATTTCCCTTTTCTGCCCACCGAAAGCGTTGAAGGGCATAGAATCGCGCTCGTCTATGGAAGAACCGAAAAGTCGAGAGTACTCGTCCTCTTGAGCATCATCGGGAACTAAGGCGCATTGCGGCCAAAGATGAACGGGCAGAATTTCCTCCTGTAGGGAGGAGGGATATTAGCCCAGGCCGGGGTCCCCGGCGCGCGGGCCCTTTGCGCACCGGGGTGGAAGGACAAGTGAAGCGTAGTCCTGGGTTGCGGCCCACAGAGAGCTCAAGCCCTGGGGTCCTGTAGCGCGGCGAATCTGCCAACAAGTTAGCATTCATGCGATTGACCTGCGCCATGAGCCGGCCCTTGATGATCGACGAATCCCTCCTGTGGCATACTGATCTTCCACGCGATGCCGTTCCCCTTGACGACCGCGTGACCATCCCCCATGGAGGACATGTTCGATGAAGATCCGCACGACTCTTGCAATTGCAGTAGCTGTCTGCTCGCTTTTTGCCCTCGCCGCCACCCCGTCACGCGCCCAGGATCACGGAAACCACTCCGGCTACATGCATGCTCTGACCGATCTGCGCCTCATGCGCGCCTACCTCAATCGCTGGGGCGACAACGACCGCGTCGACGATGAGTCCCAGCGTGCCATTGCCGAAATCGACGAAGCCATGCGCAATATTCGCGAGGCTCGGATCGATGACCACAAGCAACTCAACGATCACCGTGAAATCGACTTCCACATGAGCCAGCCGGAGCGCTATCACAAGGCTCTCGAAGCGGGTCGCGCCGCCGCCCAAGACGTGGGCAGCGAAGGCGAGTGGGGCGAGCAACCCGGCCTCAAGGAACGCGTTCGCGGCCATGTCGAGGCCGCCAACCAGATCGTTGACCACATCGTTCACCGCGTGGAAGGCCGCTGAGCTTCTATGCTCGGCGTGCTCCTCGCGGTGCGTCGTATCCCATCCCGCAAAAACAACAACCCCGGCCGAAGCCGGGGTTGTTGAGCGAAACTTGCGGATCGCTATGCCTTGGCGGCTACGCGTCCCACTTCCTTCAGACGGGCGGCCTTGCCGCGCAGTCCACGGATGTAGAACAGCTTGGCGCGGCGCACGCGGAAGCTGCGAATCTTTTCGATCTTGTCGACGACTTTGGAATTGAACGGGAAGATACGCTCCACGCCCTGCCCAAAACTCATCTTGCGCACGGTAAATGTGCCCTGAGGGCCACGGTTGATGGCGATGACCAGACCTTCAAACGCCTGCAAGCGCTCCTTATCGCCTTCCTTGATCTTGACTTGGACGCGAATCTGGTCGCCGGGGACGAACTCGGGGAGGTCGGTGCGCTTGAGCTTATCCGCCAAGCGCTGCATTACGGGATGAATGGACATAGTCGTTTCCTGCTCTTGAACTCAGAAATCTCAGTTTATCAGACAATTGATTCGAATGCCTAATCGCCCGCCCAATCCCGCTGCGGTATAGTGCTCTAGGACCGTGATCAAGCCTTTTCGTAATTCGGACTCGGGGTTTGGGTGCCCCAGGTCCCGCTTCTGGGACCTGGGAAAGCACGAATCTAACCGGTCACGGTACTAAGACCAGATTCTTCCGGAGGCAACCTCAATGCAGCAGCCCCACACGCCAAGCCAAGCCGCAAGTGACACCCAGCGCGCCCTGCTCCGCCACACCGTTGCCACCGTTGCCTACCGCGCCGCCCGAGCCGTGGAGAACGCTGCTCCCACCTTTGCCGATTTCGATGGCGTGGGACGCCGGCCCGTGCAGATTCTGACCCACATGGGCGACCTCTTCGACTGGGCGCTCAGCATGGCCCAGGGCTCTCCAAGCTGGCAAAACTCCACTCCGCTTTCATGGAACGAAGAGTGCAGCCGGTTCTTCGCCGCGCTGACCGCCTTCGATGCCTATCTCGCCACCGATGAAAGACTCCTAGCCCCTGCGGACCGTCTCATCCAGGGTCCCATCGCCGACGCGCTCACTCACGTCGGCCAGCTGGCCATGCTGCGCCGTCTCGCCGGATGCCCCACCCGTGGCGAAAACTTCTACGTCGCCTCCGTCGAGCCCGGCCGCGTCGGCCTTGACCAGCCTGCCCCGGTCAAGCCCTTCTAGGATTCTACCCAGAGAATTGAGTGCCTCATGTCCCTCGCTTTTGGGGACATGGGAGAGCACTGGCCCGTTAGTCCGCCTCGGAAGACATATTCATGGACCGAATCAATCGGGCTGCGGGTGCCCCATCCTTTCCGCGTTCTGTGCGGAAAGGGTGGGCAGCCACTGACCCACGAGAGGCAAATCACAAAGGTTCTTCGTTCCGGATCTCTTCCAGCAGTTTCAGATCCTGTTTGCTCAGCGCCGCCTTTTCCAGCAGATCCGGCCGGTTGACCAGCGTCTTGCGCAACTGCTGCGCCCGCCTCCACTTCCGGATCTCCAGATGATCTCCGTTCAGCAGCACCGCTGGCGTCTTCAGCCCGGCAAATTCCGCCGGCCGCGTGTAGTGCGGATAATCCAGCAGTCCACCCGCCCCGTGCTGCGACCGTGGCACGCCATCCACATCCGAATCGATCTCCGCATCCGCCACGCCGAAGCTCTCGTACTCGCTCGAAGCCTGGTTCCCCAGCACCCCCGGGATCAGCCGCATGGCTGCGTCGATCAGCACCGCCGCCGCCAGCTCTCCTCCGCTCAGCACGTAGTCTCCGATGGAGATCTCTTCGTCGCAATACAATTCATTGACCCGCTCGTCGACGCCTTCGTACCGCCCGCACACCAGCACCACCCGGTCCAGCGTGGCCAGTTCCCGCGCAATCGCCTGTGTAAACGGCCGCCCCTGCGCCGAGAGCAGAATCACCCGCGTCCGAGCCGGCTCAGCAGCTCCGCTTACCTCGCCATCAAGCTGCTCCGCTGACTTGCTAATTTGCTGACTTGCTGACTCGCTGACTTGCAGTCTTTCCCGCTCCGCCTTCGGCGCAATCCCCATCGCCGCAAAGGCTTCCGCCAGCGGTTCCGGTTTCAGCACCATCCCCTCGCCGCCCCCAAACGGACGGTCGTCCACCGTGCGGTGCCGGTCGTGCGTGAATTCTCGCAGGTCGTGGGCGCGGATCTCCACCAACCCCTCGCTCAGTGCGCGGCGCAGAATGCCGTTCTCCATGAATCCGCTGAAGAAGTCGGGGAAGATGCTGACAATGTCGAATCGCATGCGTTCCTATGATAACGGGCGCGGCAAAGCGAACACGGCAAAGCGGGCGCGGTTTCTCGGTTGCCACGCATCGTGCGTCGGATTCTCAGGGAAGGGAAGTGTGCGTGTTTTACCCAGCAACCCAAGGATCGGTGCGCGCGGCTCTTGCTGACTCAAAATCCCGCGAACTCGCCAAAACGCGAACCTCGTCAGCCCCGTTAGCCCCGCCAACTCCGCTAACCCCGCTAACTCCGCCAACCTCGCTAGCCTTTCGCCTCAATCACCAGCTTCGCCGCCGGCGGATTCAAATCTACCAGCCCTTCCGGCAGGGCCATCTCGATCCGCTTCGCCTCCAGGTCGATCCGTCGCAGAAAGCTCTTGGCAAAGGGAATCAGCACTTCGCCGTGCGCGCCGCGCACCACCAGCAGCGCCACCGGGCCGGCGCTTCGGTCCACGTCTTCAATCTCGCCCACAGCGGCAGCCGCGTCCGCGCCGGCAACATCGAAAACCGTGCAGCCAATCAGGTCGCCGGTGTACACTTCGTCTTCGCCCAACGGCGCGCGTTCCGTCAGTGGAATGGCGACAATCATCCCCGCCAGCTTTTCGGCGGCGGAAATGTCGTCGTAGCCGGCAAAGTGCAGCACGATGCCGCCCTTGTGCAGCCAATGTGCCTTCAGTTCGATGCAGCGGGGTTCCCGGATGCCAGGCGCAGCTTCTTTTTCTCCCGAAGGCCGTGCGGATTGCACAGACGGTTTCTCAGGCCCAAGAAGCCAGAGCTGCTTGCGGTCGGCAAATTTCTCGGGGAAATCGGTCAGGATCTCGGCGAAGACTTCGCCCTTGCGTCCTTGCGGGCGGCTGATACGCGCAAGCCAGGCCCATGCTTCAGGTGCTGTCATCTCTGCCTCCGGAGCGAGCCAGCGGCAGATGCTACCGCACTACGCTTCGTCGTCTTCCTCGAGGATGTCCAGCGTGTAGCGATGGTGCAGCTTCATGCTGACGGCGCCGAGGATGGTGCGCACCGAACGCGCGGTGCGTCCTTGCTTGCCGATGACCTTGCCCACATCCTGAGGCGCAACCCGAAGTCTCAGGACCGTGTTCTCGTCCCGACCCACGGATTCAACTTCAACGGCTGCCGGTTCATCTACCAGAGCTCGCGCAATTTCGCGAACCAGTTCATCTACTGCGACCATATCGAGTTGGGTCATGTCTTGCCCCTGACCTGATGCTCTTCAGATTTGTGCAACTCGGCCCGTGGGCGAATACTAACAGTAAATGCCCCCTGCCGTCTGCAAGGGGTACGTATTTACTTACCATCGCGCCCATAACTGTCGCTAGGGTCGGAAAGTATATCTGAACGGGAAATTAGGCGGCGACCGGAACAGGAGCCGGATTCTTGGCCACCAGCTTCGCAACCACCGGCGTAAACTGCGCGCCGACGCTCACCCAATGGGCAATGCGCTCGTGCTTCAATTCGACCGAGGCCGGATTCGTGCGCGGGTTGTAGGTGCCGACCACCTCGATGGAACGGCCATTGCGGGCGCGGTCCTTCTCAATGACCACGATGCGGTAGAAGGGCTGCTTGCGGGCGCCAAAACGCGCCAAACGAATCATCACCACGGCTATACGGTTCCTTTCAAAAACCTGTGCTCTGTTGCGACTCCAGGGGACTTGCAGAAGTGCGCGGATCTCCTCACCCTTCCCGGCCCTTTTCCGGCCCGGACCCAGACTGAACTCGATGAAAACCCGCCGTACCTCATTCAGGGCCAAGCAAGAACGCCGAGCCACTCAAGACACAACACCTAAGTATCGCCGAAATCAGCCCCCTGAAGCAAGTTTTTGCAGCGGCGGCGCTGCGGCCCAGCTCGAAATCCATAGGTTATCCTTCACAGGTACAATTTCTGCACTATGCTGATACGTCTGGCGATAATCGGTTTGCTTATCCCGCTGGTGGCGGTAGGGGGGCTGGCTTTTCAGGGCGGGCTCGCAGGGGCGCCAAAACAAAGGCTCACAAAGCCGGACACTAGCAAGAGCGGACAGCAGCCGGCAGAAACCAAAAAAAGCAATCAACCCGCACCAGATGCGCCAACAGCCATCGGAGGCCCATCCTCTCAAGTAGATGATGCTGCAAAAGAGGAAGCACACGAGAATCTCAAAATACAGAAGGAGCTAGCGCTGTTTACCGGTCTGTTGGTATTCGTTGGACTCCTGCAAGCGGGGACAATGGCCTGGCAAGCGTGGCTTTTGTGGGGATCCTTGGCTGAAATTCATACCCAGGCCGGACACATGGAGCGCCAAACCAAGGTTCTGGAAGACTCCGTTGCCGTTGCTCAAAAGAGCGCGAATGCTTCCCTTGCTCAAGTGGAGGCCGCAAAGAGCACGCAACGAGCGCAGCTCAGGATTGAATTTGCTGAGCCAGACTTTGTTTTCAATGAGGAATTGGGCGGGTACCCCCTCCGCTATCAAGTGTTTTTGGATGGAACTACGCGTGCCTATATACCGCAAAATTCCATTTTTGCGTACATGGGGAAGACTGCCAGAGCGAAAAGGGGCGTATCTATGGAGTTGCACATTCCCCGCAATTTCGCCCCAGAGATGAGCCCATACAAGGACTACACCCTGCTTCGTAAAAACGAGGAAGGGTTCCCAGATGTGGACACTGATCCCGGCAAATCGGATCTGGTTGAGAAGCACAACTTCACTGTGTTTGTGGACGGATACATTGGCTACCGGGATATCTTTGGCGACGAATGGAACTTGGGAATCGACCGCGTTTGGGTTCCAAATTCCAGACTTTATGGCGAGGGCGCTACTGGAGGCATGTGGGTGCCGTTCAGCAGCGGACGCTACGATACCCACCGAAAGGTAGATACAAGCCACCGTGAGCAATTTCTTAAGGAACGGGAAAATGCAAGTTAGGACGCTACCCCGCCCGCGGCTCCCGCCCCCGCTCCCGCCTCCCCTCTGCTAAAGTTGCAGGCAAGCTATTTCGGGGCGTCCGAACCATGCAGCGTGAGTATCGCAAAGCCTTCTCACAATCTCTGAACCGGGAAATGGAACTGCTCGTCTTCGGCCACGCCGGTGCGCCGGTCCTCGCCTTCCCCACCTCCGCCGGGCGCTTCTACGAGCTGGAAGACCACGGCGTCGTCGCCGCCCTCGAACCCCGCATCTCATCCGGCGAACTCCAGCTCTTCTGTGTCGATTCCGTCGACGCCGAAAGCTGGTACAACCGCCGCATCTCCCCCCGCGCCCGCATCGCCCGCCACATCCAGTTCGAGAACTACCTGACCCGCGAACTCGTTCCCGAAATCTCCCGGGCCTTCGACTCCGCGAAACGTTCCGGCCCGCAGGGCATCGCCGCCTTCGGATGCAGTTTCGGCGGCTATCACGCTGTCAACCTCGCCCTGCGCCATCCCGATCTCTTCACCGCCGTGGTCTCCCTCTCCGGCGCATTCGACCTCTCGTCCTTCCTCGACGGCTACTCCGACCAGGAATCCTACCTCCACCTGCCCACCTGGTACCTGCCCAACCTGACCGATCCCTGGTTCCTCACCCGCCTGCGCCGCAACCGTCTCGTCCTCGCCACCGGCTGGGACGACCAGTGCCGCCTGCAGAACGAGCAGTTGGACCACATCCTGAACCAAAAACAGATTCCCCACCACTTCCACGTCTGGGCTGCGGAAAACGCCCACGACTGGCCCACTTGGTGCAGAATGGCGCAGGATTATCTTTGAAAAGATTCCAGGAGGATCACCCAATGAGCGCTCTCAACCCCTATGAAAGCTTCCTCGATGGCCGCCCCGTGCAGACCATTCTCGCCACAACTCCCGACGAAATCGAAACTCTGCTGGCCGCATTGATCCCGGAGCGAGCCGACGTCCCGCCCGCCCCCGGCAAGTGGAGCCCCGCCCAGATCGTCTGCCATTTGGCCGACTGCGAGGTCGTTTTCGCCTTCCGCCTACGCCAGACGCTGGCCGAAGATGCCCCCGTCATCCAGCCCTTCGATCAGGACAAGTGGGCTGAAACCTATTCCGGCATCGGCGCTGCGCAGGCTCTTTCGGCCTTCAAGGCTCTGCGCGCCTGGAACCGGCTGCTTATCGCGGCCGCGCTCCCGCACGCCGCCACCCGCGTCATGACACACCCCGAGCGGGGAACCATGACCTTCCAAACTGTTGTGGAAACCATGGCCGGCCACGATCTCAATCACCTGGCCCAACTGCGCCGCATTGCATCTGCCTGAAAGCCCGCCCGTGAGCCTTGATTTGCGTGCGTCCGGGGAGAGAACGCCCTTATTTCATTGTGTTCTTTTTGCCGCTACCCGATTTCGACGGCGCTTCCATCTTCTGCTCTCCGGCGTGGTGTTTCTTGTGATGGGCGATGGCCTTGGCAATCGCCTCCGCGGAGAGCGGGCTATGATTTTCGAAGTGCAGAACGTCATTTTCAATAGCTGATTTGGATGGGTTGGGTTCCATGGATTCCTCCTGGAGATGAGGGATGAGGCAGGAATCCCGCACTGTAATCTGCCGGGTAGGTCGCAGTCGAGATCCTGCCGGCGGGTCAAAATACACCCGCCGCGGGACGAACATCGGGCTCAGGCGCGTTCAACTTCCGCATGCCTCGGATGCCCGGCGGGGAACTTGCCTTGCGGCCGTTCCCCCGGTTCTCTTCGCGTACACCTGATGCGCATCCGGCGCGCGTCAGGTTCCCATCGATTCCACATTAAGCATAGTCCCATTTCTGTAGACCTGCTTCAGCTCTTCACGGCCTTCAGCAGCCACGCCATGTTCTTGCCCAGGTTCTTCATGGTGCGGATTCCTTCCTCATCTCGTTCCACATCCCCAATTTCGCGGCCCACTCCGATGTTCCAATAGGTAGACCCGGGAATCATCATTTCGCTGATCAGGAAGTAATGGTTCAGTGTGTCGATGGCCGCCAGAGCCCCGGCCCGCCGCACCGCCACCACCGCCGCGCCCACCTTGCGCCGCAGCATTCCTCCGTTGGCCATGGAAACATAGCCCGCCCGGTCCATCAGCGCCTTGATCTCCGGCGAAACGTCCGCGAAATAGGTCGGCGAGCCCAGCAGAATCCCGTCCGCTTTGTCGATCTTCTCGATCAGCTCATTCGCCTGATCGTCCGTCTGCGAGCACTTGCGGTCCTTGCGTCCCGAGCACTTGCGGCAGGCCTTGCAGCCGTGAATCTCCATCCCGCTCAACTCCACCAGTTCCGTCTCGATCCCTTCGCTTTCCAGTTCCTTCAACACATAATTCAGAAGAATGGCTGTATTTCCGCCTTTGCGTGCGCTGCCGTTGAAGGCAACCACGCGGATGCTTTGCGAACTCATATGCGTCTCCTTGCTTGTCGATCAAGTTGCCGGTTCTGTCTCTAGTCCGGCGCTTCCGGTCCCGGCTGCGTTCAACGCTTGCAGTGCCGCCGCAAACCGTCCCTACTATTCTGCTCTTCGAGTCAAGTCGAACAACAAGTACTCCGTCTCCCCCGCCTGGCGAGCCCGGCGCAGGCCGCTCCTGCTTCCCGCTCCGTTACAAAGGAAAACCATCCTCGGCAATCAAAAAAGACAGCCCCCGCAGACGTTGTTCTGTCCACAGAGGCTGCCCGGTTCGGGGAAACCGCGTCTTTTCATTTCAGCCGCTAGCTCCGCTAACTCCGCCAACTCCGCCAACTCCGCCGGGTGCCCCTGGTCTCGATTCTGAGACCAGGGAAAGCACGAGACCCGGTAGTCCTTCAGCAGGAACTCAGCCGTCCTCCCGCGCGTCTTTCGAGCGCGGACCGGCCGAAGGCGGCTGCCGCACCGCAGGTGCCGCGTCTTTCGAGCGCGGACCGGCCGAAGGCGGCTGCCGCACCGCAGGTGCCGCGTCTTTCGAGCGCGGACC
>Ga0181519_10002801_pt1 | contig 14567 bp, 12 predicted proteins | sample PEATcosm2014_Bin_26_FD_121102 | JGI IMG/M metagenome (GOLD analysis project Ga0181519, IMG submission 121102) | Peatland microbial communities from MTU Mesocosm Facility, Houghton, MI, USA - PEATcosm2014_Bin02_10_metaG | ecosystem: Environmental > Terrestrial > Soil > Wetlands > Peat | place...
CCCTTGATCGCCACGAAGAGATCGCCCGGTTGCACCGAACGGCTGTCCGTCACGATGCGCGCAAAGGCGGTCGACGGCGCCCCCGTCACGCGCGAATCGGTCACGGCGGCTTGGGCGTCGCTCAGTTGCCACATCGTCATTCGCCACCTCCGCGCACAGTGGTTGCACGCGCAGCGAGTGCCAGACGCGCATGCTCCTGATCGGAGAACGGCCGCTTCTTACCCATGATTTCCTGTGTACTTTCGTGTCCCTTGCCGGCGATGAGCACCACATCGGCCGCCTGCGCACCGCGCACGGCCTGCAAAATCGCGCTGGCGCGATCTTCGATGCGACGTGCGGCGTCGGGTTGCGCAAGCCCTGCGGCGATCTGCGCCATGATGTCGGCCGGCACTTCGGTGCGCGGGTTGTCGCTCGTCAGCACGATCGCGTCTGCCAGACGTTCGGCCGCCGCGCCCATTTGCGGACGCTTGCCCGCATCGCGATCGCCACCGCAACCAAACACGCAGACGAGCTTGCCGCCACGCGCTGCCGCCACCGGGCGCAGGGCTTCGAGCGTCTTGTCGAGTGCGTCGGGCGTGTGTGCGTAGTCGATGACGACCAGCGGCTGCCCCGGTTGTCCGATCTGCTCCATGCGGCCGGACACGGGGGTGAGCGTCGCCAGCCCGGCAATGGCCGCGTCTTGCGGCACACCGGCCGCCAGCGCGGCGCCCAGCACGGCCAGCGCGTTGCTCACGTTGAACTCGCCGATGAGCGGCACCGTGATCTGCTGACTGTGATCGTCGATATGCAGCGTGAAGCGCGTGCCCGCCGTCGTCGCGCGAATGTCCTCGGCACGCAACACGCGGTTGCCATGCGCCGACACGGCGTCGCCGTGAATACCGTATTCGTAGACCGGCGTCTTCCCGGCCAGACGCGCGAGCAGGCGTTGGCCCATCGCGTCGTCCCGATTGATGACTGCGGCCTTCAGGGCCGGCCAGTCGAACAGGCGCGTCTTGGCCGCCTCGTAGGCCGCCATCGTGCCGTGATAGTCGAGGTGATCCTGCGTCAGATTGGTAAAGACAGCAATGTCGAACGCCACGCCGTTGACTCGCCCCTGATAGAGACCGTGCGACGAGACTTCCATCGCGACCGCCTTCGCCCCTTGGGCGCGCAGGTCGTCGAGGCTGCGTTGCAATTGCACGGCATCCGGCGTGGTAAACCCCGTCACCGTCAGATGACCGGGGAAGCCGCTGCCGAGCGTGCCGATCACGGCACTGCGGGTGCCCGCCTTCGAGAGCAGTTGCGCGAGCCACTGACTGCACGACGTTTTGCCGTTCGTGCCGGTCACGCCCAGCATCGTCATGCCGACGCTCGGTTCGCCGTACCACAGCGCCGCCAGGGGACCGGCGAGCCAGTCGAGCCGCGGCACGCCGAATTCCGGCACGTTGGCCACGCTGGCCAGCGACGTCGGCCAGGCAAAGCCGTCGCTCTGCCACAGCACGGCGGCAGCGCCCCGCTCCACGGCGTCGGCGATGAAGCCACGGCTGTCGGCACCTTTGACGGCATACGCGACGAACACGTCGCCCGGCATCACGCGACGGCTATCTGCATGCAGCGTTGCACCGGCCGGCACCGTGCGGCGCAGCCAGTCCCACGCCTGTGCGAGCGTCGCGCGCTCGGTGGCGTCTGCGATCATGGCGAGCGTGGCCGGGTTCTGAGGCGTCGGGGTCACGGTGCCCATGGCTCGCTCTCCTCTACCTTGTCGCTCACCACGAGCTTCGTCACCGGCGAATCCGGCACCACGTTGAGCGAACGCAACGTACCGCCCACAATCGCGGCGAACACCGGACCGGCAGCCACGCCACCGTAGTGCGAACCTCGTCCCGGCTCATCGAGCGTGACGGCCACGATGATGCGCGGCTCCGACATCGGCGCCATGCCGACGAACGATGCGCGGTACTTGCTCTTGTCGTATCCCTTGCCCGATTGCTTGTACGCCGTGCCGGTCTTGCCGCCCACGCGATAGCCGACGACCTGGGCCCGCGTGGCGGTACCGCCGGGCGACGTCACCATTTCAAGCATCTTGCGCACCTCACGGGCCGTGGCCGGCGAGATGACCGGCGTGCCCTTCACGACACTGCCGTCCGTCTTGTAGATGGAGATGGGCAGCAGTTCGCCGTCGTGCGCGAACACGGTGTATGCGCGGGCAAGCTGAATCAGCGAGGCCGACAGACCATAGCCATAGCCCATCGTCGCCTGCTCGATCGGACGCCAGCTCTTGGCCGGACGCAAACGTCCCGCCACGGCGCCGGGGAAACCGAGTTTGGGCGCCTGACCAAGGCCGACGCTCGTGAACATGTCCCACATTTCCTGCGACTTCATCTGCAACGCAATCTTTGCCGTACCGATATTGCTTGAATGCTGGATGACGCCCTGCACGGTAAGCAGACCGTAGTCGCGCGTGTCCGTGATCGTCGCGCCGAAGAAGTTGGCCCGGCCCGTGGTCATCACGGTCGAGGTCGGCTTCACGTAGCCGTTCTCGATGGCGGCCGCCACGGTGATCGGCTTCATGATCGAGCCCGGCTCGAACGTGTCGGTGATGACACGGTTGCGCAACTGCGCACCGGTCAGGTTCGTGCGGTTGTTGGGGTTGTACGTGGGCAGGTTCACCAGCGCGAGCACCTCGCCCGTGCGTACGTCGAGCACCACGGCGCTGCCGGCCTTCGCGCCGGTACGCTCGATCGCGTCCTTCAGTTCGCTGTAGGCAAGGAACTGGATCTTGCTGTCGATGGAGAGCGTGATGTCGTGGCCGTCGCGCGGCTGCTTCAGGATGTCGATGTCCTCGACAACACGGCCCAGACGATCCTTGATGACGCGGCGGCTGCCGGGGGTTGCGGCCAGATCCTTCTGCATCGACAGTTCGACGCCTTCCTGCCCGACATCCTCAACGTTCGTGAAGCCCACGACGTGCGCCGCGATCTCGCCTTCCGGATAAAAGCGCTTGTACTCCTTGCGCTGATACACGCCGGGAATGTCGAGATCGGCGACCTGCTTGGCCACGTCCGGCAGCACCTGACGCTTCACATAGACGAAGCTCTTTTCCTGACTGAGCTTGCGGCGCAGATCGGGCTCGCTCATCTCGAGCAGCCGCGCGAGTTGGCGGACCTGCTGCGGGGAGATGTCGTCGGGTACGTCCTCGGGAATCGCCCAAATGGCCTTGACGGGCAGACTGGTGGCAAGCACCTGTCCGTTACGGTCGAACACTTTGCCGCGCGTGGCGGACATTTCCAGTGTGCGTTCGTAACGGCTCTCGCCCTGACGCTGATAGAAACCGTTGCCCGGCCCCTGAATCCAGAAGGCTCGCGCGACCAGCGACGCGAACGCGCCGAAGATGACGAAGACGAGCATTTTCGAGCGCCACATCGGCAGACGCACGGACAGCACCGGGCTGGCAGAGAACTGCACATCCTTGGTCTTGGCCTTGGCGTCTTTGCGGCGAATCATCGCTTGCCTCCGCTCGCCGGGGCGGACGCGGCGCTCGCAGTCGGCACCGGCACATCCACCATCGCGCCGGTGCTACCCGCCGGTGCGGACAGATATTGCGTACGCCCCGGCGAGACGGCCTGCATCTTCAGGTCGCTGCGCGCCACGCTTTCGATGCGGGCGCTCTTGCTCTGGGCGCTCTGTTCGTACTGGAGACGGTCCCAGTCCTGCAACAGTTGATGCTCGAGCGCCTGCTCGCGGTTAAGTTCGACGAACGTGCCGCGCGCCCGATACTGCGCATTGATGAGCGACAACGCGCAGCCGATGAGCATCGCGAGCAGAAGAATATTGAGCCGGCTCATGTTGCCACCCGCTCCATGACCCGCATGATCGCCGAGCGCGCACGCGGATTTGCCTCCACCTCTTCGGCGGACGGCTTGATCTTGCGGCTGGCCTTGAACGGCGGCTCGGGAATTTCGTGGGCGCGCAAAGGCACGCGGCGATCCACCACCGGCGCGCTCGTGCGCGCTTTCACGAAGCGCTTCACGATGCGGTCTTCCAGCGAATGAAAGCTGATCGCCACGAGTCTGCCTCCCGTTTCGAGGACATCGGCCGCCACATCGAGAGCTATCTGCAAGTCCGCAAGCTCTTGATTGACGTGAATCCGTAGAGCCTGAAAGGTGCGTGTTGCCGGGTCCTTGCCCTTCTCACGGGTCTTGACCGCGCCCGCCACGATTGCGGCAAGCTCGCGAGTGCTGACGAGTGGACCGAGGTGGTCGGCGTTTGCCCGGCGAGCAACAAGCGCCTTTGCAATCTGAAAAGCAAACCGTTCTTCCCCATAGTCCTTGATGACCTCCGTCATTTCTTCCAGCGTTGCCCGGGCCAGCCAGTCGGCGGCCGACTCACCGCGCGTGGGATCCATGCGCATATCGAGCGGGCCGTCGAAACGAAAACTGAATCCGCGCGCGGGGTCGTCGAACTGCGGCGACGACACGCCCAGGTCCAGCAAAACACCCGACACCTTATCGAGACCGCGTCGGGCCAGCGCTTCGCGCAACGTCGCGAAGCTCTCGTGCTCAATCGAAAATCGCGGATCGGCAATTTTTGCCGCCTCCGCGATCGCTTGGGGATCCTTGTCGAATGCGATCAGCCTCCCCTTGGGACCCAGCCGCTCGAGAATCCTGCGGCTGTGTCCGCCCCTGCCGAACGTGCCGTCGACGTATACGCCGTCGTCGCGCCACAGCAAGGCATCCACGGCCTCCTCCAGCAGGACCGTGCGGTGCTGCATTACCGTTTCCACCGCGTGCGCCATGCTCGTCGGACCACCTGATCTGTCAAAAAGTGAAGTTTTTCAGTGCTTCCGGCATGCCCTGCGCCATCGCCGCCTGTTCCTTGGCGGCATACGTCGCGGCATCCCAGAGTTCAAAGTGACTGCCCATGCCCAGCAGCATGACTTCCTTGTCCATGCCCGCTGCCGCGCGCAATTCGGGCGCCACCAGGACACGGCCTGCCGAATCCATCTCGACGTCGGCTGCGTTGCCCAGGAAGATGCGTCGCCACCAGTGCGCGTCCATCGGCAGTGCGGCGATCTTGCCGCGGAAGATTTCCCATTCAGGACGCGGGAACAACAACAGACATCCGTCGGGGTGCTTGGTGATCGTTACCTTGCCTTGCGCGTCGCCCTGCAGCACGTCACGATGCCGGGCCGGAATCGACATCCGTCCCTTTGCATCGAGTGAAAGTGCCGAGGCTCCCTGAAACACGTGCGCTCCCGTGAGGTTTCGTCCGCCTGCCCGTCATGCCGAAAGAGAAAGATTTTGTGCCTTACGCTACACAAAAATACACTTTCTCACACTATTTCCCACTTTAGAGGAGAGTGTATGGCCGGTCAAGCGTTTCGCCCTTTTTTGGGGCCGAATTTGCCAGACAGAACAATGACTTAGCTCACTTTCCTAAAGCCGGGAAACGAAATTTTGTCAGGAAAATTAAAGACATAACTGCGATAGTGAAAGTGGAACCTCAGACTTTGGGGCATCGCCGCGTGGGAGGCCCGCCAGCGCTATCGATACCGGGTAGTGCGTGCTCACGCCGAGCCAGAGCCGGGCAATCAGCGCTTGGTACGCGTCACGCAAGGGGGATCGATCGGGAGGTAGGGGTCTTTCGGGGGACGTTGCAGACGTTCTATATATAGTAGGCAGTCGTCGTCATGACCTTGGCCGCAGCGCGCATCACACGCTGCACCGGCATGGGCAGTTCGATCCCGCCGGCATCGCGCGCGGCCTGGCCGTGCTCGATTTCGTCGAGACGCATTTGGTCGACGATGGCACGCGAGCGCAGATCGTGCGGCGGCAGATCGTCCAGATGGCTCTCCAGATGATGCTCGACCTGGCGCTCCGTCTCCGACACGAAGCCCAGGCTGACGTTGTCGCCGCACTTCCCCGCGACGAAACCGATGGCGAACGCACCGGCATACCAAAGCGGATTGAGCAGACTCGGACGTGACCCCAGCTCCTCGAGGCGGTGCGCCGTCCACGCAAGGTGATCTTCTTCTTCCTTGCCGGCGTGCTCGAAGGCGGCTCGCAGCTCGGGACGCTTCGTCGCCAGCTTCTGCGCCTGATACAGCGCCTGCGCGCAAACCTCGCCCACATGATTCACACGCATGAGGCCCGCCACGTGGCGACGTTCTTGCGGCGTCAACGAATCGTCGCTGACGGAGGCGTCGCTATCTGTAGAGGGGGCAGGCGTCGGGCGAGAGGCTTGGGTGATGCCGGCAATTGCTCGCAGGCCACGGTCAAGTTCGGAAATCAGGCTGTCGGAGAACATCGTACTTTCAACTCACTCAATCTTTCACAATGTGGAACGAGGGGCGATTGATTCGTGCCCGCCGCCGATGATACGCCCCTTTATCCGGCGCGCCTTGCGCGGGCGCAAACGCACGGAATCACCGCTGGACGCCGGTTTCCGGGCTGTTGCGTAAACGAAACAAAGGTCGCCGCAAACCCGCGTAAAACCGGCCTTTTCCTTTGCCGCCCACATTGAATTTGTTACATTACGTCCAACTTCTCGCGAAGTTGATTAGCAAGGACGTTATCACTAGTGACCTTGTTAAACAAATCTCACAATCCTTTGGAGATCACTCAATGAAAAAGTCGCTTCTCGCTCTGGGTGTGCTCGGCGCATTCGCTGGCGCTGCTCACGCACAAAGCAGCGTGACCCTGTACGGTATCATCGACGCTGGCCTGACCTACACCAGCAAGACTGGCGGTAGCCTGGCTGGCACCGGCAACGCTTCCAAGAACTTCGCGTTCAGCAACGGTAACCTGCAAGGTTCGCGTTGGGGCCTGAAGGGCGCTGAAGACCTCGGCGGTGGCCTGAAGGCAATCTTCGTGTTGGAAAACGGCTTCAACCTGGGCACCGGTACGCTGGGTCAGAACAGCCGCATGTTCGGCCGTCAAGCCTACGTTGGTCTGAGCAGCGCTACGGCTGGTACGCTGACCATCGGTCGTCAGTACGACTCTGTGGTTGACTTCGTTGGCCCGTACGCTTCGGGTAGCCAATGGTCGACGTTCGCGGGCGCTCACCCGTTCGATAACGACAACTTGAACAACTCGTTCCGCGTGAACAACACTGTCAAGTATACGTCGGTCAACTACAACGGCTTCAGCGCTGGCGGTATGTACGGCTTCTCGAACTCGGCGAACAACGGTTCGACGGGCTCGGGCTTCGCTAACAACCGCGCTTACTCGTTCGGTGCTGGCTACGCTAACGGCCCGCTGTCGTTCGGCGCTGGCTACTTGTACCTCGGCTCGCCGGCCAGCAACTCGACTGGCGTGATCAACAACGGTGGCGATGCAACGACGCCGATGACGCTGGGCGGTCTGGTTGCCAGCGACAAGGCATGGATCGCATCGGCAGGCGGTTCGTACGCCTTCGGTCCGGCTACGCTGGGTCTGGTTTACGGTCACAGCGTGTATCAATACGTTGGTGGCGGCAGCTGGAAGTTCGACAACGCCGAACTGAACGCCAAGTACATGCTGACCCCGGCTCTGCAACTGGGCGCTTCGTACACGTACACCTGGTCGACGCTGAACCTGGCCGGTTCGAGCGTGTCGCCGAAGTACCACCAAGTCAACCTGGGCGTCGACTACTTCCTGTCGAAGCGCACGGACACGTACCTGGTTGGTCTGTGGCAACACGCCAACAACGACGCTCCTGGTGGCGCTTCGTTGAACGGTCTGGGCTTCTCGAACAGCACGAACCAGTTCGCAGTCACGGCTGGTATCCGTCACAAGTTCTAAGCTGACAGTTTCTGTAACTTAGTCTTTGTTTGACGAAAGGGCACCTTCGGGTGCCCTTTTTTATTTGGGCGTTCTTGATTCACGCTTTTCTCCGGCGTCGTTCAAATCTTCACTGACAAGGTCTGGACCAAGCCCTCGGAACAGCCCCAACTTGACCGAGCGTTTATTTCAAACCTAAAATTTCCATACTGTAAATTTTATTCTGCCGACCATGAGCCTCGCCGACTCCGATTCTCTCGATCTCGAAACGCGAGCCCACGATCGCGAGCACGATGCCTTGCGGCTGTGGCTGCGGTTGCTCACCTGCGCCAACATGATCGAGACGGATATCCGCTCGCGCTTGCGTCAGGAGTTCGACTGCACGTTGCCGCGCTTCGATCTGCTTGCGCAACTCGATCGCCATCCTGAAGGGCTGAAGATGGGTGAGTTGAGCAAGCGGATGATGGTCACCGGTGGGAATGTGACGGGCATTACCGATCAGTTGGAGAAAGAAGGCTGGGTGACGCGCGAGACTGTCGTCAACGACCGGCGCGCCTTCCTGATCAAGCTCACGCCACGCGGCAAGAAAGCGTTCTCCAATATGGCGCGCGCGCACGAAACGTGGATTGAGGACCGACTGGGAAAGTTACCGGAAGACCGTCAGCAGCAACTTTACGGGCTGCTGGGGGACTTGAAGTCGGTGATCGGGTAACTCGTAACTCACCGGAGTCACCATTTCTCGCTTGATGGCAAACGTCTCCCGTCCAACGTCACCGTTGCAGGCGGGATGGCAAGGAGGTCGCCGTTGCGTCGTTGCGTCGCTGCGTTATCGCCCCGCATGCATCGGTGCTTCCAGCATTGCCCTGGCCGTCGCGGCTTCCGGGGTCTTATCCAACGCAGCGAGTGCCTCGTTGCGCTCGGCTTCCGAGCGTTTGGACATCGCTTTGACGGCCGCGTAGAACTTTGGCAAATCGCCATGCTCCTGGTCAAGCAGCGCCATGAATGCCGGAACCCACTGGTTATACGTCGCGAAGGATCCGATCTTGGCGTTATTCAAGTCGGAAGCAAACCAGAGATCGAAGCCTTTATATCCTCCCCATGACGCTTTCAACGCTTCATAGTCAGCGCGCATGCTGACAAACATCGCGTCCTTCCTCGCCGATTTTTCGGCGTCCGTGTCCGGACTGTCATAGAGCGCTTCCAGACGTTTTCGATAGCTCTCCACCAGCTTGCGAAACTCGCGTCGTTGCGCATCGTAGCGCTCATATTCCATCGCGGCGTCAGGGTGCGCAGCCAACCAGCGCTGCACGCCCACGGTTTCCACCGTCACGGCAAACGACTCATTGAATGGGGTGTCGCCTCGGACAAACAGAATCTGATGGGCGAGTTCGTGGAAGATCATGCGCGCGACTTCCGCGCGAGGAAGATAGATGAAGGTATTCAGTAACGGATCGTCAAAATAGCCTAGTGTCGAGTACGCCGGAATCCCTGCAACGAAGGTCTCCCAGCCATCCCGATGCAACTCGGCCGCATAGGCCTCGGCAGATTCACGGGAGTAGTAGCCCCGGTACTCGACGCATCCGACAACCAGCAGGCAGGACTCTCGAAGCTTCAACGACAGCGAGGGCGCGGCGAAGACGTTATAGACGACAAACGGGCGCTTGAGATCGGCATAAGTGCGATAGCTGCCGTTATCCGGCTCGCTGAGCGCAGACACGGCGTAGCTGCGAATTTGCTCCGCCTCGACAAGCCGCGTGCGCAAGCGCGGGTCGATCGACGGGTCCGCAAGCAGATCGGATACCGGCTTCGCTTCGTGCAACATCGTGAAGTGCCCGTTGATCGACTGCGCATAGTAGCTAACCTGACTACAGCCGCCGAGCCCCAGCAACAGGCTGCATCCGGCCGCCATCGCCATGACGCGGCCGAACCTCCACCGTCCCGACGCCGCAAGCATCGCAGACATGATCGACATGGCGGGCTCCTCGACGTTGGCTCGAAATCGGCCGAGCTTATACCGCTGCGACTTCCACCAGGCAATCGTAGAACGTCGGTGCCCGGCCAAGATCGGTGAGTTGCTGACTCGTGACTTCGTTGGCATTCTTGCCGTCCGGTGCAAGCTTCTTCCACCAAATCGACAGTCCGACGACAACACCCTCACGCGCTTTGTCCGTGACCCGAGCCTTGGCGGTCAACGTGCCCCGGTCGTTGAAGATTCGAACGCCGGCGCCGTCCACAATGCCACGCGATGCGGCATCCGACGGATGAATATCCAGCGTCGGTTCGCCCACCGATGCTCGCAGGCTATCCACGTTGACGAAGCTCGAATTCAGGAAGTTACGCGCCGGCGGAGAAATCATCGCCAGGGGATAGCGCGCCGCCAGCTCGGGATTGCTGGCCACCGACTCGTACGGCGGCACCCAGTCCGGCAACGGATCCAGGCCTTCCTGCAACATGCGCTCGGAATAGAACTCGCACTTGCCCGATGGCGTATAAAACTGTCCGTTCGCAAACGGCGCTTCGGGAAGGTCGTAACGAATCCACCCGTCACGCTTAAGGGTTTCCCAGTCACTGTTCCCCATGCGGGCGTCGTTCCAGCGAATCGACTGCTCCGCGAGTTGATCGTCGGTGTCCGAGAAGCAGGCGTCTTGCCACCCCATGCGCCGGGCCAGCAGACGGAAGATTTCCGAGTTGGGCTTGGCCTCACCAAGCGGCGCAATCGCCGGATTGTTCGCCAGCAGGTAAGTGTGTCCGTAGGCTTTGTGAATATCCAGATGCTCGAGCTGCGTCGTTGCTGGCAGCACAAAGTCTGCATAATCAGCCGTATCAGTCTGGAAGTGCTCCAACACCACGGTGAAGAGATCCTCGCGGCCGAAGCCCGCCGCCACCTTGCTCGACTCAGGCGCCACGGCGACCGGGTTGCTGTTGTAGACCACCAGCGCCTCGATCTTCGGACCGAACGACGCGTCGCCCGGATGACAGAGCGCATCGCCGATCGCACTCATGTTCACCACGCGGGCGGGCTTGTCCCGCCGCGGCCGCAGATCAGGACGGGCCTGCGCCACCGCGTCGACGGGCGCATAGCCAGACGTCGACATCAGCATCCCGCCCGCCGGATCGCGCCACGCGCCAATCAGCGCAGGAAGACACGCGACTGCACGCGTTGCCTGACCACCGCCTTTCACGCGCTGCATACCGTAATTCAGCCGAATCGCCGCGGGCTTCGCGCTCGCATACTCTCGCGCGAGCGTCGTGATGGCCGCTTCGCTGATGCCGCAGATGTCCGCGACACGAGCCGGCGTATAACGCCGCACGCGCTCCTTGAGCTCTGGGTAGCCCACCGTATACCGCGCGATGTATTCGTGATCGACCAGATCTTCCGCAATCAGCACATGCATCATGCCGAGCGCCAACGCCGCATCCGTGCCCGGCAGCAACGCAATATGTTGATGGCACTTCTCGGCGGTCAGCGAGCGATAGGGATCGATGGCAATCAACTTCGCGCCGCGGCGTTTCGCTTCCTGTGCAATCGCCCAGAAATGCACGCTCGACGTGATCGGATTGCTGCCCCAGATAAGAATCAGCTTGCTGTCGACGAAGTGCTCGACATGCATGCCAACACCCGCGCCGTAGGTGTATCGCAGCCCCGCGGCACCGGCGCTCGCGCAAATCGTGCGATCGAGCTCGGATGCGCCGAGCTTGTTGAAGAAACGAGCCGCCATCGATTCGCCTTGAACGAAGCCCATCGTGCCCGCATAGCTGTACGGCAGAATGGCTTCGGGCTCACGCGCGGCAATGGCTCCCAGCCGACGAGCAATCTCGTCGAGCGCCTCATCCCAACTGACTCGCTTGAATTGCCCGCTACCTTTTGGGCCCACGCGCTTGAGCGGATGCAGCAAGCGATCCGGATGATAGGTTCGTTCGGTGTAGCGCGAGACTTTCGTGCACAGGACGCCCTTGGTTGTCGGATGGTCCGGATCGCCCTGGACCTTGATCGCGACGCCATTTTCCACCGTTACATGCAAGGCGCACGTGTCGGGACAGTCATGCGGGCATGCGGCCCGAACGACATGGGTATTGGTCGTCATGAAACTACTCCTCTCTACCGAATGGCTGCGTCCGGCAACGGTGGGACGCGCTGGCGATATTGTATTACGTTCATTCACGCCCCGCCCCGCCACCCGGGCGCTTGCGACATTTTCCAGACTTGTCTGGCGCCACGCTCGGACAATTCCTACCAAGATGTCAGACCCGGCTATTAGGGGTAAGATGAGTCATTGCGCCTTGCAGGAATCCCCGTTATGAAGCTCATTCCAGAAATCGACGCCGCTCGCGGTGAAATTCAGACCATCCGGCGTGATATTCACGCGCACCCCGAGTTGTGCTTCGAAGAAAGACGCACGTCCGACGTTGTCGCCGAAACATTGACCAAGTGGGGTATCCCGATCCATCGCGGGCTCGGTAAAACCGGTCTGGTCGGCATCATCAAGAATGGCAGCAGCGACCGCGCAATCGGTCTGCGCGCCGATATGGATGCCCTGCCGATTCGCGAAGTCAATGCGTTCGAACACGCGTCGAAGCACGACGGCAAGATGCACGCCTGCGGCCATGACGGTCACACGGCCATGTTGCTTGCCGCAGCGCAATATCTTCAGAAGCACCGTAATTTCGACGGCACCGTATATCTGATTTTTCAACCGGCCGAAGAAGGTGGCGGCGGTGCCCGTGAAATGATTAAGGACGGCCTGTTCGAGCGCTTCCCCATGCAGGCCGTGTTTGGCATGCATAACTGGCCGGGCGTACCGACGGGCACGTTCGCCGTCACGCCGGGGCCGATGATGGCGTCGAGCAACGAGTTCAAGATCACGATTCGCGGCAAGGGTACCCACGCGGGCATCCCGAACGCGGGCATCGATCCGGTGATCGCGGCCGTTCAGGTCGCACAGGCGTTGCAGAGCATCATTACGCGCAATAAGCGTCCGATCGACGCTGCCGTGCTGTCCATCACCCAGATCCATGCTGGCGATGCGACGAACGTGGTCCCTGATGTGGCATGGCTGGGTGGCACGATTCGCACGTTCTCCATTGAAGTGCTGGACCTTATTGAAACGCGTCTGCGCGAGATTTCCGAGTTCGTCGCCAAGGGGCTCGGATGCGCCGCGGAAATCGAGTTCCATCGCAACTATCCCCCGACGATCAACGATCCGGGCATGGCCGCACTTTGCGCCGACGTCATGCGCGAAGTTGTCGGCGACGAGAACGTCAATGACAAGGTCGAGCCGACGATGGGTGCGGAGGACTTCTCTTTCATGCTTCTCGAGAAGCCGGGCGCATACGTATTTATCGGGAATGGCGACGGCACGCACCGCGATACGGGGCATGGTCTCGGGCCGTGCAATCTGCACAACGCCAGCTACGACTTCAACGATGATCTGCTTCCGCTCGGCGGCACCTACTGGGTGAAACTGGTCGAAACGTATTTCGGACGGAATCAGTAACCCGTCATATCCGTCGATTCGAATCGGAATAAAAAAGCCGGCAATGAAATTTTGCCGGCTTTTTCGTTTCTGATATCGATGGAAGGTCGCTATTTAGCGGCCGTAGTCGTCGGCACACCATCCGTCTCCAAACGAATATCACCGTACCAGGCGGTGAATTTCGATTGCGTATTGTCGCCATCGCTCATGATGGCGATACCGATCAGACGCCCTGGCGGCTCGCCAAACGCCTTCTCGTAATCCTTGGCGATGTCACGGGAATACGTCTGCCATCTCCCGAGATTGGTCTCGCCGCGCTCGACAACAATGGAGCGAATACGGCCGGTATAGGGATTGGCGATAACCTCGTCTACCGCGAACTTATCGTCACCCCACGTGTACATCAACGTCGCGAACGGCAGTTCTCGGCCGCTCACCAGACGGGCCAGTTCGCGGTGCAGATGATCTTGTACGGTGAGTTTTGCCGGATCGCCATCGAATGCGAGCGCGATGCGCACGGGAGCGTCATCGAATTGCTTCGTGCGGATGTCGGCATTTACCGGCATGGTATCGGCGCGCCAGCGCCAAGAGAGTTTGGCGCCGGGATATACGGGGATATCGAGCTTCTGAGCGATTCCGGACGCCGAGGCGTCGACGGTCGCTCGAATCACGGCGATGCCATCACTATCGGTGATCTGCTTGTATTCGGTAAGCCGCTTCTTACGGGTGACGAGATAGGTTTCCCAATGCGGAGGTAGCCCCTCCGAATTCACTGCCGCCGAGAGTGGCGCAATTTCGTCATTCTGCCCCGGCGACGCTACCGCCGAGGCTTGTTTTAGCGATGATCCCGGCGAGGCGCAGCCGCCGACGCCCCAGATAATGATTGCGACCCCGACACACGCTGCACCCAAACGCCATCTTGCATGACGCCTACCCCGATCTCGATTCACCACCTGTTTCGCTCCACGAACTTCACTAACCCCGTGGCCGAATGCTAAGCGAGAAATGAATGGCAATCCATCGGGAATTTCACATCATGACGATGATGCAACACCCGTAGCTGCGAATGAGCCCCAAAGAGCGGGCTGTTCCAACGCCGCAGATTAACGACCAGGTTTCGGCGGAGACGACCGGCATCAGCCGATCGATGGCATTTGAATCATGTGGAAGGCGTTGCACCGTGCACTCGGCTTCAAAGAAACCGAGCCGATAGCCGGTGTCGGCCAGTTGAGTAGATGCGGCTCATCGCCACCCAAAGCGATTGCCCAAAGCAAAAACCCCTTGCTACGCGTTGTAGCAAGGGGTCTTTAGGGGAGCCTGACGATTACCTACTTTCACACGGGTATCCGCACTA
>Ga0181519_10002803_pt1 | contig 14557 bp, 11 predicted proteins | sample PEATcosm2014_Bin_26_FD_121102 | JGI IMG/M metagenome (GOLD analysis project Ga0181519, IMG submission 121102) | Peatland microbial communities from MTU Mesocosm Facility, Houghton, MI, USA - PEATcosm2014_Bin02_10_metaG | ecosystem: Environmental > Terrestrial > Soil > Wetlands > Peat | place...
CAACTTGACCAAACCGTGTTGTACCTCGACCGCTTCCCCGACACAGTTCAGACGGACCATGTCGATTGGGGTATGCGACTCTCTGCGATCTATGGCGAGAACTACCGCTACACCACCTCCTACGGTCTCGCCAGCTACCAGTTGCTCAAGAAGAACGACGTCTATGGCTACGACTTTCCGATGCTCTACGGCGAGATCTACATTCCCAAAATCCTCGAGGGTTTGGTGATCCGAGCCGGGCGCTATATCTCGCTGCCGGACATCGAGGCACAGCTGGCGCCGAACAACTACATGTACTCGCACTCGATGACCTATTCGTTCGACAACTATACGAATACGGGCGTCCAGGCGACCTTGGCCGTCACGCCGCAACTCTTCGCCCAGTTCGGCGTCAGCGTCGGCACCGAAGCGCCGCTCTGGCATCTTGACGCAAAGCTGCGTAACCTGGACCCGAACCCGCTCTACCCCGGCGCCACATTCGCCAAAGACCCGGGTGCGAAGCCGTCCTTCACCGCTTGCCTGCGCTATACCTGGAACAACGGCAACGACAATATCTATCCCTGCGCCGACGCGATCAATGACGGCGTCTGGGGCTATAACAACCTGCAATGGTATGGCTTCACCTACTACCACAGGTTCGACGATCACTGGCACATCAGCTACGAGCTCTATGACATTTTCCAGAACAAAGTAGCGAACGCTAGAAATCCGATCGCAGCCGCGGCCATCGCCAATGGCGGCACGCCCTTCTCGCCGCAATTCATCCCGTTCAATGCGCCTAACCCCGCGCAATGCCACAGCGTGACCGTGCTCAGTTGCACGGCGACCGCTATCGGCACGACCGCCTATATCAACTACCAAGTCGATCCGCTGAACAATATCTCGTTCCGACCCGAGTTCTATGACGACGAGCAAGGACAGCGCACCGGCACCAAGGCGACCTATTATGAGTTCGCCCTCGGTTGGCAGCATTGGCTCTCGCCGCAGATCGAATTCCGCCCGGAGGTGGCCTATTACCGCTCAATTGACGCTCTCGCGTTCAACGGCAACGCCAATGCCGGCATTGCGCCGGACAAGAACTATACGGCAATCGGCCAGATGGACGTCATCATCCACTTCTAGAGCGGATCCCGGCTCAGCCCTGATCGGCTGAGTGGGGGGATATCCGCCGAACGAGCAGGCCGGGCAATTGCCTGACGCGCAAGTCAACGGATAGTGCTCCGACGCCCACCAAGCGGTTCAGGCCGGCCACCCCAGGTGGCCGGCCATTTTCGTGGAAAACGATAAGTAGCGATATTGCCTATGATATAGGCGGCTGCCGGAACAAGAATTGGGCTGCGGCGGGATGAGATGATTCCACGATTGCATCGATAAAGCCGCAAGGCCGGGCCGTCCGGCGGAGCATGGCCCGCGCTCCGCATCGACCCGGCCGTATGCGCGGAGGCACCAATCAACTATAATAGAAACATAAAAAATTTAGCCTTATGGAGTAAATAATAGATAAAAATTTATACCGATAGAGCAATGCCGTCCGCCCGTCCGAATAATTCAAAATTTTGGCACAGTCCATGCACATTCGTTGCCGAGAAATACAGACAAGAGTTGGAGCCATGAAGCACCCTCCGTCCGGCCGCACCGCATCGCGCCGTCACGCCATTACATGCGCCGGCGGGCACCGGAGTGCCACGCGATGACCGGCCGGACGGCAGAGCGCGTCGTGGTGCCGGTCAATCTCGCCAGAGTGCTGCTCATCGACCCGTCGCCGTCGAGCCGGACGACGCTCATCGCCGGGCTCGCGGGGCTGCATTTCGCGGTCGACGAAGCTTCGAGCGCCGCCGACGCCCTGCAGCGCCTGGCCGGCGAGCGTATCGATATCGTCCTTCTCGACCTCGATCGGCCCGACGCCGTCGGCCCCGACCTGATCGAGAATGTGCGCCGCCGCTGGCGGCTGCCGATCGTCGTGCTCTCTGCGCGCCCGGGCGATGACGGCCTCGTCGATGCCTTCGACCGCGGCGCCGACGACTATGTCGCCAAGCCGGTCAATCTGGCCAAATTGGCAGCACGGCTGCGCGCAGCGCTGCGCCACCGCTTCCGGGCGCGCGAAGTGGCGCCGCTGCTGCAATACGGCGAGATCGCCATCGATCCGCTCAATCGCCGCGTCACGCGCTCGGGCCGCGACATCAAGCTGTCGCCGACCGAATACGACATCCTGACGCTGCTGGCCGAGCATGCCGGCAAGATCCTGACGCACGACTACTTGCTGCGGCGCATCTGGGGACCGGACAAGATCAACAATATCGAGTATTTGCGCGTCTATGTCCGGGCCCTGAGGCGAAAGCTCGGCGAGGCCGATATCCGGCGCGAGATGATCCATACGGAATCCGGCGTCGGCTACCGATTCATGCCGCTGGCCGCGCTTCCGGTTCATAACTGTCAGCCCGCCGCATAGAATAAAAGAAGAATATAAATCTTCCCTGTTGATCGAACCAAGGACCGATGTCACCTAAACGCGCGACCGTCTTCGTATATCTTTCGGCTGCCGAGCCCATATTTTGATTTTATCAGATATTTATTTTATCGCTCGTGACGAACTATCGATTTTTCATGGCGATCTCGCTTAATTTCAAGACATCGCCCTTTCGCGATACCATTGAGTTCGAGAGCCTCGACCATGACGAAAATTGCGATACTGGCCGCCGCCTGCGGCCTCGTGCTGGCTCGGCAAGCCGCCGCCGAACCGCTCGACCAAACGAATGCGTGCCAGGCCGCCCTGCATCGAACGGCGGCGGAATGGGACGCGATCGGCTTCGCCACGCCATCCAAGCCGGCCCAGGCCCGTGTGCCTGCGCGTGACGGGCGGGTCGCCAGCGGCAGCGAAGTCACCTATCTGGCCAGCCAGCTCCGCCAAGCGGCCGTGGACTGCGCCGCCGGCCGGGATGAGTCCGGGCTGCAGCGGACGGCGTTGGTCCGCGCGCATCTGGATCGCCTCGACCGTTGAAACGAAGCGCCTGCGCGTGGCGGCATCGACGCGGTTATGCCGCGGCCAATTCCGATGTCACGCCGGCTTCAGGCTCAGGGTGAAGACCGCGCCGCCGCCGGCGCGGTCGTTCACGGCGATCGAGCCGCGATGCGCCTCGACAATGCGCGCCACGATCGCCAGGCCGAGCCCGCCGCCGCCGGCGCGGCGCCGGTCGGCGCGCCAGAACCGGCGAAAGATGTGCTGCCGCGCCTCGGCCGGCACGCCCGGACCGCGATCGAGCACGTCGACCGTGCCCGGCGCCATGACATGCAGCTCGACCGTGCTTTCCGGAGCCGTATAGGCGATCGCGTTTTCAGCGAGGTTGCGCAGCGCCTGGAACAGGGTTTCGGCGTCGCCCTTCACCCAGATCTCGGCATCGGCCCCGGTCACCGCCACCTGCTTGCCCTGCGCCAGCGCCAGCGGCGCCAGGAACGCCGTGACCTCGCCGGCCAGCGCGCGCAGATCGGTCCGCTGCTCCGGGCTCACGACCAGCGTCTCCAGCTCGGCGATCTCCAACAGCTGGTTGACGACGCGGCTCATGCCGACGATGTCCTGGCGCAGCGCCCGCGTCGTCGCGTCATCGGCCAGCGTATCGACCTGCGTCCGCAGTATCGCCAGCGGCGTGCGCAGCTCGTGGGCCGCATCGGCCGTAAACTCCCGCTGCGCCCGTATCCCCTGCTCCAACCGGTCGAAGGCGGCATTGACGGCCTGAACCAGCGGTACGATCTCGCGCGGCATCCCGCCGGTCGGCAGGCGGACATCCGTGCGCGCCGGACCGATGCTGGCGGCCAGCGCCGAGGCCTGCACGACCGGCCGGAGCGCGCGCCAGAAGATGGCGATATCGATGATCAGCAGCAGCACCAGGATGGGCGCCGGCACCCAGCCGACCTTGACGAAGAATTCGGCGACGATGTCGTCGATCAGCACGTCGCGGTGCTGCTGATCTTCCGACACCTGCACCCAGATCGGGCGGCCGCCGACAGTCTCCGGCACGTCGGCGCCGTAGAGCAGCTTGGCGCCGCGCCGATATTCGAAGAAATGCGGCCGCATCGGCCCGCTGCGCAGCGAGGCGGCGGTCGGCGCCGGCGCCGATGCGACGATGACGCGACCGGTTTCGTCGAGGACCGAAAACTCGTACCGGCCATAGCTTTCGGCATAGAGGTCGCGCAGCACCGGCGGCAGCGACAGCACGAGCGCGCCGTCGGGCGCGGCATGAATATAGGAGGCGATCTCGTCGGCCTGGCCGCTGAGCGCGCGATGATGCAGATCGTCGGCCGCGTCGCTCAACACCTTGTACAGCGCCAAGGGCATGAAGAGCGAGGTGACGAGAATGGCGGCGATATGCAGATAGGCGATACGCGAGACGATCGAACCGACGCCCAGCCGGGCCAGAGCCATTCGTTTCACGGAACACCCGAGATCATGTAGCCGACGCCGCGCACCGTATCGATTTTCGCCGTGGCGCCGGCTTCCGCCAATTGCTTGCGCAGCCGGTGGACATAGACCTCGACCGCGTTCGAGCCGACCTCCCCGGACAGGCCGAACAGCTGGTCTTCGACCAGCTTCTTCGAGACGACCTTGCCGGCCCGGCGCATCAGGATCTCGAGCACCGCCGTCTCGCGCACCGAGAAGGCCAGATTCTGGCCGCCGATCGCTACCTGGCGCGCCTCGGTGTCGAGCGTCACGTTGCCGACCACCAGCGCCTGCCCCAGCAATTGGCCCGGTCGGCGCAGCAGCGCCTGCAGCCGCGCCACCAGCTCTTCGAGGGCGAACGGCTTGCCCAGGTAGTCGTCGGCGCCGGTCTGCAGCCCCTTGACCCGATCCTGAATGCCGCCGCGCGCGGTCAGGATGAGCACCGGCGTCGCATCGCCGCGCCGCCGGAGCTCGCGCAGCAGGTCGAGCCCGTCGGCGTCGGGCAACCCAAGATCGAGCACGACCACCGGATACCGGCTGGCCGCCAGCGCCGCCTCGGCGTCGGCCGCGTTGGTCACGACATCCGCCTCGAAACCGGCCGGCGCGAGCGCGGTGGTCAGAAGGCCCGACAGCCGGTCGTTGTCCTCGACGAGCAGTATCCGCATGATGGCTCCGCCTCGATCTGCCGGTGACCTTACTCAGTATGTCGTATCGCGGTAAATACCCGCCGGCGGAGCCCGGCGCGGCGCCGCGTCTTTCCGGCGGCGTGCCGCGGCATTCGCCTTTATCTCGGTCTCGTTCAGGTGACTGTAAGCTAAATCGACTATAGAAGCATTCACCTTTAGCTAAAACATGCCAACACCTTGATGGAAGCAAGACGCTTCGATTCGGCGTCAGTCATGTTCGAGCATGTCGATGCCCGTCGGTTTTATGAAAATTTCATATCTCGAAGTTTTTTTCTATCTCGCATCTTAATATTGCAGATGCTAACTCTTAGCCGGGCGGGACCACCAAGACCGCCACAAAATCTGCGTACCTTGTCCCCGCCCGTTTGACGGAACGGTGACGCCCAGAGACGCTACGCCGATCCGGAGTGACCGAGATGCACGACATACCGCCCCCAGGCACCCAAATTACGCGCCGAAGCATCATGCTGCCGAAACCCGTGCAGTGGTTGATCGTCGGTGCGGCGGCGGCGGTTGCAGTCGTTCTGCTCTTCCTGCTCCCGGCGCTCACCGGCCTCGCTTCGTCGCAATCGGAAACCGCCAGATCGACCCCGGCGGCGGAAGCGCCCGGCACGTTCCGGCCGACGCCGGACCAACTCGCCGGCTTCAAGACCGCCGTCATCGCCGCCCAGACCTTCCGGACCGAGCAGGTGACGGACGGCAAGATCGCCATCGACGACGATCTGACGACCCCGGTCTTCTCGCCCTATTCCGGCCGGGTCAGCAAGCTGATCGCCAAGGCCGGCGACGTGGTCAAGGCCGGCCAGCCGCTGTTTACCATCGCCGCTTCGGAATTCGTCCAGGCGCAGAACGATCTGGTCGCCGCTGCGGCGCAGGTGAGCGCGGCCAAGGCGCAATTGGCGCTGACGAGCGCGGCCGAGAAGCGGCAGCACGCGCTGTTCGACTCCCAGGCCGCCGCGCGCAAGGATTGGGAACAGAGCCAGGCGGATCTGGCGGCGGCGCAATCGGGCATGCGCTCGGCCGAAATCGCGCTCGCCGCCGTGCATAACCGGCTGCGCATCCTGGGCAAGACCGACAAGGAGATCGAGATCCTGGAGACGGCCGGCAAGGTCGACGCCGAATCGCCGGTCGCAGCCCCGATCGCCGGCACCGTGATCGCGCGCAAGGTGGGCCTGGGCGAGTATATCCAGACCGGCGCCTCCGACCCGGTCTATACGATCGGCGATCTCTCGACCGTCTGGCTGATCGCCAATGTCCGCGAAGCCGATGCCGGCTTGATCAAGCCGGGTGCCGCGGTGACGGTGCGCGTGCTGGCGTTTCCGGGCAAGACTTTCAAGGCACGGTTGAGCTGGGTGGCGCCGTCGGTCGATCCCAATACGCGGCGCCTGCCCGTGCGCGCCGAGGTCGAGAATGAGGGCCAGGCGCTGAAGCCCGAGATGTTCGCCACCTTCAGCATCAGCACCGGCGACGACGTGACGGCGCCGGCCGTTCCGCAAAGCGGCGTCGTCTATGAAGGCGACAAGGCCCATCTCTGGGTGTTGCGCGACGACGGTCTGATTCAGCTCCGCGCCATCGAGGCTGGGCGTGTCCAGGACGGCATGGTAGAGGTCAAGAGCGGTCTGGCCGCCGGCGAGAAGATCATCACCAGCGGTTCGCTGTTCATCGACCGCGCCGCCGAAGCAAGCTGACCGGCGCCGCGAACGGGGATTTCCCGGGCACGGGCGGCGTTCGCGCGAAGGCAACAACGGCGCGCCGCCGCCGGAAATCAGCACACGCGAAAGCAGACGAAACCGAGCCTCGCACGAAACGGAACGTTTCCCATGAACGGCCTCATTTCTTTCGCCCTGCGCCAGCGCGTTCTCATGGTCATTCTGATGCTGGCGCTGTTCGGCGCCGGTATCGTGGGATTCACCAACCTCAATATCGAGGCCTATCCCGACCCGGTACCGCCGCTGGTCGACATCGTGACGCAGAGTACCGGCCAATCGGCTGAGGAGATCGAGCGCTACATCACCATCCCGATCGAAATCCAGATGGCCGGCATTCCGCATGTCACGACCGTGCGGACCATTTCGCTGTTCGGCCTGTCGGACGTCAAAGTACAGTTCACTTACGATTTCACCTATGACGAGGCGGAGCAGCGGGTCATCAACCGGCTGTCGCAATTGCCGCCGCTGCCCAACGGTGCCCAGCCGCAGATTTCGCCGGAAAGCCCGATCGGCGAGATCTTCCGCTACCGCGTGGTCGGACCGCCGGGCTATTCCGTGATGGATCTGAAGACCATCGAGGACTGGATATTGGAGCGCCGCTTCAAGGCGGTGCCCGGCGTGGTCGACGTCAATGGCTGGGGCGGCAAGACCAAGACCTACGATGTCACCGTCGATCTGGCCAAGCTCAACGATTACGGCCTGACCCTGCCGCAGATCATCCAGGTGCTGAACAACAGCAACGTGAATGTCGGCGGCCAGACGGTGAATTTCGGGCCGCAGGCCGCGGTCGTGCGCGGCATCGGCCTGATCCATTCGATGGACGACATCCGCAACACGATGCTGACCTCGACCAATGGCAGCCCGGTCCTGCTGAGCGACGTCGCGACGATCAGCGTCGGCAACGAGCCGCGTCTCGGCATCGCCGGCCAGGACGAGAATGACGACATCGTCCAGGGCATCGTGCTGATGCGCCGCGGTGCCGAGAGCAAGCCGACCCTGCTCGGCGTCGAAGCCGAGATGGAGAAGATCAACACCACCGGCATCCTGCCGCCGGGCGTCCGCGTCGAGAAGATCTACGACCGCACCGACCTGATCAATGTCACGACCGGCACCGTGCTGCACAACATGATCGTCGGCATCATTCTGATCTTCTCGGTGCAGTGGCTGTTCCTCGGCAATCTTCGCAGCGCGCTTATCGTCGCGACGACGATCCCCTTCGCGCTGTTCTTCGCCGTGCTGATCCTGCTGATCCGCGGCGATTCGGCAAATCTGCTCTCCGTCGGCGCCATCGATTTCGGCCTGATCGTCGACGCCACCGTGATCATGGTAGAGAACATCTTCCGCCACCTGGTCGAGGCCGAAACGCACCGGTCATCGGTCAATCCGCTGAAATATCAGCAGATGCCAACCCGGCTTCGGCGCATCTTCGCGCCGATCCTGAACGCCGCCGCCGAGGTCAATCAGGCGATCTTCTTCTCCGCAGCGATCATCATCGCCGGCTTCCTGCCGCTGTTTACCCTGACCGGCGTCGAAGGCCATATCTTCGGGCCGATGGCCAAGACCTACGCCTATGCCATCGCCGGCGGGCTGATCGCCACCTTCACCGTATCGCCGGCCTTGAGCGCGATCCTGCTGCCCGACCATGTCAGCGAGGTCGAGACTTTCCTGGTCCGTGGCTTACGCCGCCTCTACGGCCCGGCGATCCGCTTCGCGCTGGAAAATCGGATCGTGACCTTGGGTCTCGCGGGAGTCGTGGCCGGCGTCGCCGTGTTCTTCGCCTCGACGCTCGGCCTCGAATTCCTGCCCAAACTCGAGGAAGGCAATTTCTGGATCCGCGCCACCATGCCGCCCTCGATCTCGCTCGAAGAGGGCAACCGCTACGTCAACGAGATGCGCGCGATCATCAAGAACTATCCGGAAGTGGTCACGGTCATCTCGCAGAATGGCCGGCCCGATGACGGCACCGATGCGACCGGCTTTTTCAACGCGGAATTCTATGTGCCGCTGAAACCCTCCGACAGTTGGCCGCGCGGCGTCGACAAGGAAAGCCTGACCAAGACGGTCAATGACGCGCTCGAAGTCAAATTCCCCGGCGTCGAATTCAATTTCTCTCAGAATATCGAGGACAATGTCGAAGAAGCGGCGTCGGGCGTGAAGGGCGAGAATTCGATCAAGCTCTACGGCAACAGCCTGGATATTCTGGAGGCGACTGCCGACAAGATTAAGGACGTGATGAGTTCGATCCCGGGCATCGAGGACCTGGCCGTGCTCAATTCGCTGGGTCAGCCGACGGTGAAGATCGATATCGACCGGGCACGCGCCGCGCGCTACGGCCTGGCGCCGGGCGACATCAACGCTACGGTCCAGGCCGCGATCGGCGGCGAGGCGGCCGGCAATCTTTACGAAGACGGCAGCGATCGCAATTTCCCGATGATCGTCCGCCTGGCGCCCGAATACCGCCAGAGCCTCGATGCGATCGAGCGCATCACCATCGGCGCCGCCAATCCCGATGGCAATGGCGGCATCGTGCCGATCCCGCTGACCGATGTCGCCAGCGTCAAGCTGGTGTCCGGCGCCGCCTTCATCTATCGCGAGCAGCAGGAACGCTACATCCCGATCAAGTTCAGCGTGCGCGGCCGCGATCTCGGCGGCGCCGTGCTCGAAGCGCAGCAGAAGATCAAGGAGAAGGTGCAGATCCCATCCGGCTATCGCCTCGAATGGGTCGGCGAGTTCGGCCAGCTGCAGGGGGCGATCGAGCGGCTGGAGGTGGTCGTGCCGATCAGCCTGCTGCTGATCTGCGTCTTGCTTTACGTCAATTTCTCGTCGCTGACCGACACGCTCCTGGCCGCCAGCGTCATGCCGATGGCGCTGATCGGCGGGATATTCGCGCTCTGCCTGACCGGCACGCCGTTCAGCGTCTCGGCGGCGATCGGCTTCATCGCGCTCTTCGGGATCGCCGCGATGGATGGCATCATCGTGCTGTCCTACTACAACAAGCTGATCTTCGACGGCTGCGATCGCGCCGCGGCGGTGCTGCAGGCTTGCGAGGTGCAGATGCGGCCGGTCGCGATGACCTGCATCGCCGCCTGCGTCGGCCTGTTGCCGGCCGCCGCCTCGACCGGCATCGGCAGCCAGGTGCAGAAGCCGCTGGCGCTCGTCGTCGTCGGCGGCATCCTGCTGGCGCCGGTCCTGATCCTGATCGTCTTCCCGGTGCTGATCGATCTCTTCTCGCGGCGCGGGCTGGAACTCGCGCGCCTATCCGCCGAACCCGAACTGGCCGAGTAAACGCAGACCATGACCCGCTCTCTCCTGCCCTTTCTCTCCGTCCTCGCCTCGGTCGCCCTCTCGGGCTGCGAAGTCGGCCCGGATTTCGAGCGCCCGAAGGCGCCGGACGTTACCGGTTACACGGCCGAAAAGCTGGCCCCGGAAACCGCCTCTTCCGCCACCAAGGGCGGCGATGCGCAGCGTTTCGTCGACGACCTGGACGTGCCCGGCCAATGGTGGGAATTGTTCCATTCCGAGCCGTTGAATGCGCTGATCGATCAGTCCTTGAAGGCCAATCCCGATCTGAAGGCGGCGCAGGCGGCGTTGCGCCAGGCGATGGAGAATCTCGAGGCGCAGAAGGCGGCGCTGTTCCCGACCGTGCAGGCGAATTTCACGCCGCAGCGCTTCAAGACCTCGGCCCAGCTTTCGCCGACCTTGGCAACGCCGGCGACCTATTTCAACCTGTTCACCACGCAGCTTTCCGTTTCATATCCGCTGGATATCTGGGGCGGGACGCGGCGCTCGATCGAATCGACGCGCGCCGAGGCGGAATCCCAGCGCTATCAGTTGGAAGCGACATATCTGACCCTGACCTCGAACGTCGTCGCCGCGGCAATCCAGGAAGCGTCGCTCAAGGCGCAGATCGCCGCGACCGAGGACATCATCAAGGTCGAGACCGAATCGCTGGGCCTGTTGCGCAAGCAGTTGCAATTGGGCCAAGCGGCCGGCGGCGACGTCGCGGCGCAGGAAGCAACCTTGGCGCAAGCGGCGGCGACCCTGCCGCCGCTGCAGAAATCCCTGGCGCAGCAGCGCGACCTGCTGGCCGCCCTGGCCGGGCGGTTTCCCAGCGACCCGCCTGCCGAGACCTTCGACCTCGACTCGCTGGTGCTGCCGACCGAGGTGCCGGTCACATTGCCGGCCAAGCTGATCGAGAACCGCCCGGATCTGCGCGCGGCCGAAGAGGATCTGCACTCGGCGTCCGCCCAGGTCGGCGTCGCCATCGCCAATATTCTGCCGAACCTGACGCTCTCGGCCAGCGGCGGCTCGACCACGACCGCGATCGGCCAGCTATTTCAGCAGGGCACCAGCTTCTGGAGCGTCGGCGCCAGCCTGACCCAGACGATTTTCGACGGCGGCGCGCTGCTGGCCAAGCGGCGCGCCGCCGACGACGCGCTCGACCAGGCCATGGCGCAGTATGAAAGCGCGGTCTTGAGCGCTTTCCAGAACGTCGCCGATTCCCTGCGTGCGCTGCAATCCGACGCCGACGCGGTCAAGGACAACCTCGCCGCCGAGCGGGCCGCCGCGCGCAGCCTCGAAATCGCCAAGCGCCAGCTGCAACTCGGCTCGATCAGCTATCTGGGCCTGCTCAATGCCGAGCAGACCTACGAGCAATCCGTCCTCGGCCTGGTCCAGGCCAAAGCCGCGCGCTACGCCGACACCGCGGCCCTGTTCCAGGCGCTGGGCGGCGGCTGGTGGAACCGGCAGGACGTCCAGCCGGACAGGGCGCCGGAGGTGGCGGAGGCGAATGTGGCTCGGTAATTCATTTTGAAACAAGGAATTCAGACTGAAACAGCCCTCCCGCGCCGATCAACGGCTCTGAAATCGAGCGTCAGCCCGCCGGTCCGATCACAACACCGCCTTGCACATTCTGAACAGCCTTGGCATCGAATTCCCGTGCCACAGCGAAGTAATCAGCCGCTACGCCGACTCGTCGGCCGGCTCTTCCCAGAGTTCGATCGGATTGCCTTCCGGATCCTGTAGGCGCGCGAATCGGCCATAGGGGGAAGGGGTCGGGTCGAATTCGACCTCGATGGCCGCAGCCCGCAACTGCGCCACCATGGCATCGATGTCGCTGACCCGGAAATTGACCATCCAGGCCTGCTCCGGCCGGCCGAAATACTTCGTGTCCGCGGCGAATGGCGAAAATGCCGTCGTTCCCGCCGCCTGGTGCCACGGCTCCTGCCCGGGACCGCTCGGCACCGGATCGATTCCCAGATGCTCCTGGTACCAGCGCGCCAAGACCGCCGGCTCGCGGCTGCGGAAAAACAGGCCGCCAATACCCAGTACACGCTCCATTCGAGCCTCCTTCGCCAGCTTGCTGCACGGACGAGCCGAGATCCGGCCGTTACGACGCCCCGGCCGGCGTCGCCGCGACGGCCCAGACCTTGCCGTCGTCGGATTGCACGATCACCGCGGCGCGCTCGCCGGTCTCGGCACCCGCGCGGCTGACTGCCAGTGTAACCGAGGCGCCGCGCCATGTCCCGATCGAACGAAGCGAACGAACGTCGTTGAAGGTGTCGAGCACCCGTCCGCCATTCTCGCCGCCGCGCACCGGCGTCTTGTGGGAGGGGTCGAAGGTGACGAGCAGGATGGCGGCCCCGGCGGCGCCGGGCTGGGCAGGCGCCGCGTCGATCGTGACGGCAAACTCGCCGTTCTGCTCGCGGATCGCAGCGCCGGCGGCCGGTGCTTGCGCCTGCAGCAGCCGGTCGACCCCACGTCGGTCGGAGCCCACGCCTTCGGCCGCACCGGCAACGACGAGCTGCGGCGTATAGACATCGGCGCCCAGGATTTCTGCGTAATGGCGCTGCCGCTCCGTCGCCAGGTGCAGCGAATAGGGATCGCGCCAGCCGAGCCCGTCCCAGTAGTCGATATGGAACGACAGCGCCAGCACGTCGCCCCGCTGCGCCAAGCCGCCGAGCAGCGCATCGGCCGGCGGGCAGGACGAACAGCCCAGGGAGGTGAACAGCTCGGCCAGGACCAGCCGGTCCGCCGCCCGGGCCGCGCCAGGCCCGATGGCGAGACCGGCGATCAGGAGCACGCCGGCCGCCGCCGTGCAGAATTTGCGCATCGCTCTGTCTCCGCTGTCCTTGGTGGGGTCGCGCGTGACGCTGCGGTGGTCGCGCGTGACGCTGCCGGACGATTCGGCCGCCGCCGGCAAAGGTTACCGGCAATTTTTTGCCGGCGCCCTTGACCGAAGGTAACCTCAAGGTTACTTGATACCTTAAGGTTACACGATGAGGTGACATGATGGAAAAGACCACGCCGGACTCGATCGATTACGCCGAGCGGCTGTCGCTGCGCCGGGCTCGCCTGTTTCCGCTGCTCGGGATCGCGCTCATCGTCGCGGATGCCGTCACCGGCTCGGAGAGTGTCGGCTGGCCCGTCGCGGCGATCTGGCTCGTTCTGGTCGCCGGTTGCTTCGTGCTGACGGTGACCGGCGGCGTGCCGTCGCGGTTCCTGCGCCGCCTGACGGAAGACGAGACGACCCGCACGCACCGCGCCCGGGCGGTGCTGATCGGCTATGGCGCGGCCCTCGCCTGCGGCGCCGGGCTCTATATCGTCTCGCTGTTCGACCTGGTCTCGGCCACCCAATCCATCCAGATCCTGCTGACCACCGCGGTTGCGGCACCGCTGATCGGCTTCGGCATCATGGAAAAGCACGCCCTCACCCATGACTGAAGCCTTGCGCACCTGTCTCAAGGAAATCCGCCAGCGTCGCGGCTTGACCCAGGCGGAGCTGGCGGCGCGCGCCGGGGTTTCGCGCAAGACTATCAACACGGTCGAGAACGGCGTCTTCATCCCCTCGACCGTCTTGGCGCTGACCTTGGCGCGCGTGCTGGAGACGAGCGTCGAAACGCTGTTCCAACTGGCCGATGGCGCGGCGCCGGGTGATTGATGCCGAACGAGCGCGGCATCCGCCCGGCTTGGAGTTCGCGAATCAATTGAACCAGTGAATGAACGCCGAGCGGAAGCATTGGAGAATTTCCGGCGACATATCCCCGGAAGTGGCGCGAACCCATACGCTGGCCAACCGTTCCGATCCTTGCCGCACGGCGTCGATAGCATCAAAGAAATCGATTGCATGGTAAGATTGGCTCGCAATGTGATACAGAGCAGCCAGCCACTGCTTCGGCCCGGGTGTTGCTTTAGTCATGCGAGCCTGCTTCCGTTTCGCCCTCCGCCTCGCCATAGTCTCGGTCGCCGTGACCGCGGTATCTACTGCAGTCGCCGATGACACCACAGCCGATGCCGCGGCTTCGGAAGCAAAGCCCGTGCGATCCGTGCGAGACCGTAGCGCGGTGGCGAAATGGCTCTATAGCCAATACGACTGCAAGAAAGGAAGCATAGAGATCACTCGTCTTGATACCTATGATTTCAAGCACGATGGACGACAGGAATTCATTCTCGTCGCGGCAACATGCAACACTGGAACGGCCGGCCCAGATGTCCATGCAATTTTGGAGCGGAATGGAAAGAACGAATTTCGGGAATTACCGACGCCCGATTTGGAGAAAAAATATTATGAACAGATGATCGGTCACGCAAACTACGACTACTTAGTAAAAGATAATCTCCTCATTGAGAGATGGAAGGACAGTGCCGACCGAGGAAGCCCACTTGTTGTGAAGTACAAATGGGACGGCCATAAATTTATTATGGCGTCCGTTTTTGCACCTTTTCTTCAG
>Ga0181519_10002804_pt1 | contig 14557 bp, 11 predicted proteins | sample PEATcosm2014_Bin_26_FD_121102 | JGI IMG/M metagenome (GOLD analysis project Ga0181519, IMG submission 121102) | Peatland microbial communities from MTU Mesocosm Facility, Houghton, MI, USA - PEATcosm2014_Bin02_10_metaG | ecosystem: Environmental > Terrestrial > Soil > Wetlands > Peat | place...
GCTCGAAATCACCAGCAGCGGAATCGAATCCCCGTAGGCCTGGCCGAGCGCGGTCGCGATGTTGGTGAGGCCGGGGCCCGAGATGGTGAAGCACACACCCGGACGTCCCGAGACGCGCGCGTAGCCGTCGGCCATGAAGCCGAGCCCCTGCTCGTGGCGGCCAGCCACGTGGCGGATCCGCGAGGCGGCGAGGCCGCGGTAGAACTCGAGGTTGTGCACGCCCGGGATGCCGAACACGTGTTCGACGCCGTGCGCCTCCAGTGCCTCGATCAGGTACGCTCCGAGCGTCTGTTTCATGAAATCACCCCCCAGAAGTCCAGTATCCCACGCCGCCGGGCCGCCCGGGTCGGTCGCGCGGGGGCGGTGGTGTAAATATTATGGACGCGATAATATGACGATCCGCAGCCTGGGGGGAGTGCCATGAACCACGACGTGATGATCACCTGCGCCATTACCGGCGACGACACCAAGGTGACCAAGAGCCCGCACTGCGCGGTGACGCCGACCGAGATCGCCGCCGCCGCGGTCGACGCGGCCAAGGCGGGCGCCGCGATCGTGCACATCCACGTGCGCGACCCCGACAGCGGCGCGTTCAGCATGGAGACCAAGCACTACCGCGCGGTCGTCAAGGCGATCCGCGAGAGCGGCACCGACGTCATCGTCAACCTGACCTGCGGCATGGGCGGCTACATCGTCGTCGGCGAGCACGGCCTCAAGGACACGCCGGCCCCGGGCAGCGACTTCTGCACCCAGGAAGACCGGATGCGGCACGTCATTGACCTGTGCCACGAGGGCAAGTACCGCCCCGACGTCTGCACGCTGGACTGCGGCAGCCTCAACTTCGGCGACGGCAACCGCGCCTACGTCTCGACGCCGAACTACCTGCGCCAGGGCGCGGCGATCTGCAAGGACCTGGGCGTCAAGCCGGAGTTCGAGATCTTCGACACCGGCAACCTGTGGTTCGTCAAGCAGATGATCAAGGAAGGCCTGGTGCTGCCGCCGCCCCTGATCCAGCTGTGCATGGGCATCGCCTGGGGCATGCCGGCCGACACCGGCCACCTGCTGGCGATGATCAACACACTGCCCGCGGACGCCGTCTGGACCTCGTTCGCGATCAGCCGGATGCAGATGCCATGGGCGGCGCAGTCGGTGCTCGTGGGCGGCAACGTCCGCGTCGGCCTCGAGGACAACCTGTACCTCAGCAAGGGCGTCTACGCGAGCAACGCGCAGCTGGTGAGCAAGGCGCGCGGCATCGTCGAGGCGATGGGCGCCCGGATCGTCGGCCCGGCCGAGGTCCGCGAGCGGCTCAAGATCGGCTGACGCGCCCGCCATGGCCGGCACGATGATCCACCGCTCGGCGATCCGGCCCGAGTGGATCGACTACAACGGGCACCTGCGCGACGCCTACTACGTCGTCGTGCTGAGCGAGGCGATCGACGCGCTCATGGAGCGCATCGGCATCGACGAGGCCTACCGGCGCCGCACCGGCCACACGCTCTTCTCCCTCGAGATGCACGCGCACTGGCTGCGCGAGGTCAAGGGCGAGGAGACCCTCGAGATCGACGTCGTGGTACTCGGCGCCGACCCGAAGCGCCTGCACATCGGCTGCGACGTCCGCGTCCACGGGCGGGCGGAGCCGGCGGCCACGGCGGAGTTCATGCTGCTGCACGTGCACCAGGGCGAGCACCCGGGCGCCGCGCCCTTCCCCGCCGAGGTCCAGGCGGCGATCGAGCGGCTGCGCGCCGAGTTCGACGGCAGCGCCTGGGCGGGGCCTCGCTCGCGCGAGCTCGCGCTCAGGAAGCGCTGAATGGGCCTCGGCCGCCTCGAGCGCCTGCTCGCGCCGCGCACCGTCGCGCTCGTCGGCGGTGCCTGGACCGACGGCGTCGCCGCGGCGGCGCGGCGCATCGGCTACCGCGGCGAGACCTGGCGCATCCACCCGACCCGCCCCTCGGACGGGACAACGCACTACTTCCGCTCGGTCGACGAGCTGCCGGGCGCGCCGGACGCGGCCTTCCTCGCGGCGCCGGCGGCCGACGTGCCGGCCATCGCCGCCGCGCTCGCGCGCCGCGGCGCCGGCGGCTTCGTCGGCTTCGCGTCGGGCTTCGACGAGCTCGGCACCGAGCGCGGCCGTGAGCTGACGCGCGCGCTGCTGGCGGGCGCCGGCGACCTGCCGTTCACGGGCCCCAACTGCTACGGGCTGATCAACTTCTTCGATCGCGTCGCGCTGTGGCCCGACCAGGTGGTCGGCGACCCGCCGGTGCGGGGCGTCGCACTGCTGTGCCAGAGCGGCACGATCTCGCTGACCATGACCTTCAACGGCCGCAGTCTGCCGATCGGCTACCTGATCTCGGTCGGCAACCAGGCGCGGCTCGCGGTCGAGGACCTGATCGAGGTGCTGTGCGCGGACCCGCGCGTCAGCGCCTTCGGCCTGTACCTCGAGGGCGTCAAGGACGTCGCGCGCTTCGCCGCCGCGGTCGACGCCGCGCGGGCCGCGGGCAAGCCGATCGCGCTCCTCAAGGCCGGTCGCACCGCCGCCGCGGCGCAGACCGCCGCGACCCACACCGGCGCGCTCGCCGGCGCCGACCAGGTGTTCGACGCCTACTGCCGCCAGGCCGGCGTCGCCCGCTGCGACACGCTGGCGGCGCTGTGCGAGACGCTCAAGGTGCTGCACGTCGGCGGGCCGCTGCCGGGGCGGCGCGTGTGCGTGTTCGGCCACTCGGGCGGCGACATGGCGATGATCTCGGACGTCGCGCGCCACACGGCGCTCGAGTTCCCGCCGTTCGGCGCCGCGGCTGCCGAGCGGCTGCGCGCCGTGGTCGGCGACCGCGTCACGATCGCCAATCCCTTCGACGTGCACACCTACTCGTGGTTCGACCGCGACGTGCTGCGCGGCACCTTCGATGCGGTGCTCAACGCCGGCTACGACCTCGCGGCCTACATGCTCGACTGCCCGCCGGACGACCGCGCCGACCCGTCGACGTTCATCATGCCGATCAGCGAGTTCATCGCCGCGAGCCAGGGCGCGCCGACGCGCGCCGCGCTGCTGGCGGCGCTGCCCGAGACGATCTACATGAAGCTGCGCGAGCAGCTGCTCGCCGGCGGCGTCGTGCCGCTGCAGGGCCAGCGCGAGGCGCTCGAGGCGCTCGATCTCGCCGCGCAGGTGGGGCTCGCGTGGCGCTCGGGAGCGGCGGTCGAGCTGCGCATCCCGCGCCGCGACCGCGGGCCCGCGCGCACCCTCGCCGAGAACGCGGGCAAGGCGGCGCTCGCGGCCTGCGGCGTGCCGGTCCCGGCGGCGCGCGCGGTGGCGCCGGCCGAGGCGGCGGCGGCGGCGGCGGCGATCGGCTTTCCGGTCGTCATCAAGGCCCTGTCCGCCGACCTCGCCCACAAGTCGGACGTCGGCGGGGTCGTGCTCAACGTGCGCACCGAGGCCGAGGCGGCCGCGGCCGGGCAGCGGCTCGCCGCGCTTGCCGACCGCGTGCTGGTCGAGCAGATGGTGGTCGACGGCGTCGCCGAGATCCTGGTCGGCATCACGGTCGATCCGCAGTTCGGACAGGTGCTCGTGCTCGGCGCGGGCGGCGTCATGACCGAGTACCTGCGCGACAGCACGAGCCTGCTGCCGCCGTTCAGCGCCGACTCGATCCGCGCCGCGCTCGGCCGGCTGCGCGTCGCGCAGCTGCTGGCGGGCTTCCGTGGCAAGCCGCCCGGCGACGTCGAGGCGCTGATCGCCGCGGTGCTCGCGGTCACCCGCTATGCCGCGGCCGGGCTCGACACGCTCGCCGAGCTCGACGTCAACCCGATCATCGTCCGCCCGTCCGGCCATGGCGTCGTGGCCGTCGACGTGCTGATCCGTCTCACCGAGGGAACCTGACATGACCGACGGCGTACGTACCGAGCGCAAGGGCGCAATCCTCGAGGTCACCATCGACCGGCCGAAGGCCAACGCCATCGATCGCGCGATGAGCCTCCGGCTCAACGACATCTGGACGGGCTTCCAGCGCGACCCGGAGCTGCGCATCGGCATCCTGACCGGCGCCGGCGAGAAGTTCTTCTGCCCGGGCTGGGACCTGAAGGCCGCCGCGGCCGGCGAGCCGACCGACTCGGACTGGGGCATCGCCGGCTTCGGCGGCCTCAACTACCCGCGCAACCTCGACAAGCCGATCATCTCGGCGGTCAACGGCATCGCCTATGGCGGCGGCTTCGAGATGGTGCTCGGCACGGACCTGATCGTCATGGAGGAGCACGCGCGCTTCGCCTTGCCCGAGATCAAGGTCGGCGTCGTGCCGGACGCCGCCGGCATCAAGCTCAGGCGCCGCATCCCGTACCACATCGCGGTGGAGATGCTGTTCACCGGGCGCGCCATGGAGGCCGCCGAGGCCAAGCACTGGGGCCTGTGCAACTGGGTCGTGCCCAAGGGCCAGTCGCTCGCCAAGGCGCGCGAGGTCGCGCAGATGCTCGCCGAGGGCCCGCCGCTCCTGTTCCCGGCCCTCAAGCAGCTCCTGCAGCACACCGAGATGGTGGGCACCAACGCGGCCTTCGAGGTCCACGACGCGCTCAACGCCGTCATGAAGGTGGCGCGCTCCGAGGACCTGCTCGAGGGCACGCGGGCGTTCACGGAGAAGCGCAAGCCCGAGTGGCAGGGCCGCTGACTTGAGCACGCGCTTCACGCGCGCGCTGCTGCGCCTGCCGGGCGAAAACTTCGCCGCCGGCATCACGAGTTCCGCCGAGGGCGCGCCGCTGCTCGCGCGCGCGCTCGAGCAGCACCGCCGCTACGCCGCGGCGCTCGCGGCCTGTGGCCTCGCGACGACGACGCTGGCGGCGGATCCGCGCTACCCCGATGGCACCTTCGTCGAGGACACCGCGATCGTGACGCCCAAGGGCGCGATCATCACGCGGCCCGGCGCGGCCGCGCGCGCCGGCGAGACCGAGGTCATCGCCGCGGCGCTCGCGGCGCAGTACCGCTCGCTCGGCCGCATCGTCGCGCCCGGCACAGTCGACGGCGGCGACGTCTGCGAAACCGACGAGGGCGTGCTGATCGGCGTCACGGCGCGGACCAACGAGGCGGGCGCCCGGCAGCTCGCCGACTGGCTCGGCGACCTCGGCTACGGCGCGACGCTCGTCGACATCCGCGCCGTGCCGGGTCTTCTGCACCTCAAGACCGGGATCTCCTACCTCGGCGACGGCCGGCTCGCAGTCGCGGCCGGCCTGCCGAAGCTCGCGGCGCTCGCTCGCTACGAGCCGGTGACCCTGGCGCCCGAGGAGGGCTATGCGGCCAACTGCATCCGCGTCAACGACCGGGTACTCGTGGCCGCCGGCTACCCACGCTTCGCCGCGGCGCTCGCCAAGCTCGGCTACGATCCGCTGCCGCTCGAGATGAGCGAGTTCCGCAAGATGGACGGCGGCCTGAGCTGCCTGTCACTGCGGTTCTGAAAACCGCTACGATCGGGCGCATGAACGCCTGCGCCTGCCGCCACCGCCTGCCGGCAACCGCCGTCGCCCTGCTGCTGCTGCAGGTCGCGCCGGCCATCGCCGCCCCGCCCGCCGCGACCGTCCTGCCGACGACGACGCCGGCAGCCGTCGGCCTCTCGGCCGACCGGCTCGCCCGCCTCGACCGCTACCTCGACGGCGAGATCGCCGCCGGCCGCAAGGCGGGCGCGGTCGTGCTGATCGCCCGCCACGGCAAGGTCGGCTACCTCAAGGCCTACGGCGAGGCGGACGCCGCGAGCCACCGCCGGATGCCGGTCGATGCGCTCTTCCGCATCCACTCGATGACCAAGCCGATCACCAGCGTCGCGCTGCTGACGCTCTACGAGCAGGGCAAGTTCCAGCTCTCCGACCCGCTCGCGAAGTACCTGCCGGCGTTCAAGGGCGTGAAGGTCTACAAGGGCACCGCCCCGGACGGCGCCATCGAGCTCGAGGACCTCGCGCGTCCGATCACGATCGAGGACGTCTTCCGCCACACGGCCGGCTTCACCTACGGCTACTTCGGCGACACGCCGGTCGACCATGCCTACCGCAAGGCGGGCGTCGGCTACGCCGAGGCGGACTCCGTCGGCGAGCTCACCGACCGGCTCGCGACGATGCCACTCCTCTTCCAGCCCGGCACGCGCTGGCAGTACGGTTTCGCGCACGACGTGCAGGCGCGCCTCGTCGAGGTGCTGTCGGGCATGCCGTTCGACGCCTACTGCCAGAAGACGATCTTCGGGCCGCTCGGCATGAAGGACACGGTGTTCGGCGTGCCGCCGGCGCTCAAGGCGCGCTTCGCCTCGATCTACCATCCCGACGCCGACGGCCGCCTCCTGCCGGGCGACGGCATGGCCGCCGACGGCGACTTCTACGCGCACGCCACCGGCCGCCCGTTCGGCGGCACGAGCGTCGCGACGACGGCGCGCGACTACGGGCGCTTCGCGCAGATGCTGCTGAACGGTGGCCGCCTGGGCCACGTGCGCATCCTGTCGCGCAAGACCGTCGAGCTCATGACCGCGGACCACCTCGGGCCGGCGATCGCGCCGGTGACCCCCGGCCTCGGCTACGGCCTTGGCGTTGGCGTCGTCACCAGCCCCGCGCAGTACCGCCAGCTGAGCTCGGCGGGCGAGTTCCGCTGGAGCGGCTACGCGACGACGGGGATGTTCATCGACCCGCGGGAGGAGATGGTCGCGATCGTGATGGCGCAGTATCAGCCCGAGGACTACGCCCTGATCGAGCACTTTACGACGCTGGTCTACCAGGCGATCGCCGACTGAGCGCGGCCGGCCTCAGCCGGTGCGCGTTCGCGTCAGCATGTCCTCGTCGAGCGCGTAGCCCATCCCGGGCGCGTCGCCGAGGTCGATCCAGCCGGCGGCGTCGACGCGCAGCGGCTGCGCCAGCATGAAGTCGCGCCGCTCGAGGCCCCACTCCGGCGGGTCGTACGGGAACTCGATCCACGGCGCATCGGTGAGGCCGCCGGCGAGGTGCGCGTTGGCCGTGACGCCCATGCCGTTGGTCCAGGTGTGCGGCGTGAACATCAGGTTGTGCTCCTGCGCCATCAGCGCGACGCGCCGCAGGCCCGTGATGCCGCCGACCAGCGCCGCATCGGGCTGCAGCACGTCGAGGCAGCCGCCGCCGATCAGGTCGCGGAACTCGTGCAGCTGCCGGGTCATCTCGCCGCCCGCGATGCGCACGTCGGTCGCCTGCCGAAGCGCGCGCATGCCGGCGTGGTCGCCGCGGTGCAGCGGCTCCTCCATCCAGTACACCTTGAGGCGCTCGAGCTCGCGGGCGACGGCGAGCGCATCCTTGAGGCCCCACGGCGCCTCGGCGTCCCAGGGCATGCGCCAGCCCTGGTTGCAGTCGACCATCAGCTCGAGGCGCGCGCCGACGCGGGCGCGGACCGCCTCGAGCGCACGGATGTCCTCGCGCCAGTCGCCGCGGTGGAAGCGGACCTTCATGGCCGGGAAGCCCTGCGCCAGCATCTGCTCGGCGCACTCGGCCATCGCGCCCGGATCGCGCAGGGTGCCCGAGGAGGCGTAGGCGCGCACGCGCCGCGCGAGGCCGCCGAGCAGCTTCCAGCACGGCTGGCCGGTGATCTTGCCGGCGAGGTCCCACAGCGCAAGGTCGAGCGGCCAGCAGCGGCCATAGTGGAAGTCGACGTTCGACAAGATCCGGTAGTGGCGCTCGAGGGCCAGCGCGTCGCGGCCGGTGAACAGGTGCTCGTGGCCGGCGAAGCCCACCATCAGGTCGCCGGAGCCGAGGCCGACGAGGCCGGTGTCGGTGCGCACCCGCACGATGGTGGCGTCGAACTGCACCCGCGGCTTGGTGTCCCAGCTGGCGTGGAACGGCGGCTGGAACAGCAGCCGGTGCTGGCTCACCTCGATCGAGGCGATGCGGTGCTCGGTCGCGACCGCGGGCCGCAGTTCGGGCTGGGCGTTCACTGGTAGGCCGTCCAGATGGTCTTGAGGTCGGTGTACTTGTCGATTGCGTGCGGCGAGCGGTCGCGGCCGAAGCCCGACTGCTTGAAGCCGCCGAACGGCGTCGCCAGCGACGAGCGGTCGTAGGTGTTGACCCAGACGGTGCCGCCCCTGAGCGCATTGGAGAGGCGGTGCGCGACGTTGATGTCGGAGGTCCAGACGGCCGCCGCGAGGCCGTAGATCGTGTCGTTGGCCTCCTTGAGGGCCTGGGCCTCGTCGCTGACGGCCGAGACCGTCAGCACCGGCCCGAAGATCTCCTCACGCGCCACACGCATGTGCGGTCCCACGCCGTCGAGCACGGTCGCCTCGACGTAGAAGCCACCGGTGTCGGCGAACGCCTGGCGGCCGCCGAAGGCGATCCGCGCGCCCTCCGCGACGCCTGCGTCGATGTAGCCGAGCACGCGGCCGAGGTGGCCGCGATCGATCAGCGCGCCCATCTGCGTGGCCGGCTCGAAGGGGTGGCCGAGCGTGATCGTCCGCGCGACGCGCTCGATGCCGGCGACCAGCGCGTCCTTGACGCGCTCGTGCACGATGACCCGCGAGCCCGCATGGCAGGTCTCGCCCATGTTGTAGTAGATGCCCCAGGCGATGCCCGAGGCGGCCGCCTCGAGGTCGGCGTCCGCCATCACGACGTGCGGACTCTTGCCGCCGCACTCGAGCGCGACGCGCTTGAGGTTCGACTCGCCGGCGTAGCGCATCATGAGCTTGCCGACCTCGGTGGAGCCCGTGAAGCTGATCATGTCGACGTCGGCGTGCAGCGCGAGCGGCTTGCCGGCCTCCTCGCCGAAGCCGGGTGCGACGTTGAGGACGCCCGGCGGCAAGCCGGCGTCGAGGCCCAGCTGGCCGAGGCGGATCGCCGTCAGCGGCGACTGCTCGGCGGGCTTGAGCACCACCGAGTTGCCGGCCAGCAGCGCCGGTCCGAGCTTCCAGGCACTGATGATCAGCGGGTAGTTCCACGGCACGATCGCGCCGACGACGCCGAGCGGCTCGCGGCGGATCAGCGCCGTCTCGTGATGGCCGGTCGGCGCGATCTCGTCGTAGAGCTTGTCGGCGAACTCCGCGTAGTAGGCGATGCAGTCGGCCGCGAACGGCACGTCGACGTTGACCGAGTTCAGGATCGGCTTGCCGACGTCCAGCGTCTCCAGCAGCGCGAGCTGCTCGAGGTCGGCGCGGATCAGCTCGGCGAAGCGCAGGAGCACGCGCTTCCTTTCCTTCGGGTCGGTGCGCCGCCAGTCGCCGCGCTCGTAGGCGGCGCGCGCCGCGGCGACGGCGGCGTCGACGTCGGCGGCCTGGCAGCGCGCCACGCGCGCGACCACCCGCCCGTCGATCGGGCTGACGTCGTCGAAGGTCTGGCCGTCGCGGCACGCCACGTAGCGGCCGTCGATGAAGGCGCGGCCTTCAATGGCGAGCGCCGCCGCGCGCGCCTGCCACGCGGCGCGGTCGCGGCCCTGAAGAGTGTCGGTCACGGGATCACCGGGCGGTCAGTACCGCGGTTGCGAAGCTGAGGAGATCGGCGTCGGCCACCGGGCGCTTGTTCGAGCGGCGCATCGCCTCGTTCTCGGGCCGCGCCATCTGCAGCGCGAGCGCGGCGGGCGTCACCTGGTCGTGGCCCTCGCCGGCGAGCGACACCTTGACGCCGGCGCGGCGCAGCAGGCGGTCGAAGGCCCCCGGCAGGCGCTGGGCGTCGGCGCCCTCGCCGAGCAGCGCCGCCACCGCGGCGAACCGGCCGTCCGCGTCGGCGTCGGCGTTCCAGGCGAGCGTCGAGCGCAGCGCGAGCCCGACCGCCCGGCCGTGGTGCACGGGCCTGAGCGAGGCGAGCGCGTGGCCGATGTTGTGCGCGATCGCCGTGCCGCAGTTGTCGATACCGATGCCGGCGAGCGTCGCCGCCCACTGCAGGCCCGCTCGCGCCTCGAGGTCGCGCGGCGTGTCGACGGCCCGCACCAGGTGCTTGACGACCAGCCGGATCGCCTGGTGGCAGTAGAGGTCGTTGGCGGCGTTGGCGTTGGCGTTGGTCGAGGCCTCGATCGCGTGGACGAGCGCATCGATGCCGGTGGCGGCCGTGAGCGCGGCCGGCAGGCCGGTGGTGAGGGCCGGGTCGAGCAGGATCAGCGTCGGCTTGAGCTCGTCGCCCCACAGCCAGACCTTGGCGCCGGTCGCATCGGCCAGCACCGCGGTGCGGGTCGCCTCCGATCCCGTCCCCGAGGTCGTCGGGACGCACACCGACACGAGGCGCGTGGCGGGGAACGGGTTGGCGCACAGGCCGTAGTGCGCCGCCCCCGCGCTGCCACCGGCGATAGCGGCGATCGTCTTGCCGACGTCCATCGCCGAGCCGCCGCCGAGCGCGACGACGGCAACGACGCGCTCACGGCGCGCGAGCGCCACGGCGGCATCGACCTGGGCCATGGTCGGGTCGCTCTTGATGTCGTCGAAGAGCACGACGCCGAAGCCGGCGCCGGCGAGCGAGGTCACGGCGGCGTCGGCGAAGCCGCTGGCCTTGAGGCCCGGGTCGGCGGCGACCAGCACGGGGCTGCCGCGCGGCGCGCGGCCGACGAGGCTCTGGCCGAGGCTCTCGAGCGCGCCGGCGCCCTGGACGATGTCGGGGACCCGGGCAAGGGAAACGGTACTCATGACTTCCTCGGCGGCACTGTGCGCGGCCGCGGCCGCGCCGTTGGGGGCGGGCCCGGAGCGCATCGGGGCCCCGGCTCCGGGAGTTCCGCGGCCGGCCCCGGGCCGCACCGCCCGGCACCACCGGCCTCGCGCCCGCAGCCCGACCGCGCGAAGACTTCCACAGTCTGCGGGGCCATAGAAGCCGAGAAATTGGATCGCGGCCATCGGAAAAAGGCATTGGCCAGCGCCGGGGCGTTGGCCCACGCTCCGGGGCCCCGGATGGGGCCAGCGTGCCCAGCCGCCGCGCCGCGCGACGTAGAATGACGGCCGCGTGACGCGCCGCCGCCCGACGCGGTGCGCCCGAGGGGAGGAGCCCATGGAACGAGTCCGGATCGACCGCCGCTGGCTGCCGCTGAATGCGCTCAGGGCCTTCGAGGCGGTGGCCAAGCACGGCAGCTTCACCGGCGCCGCCAACGCGCTGCTGATCTCGCAGAGCGCGCTGTCGCGCCACGTGATCTCGCTCGAGAAGCTGATCGGCGTGCAGCTCTTTGAGCGGCGACCGCACGCGCTCGTGCTCACCGCCGCCGGCCAGCACCTGCTGCCGGTCGTCACCAAGTCGCTCGACCGCCTCGAGTACTCGCTCGACGAGATCCGCCACGCCGGCGCGCCGACGCTGCGCACGCTGCGGGTGCAGATGCCGCCGAGCTTCGCCGTGCACCTCGCGGTGCCGATCCTGCGCGACTTCCGCCGCGCCAACAGCGAGGTCGAGATCGACCTCGTCAGTCCCTACGGCGTCGGCCCGCCGCCCAACGACGTCGACGTCGCGGTCGTCTACTCCAAGCCCACCGTCACGGACATGATCTCCGACCTCCTCTGGCCGGTGCGGCTCGGCATCCTCTGCCACCCGGACCTCGCCGCGCGGCACGCGGGCAAGGACCTCGGCAGCTTCATCCGCGACAACGAGCTGATCCACGTGCGCATCGCCGACCTGCCGCGGCACCACATGTGGGCGCAGCTGGTGCGGCAGGAGAACCTCGGCCCGGTGTCCTACGAGCGCGGCCTCGTCTTCGACACCGCGCTCCTCGCCGTGCAGTACGCGCTGTCCGGCGAGGGCCTGGCACTCGTCGACCTCAACCTGTTCCGCGAGGACCTCGCCTCCGGCCGGCTCGTGCGCCCCTTCGACGTGACGCTCGACGAGGGCTACGGCTACTACCTGATCACCCACCCGGAGGCGCTGAGCGACACCGCGATCGCGCTCTTCCGCTCGTGGCTGATCGAGCACTTCGGGCCGCGCAAGCCGAGTGAGGAGCCGGCCGTCCGGCTCGCCGTCTCGAATGACTGACCCGCGCCCGCCCGTCGCGGCGCGCCCCATCCAGCCGACCCCGTCCAGCCCCCCCGGAGCAGCACGCCTATGAGTGAGCGCGGAGATCGAGTCGAACGTCGCGGCCGGCGCCGGCCGCCGGCCGCCGCGGCAGCGGAGCCGGTGGTGGAGCGCTCGCGCGGCTACCGCCACCTCACGAACCCGTTCGCGCCGCTCAAGGTGTTCTCCGACGACGAGGTCGCCTCGATCCACGCCGCCGCGCTCACGATCCTCGAGACGCAGGGCATGCGGGTGCTGCTGCCGGAGGCGCGCCGCCGCTACGCGGCCGGCGGCGCGAGCGTCGACGAACCGAGCCAGATGGTGCGCATCGACCGTGGCCTCGTCGCCCAGGCGCTCGCGACCACGCCGCGGGAGTTCACGCTCCACGCCAGGGACCCGGCCTGGCACCTGCCGATCGGCGGCCGCAACGTCGTGTTCGCACCGACCTCCGGGCCGCCGAACATCATGGACATCAAGCGCGGCCGCCGCGCCGGCACCTTCGCGGACTTCGAGAACCTGCTCCGGCTCAGCCAGAGCTTCGACGTCCTCCACTCGCTCGGCGGCTGCGTCGAGCCGCAGGACGTGCCGATCCACGTGCGCCACCTCGAGACGACGCGGGCGATGCTGCTCCTGACCGACAAGGTGCCGCTCGTCTACGCGCGCGGCGCCGGCCAGATTGCCGACAACTTCGAGCTGATCCGCATCGCCTATGGCCTCAGCGAGGACGAGTTCCGCGCGCGGGCCTACGTCAGCTGCGTCATCAACACCAATTCGCCGCTGCAGCTCGACATCCCGATGGCGGACGGCATCATCAACTTCGCGGCCGCGGGCCAGCCGTCGATCATCACGCCGTTCACGCTCGCCGGCGCCATGGCGCCGGTGACGGTGGCCGGCGCGCTGACGCTCGCGCACGCCGAGGCGCTCGCCGGCGTCGTGCTCGCCCAGATCGTGCGGCCGGGCGCGCCGATCATCTACGGCAGCTTCACCTCGAACGTCGACATGAAATCCGGCTCGCCGGCCTTCGGCACGCCCGAGTACGTCAAGTCCTCGTTCGGCGCCGGCCAGCTGGCGCGCCACATCGGCCTGCCGTGGCGCTCGTCGAACGCGACCGCCTCGAACACGCCCGACGCGCAGGCCGCCTACGAGTCGCAGATGAGCCTGTGGGGCGCGCTCATGGGCGGCTGCAACTTCGTGCTGCACGCCGCCGGCTGGCTCGAGAGCGGCCTCAGCACGTCGTACGAGAAGTTCATGCTGGACATCGAGATGCTGCAGATGTTCGCCGAGATCTTCCAGCCGGTCGGTGCGACCACCGCCGACCTCGCGCTCGACGCGGTTGCCGAGGTGGGCCCGAGCGGGCACTTCTTCGGCTGCGCCCACACGATGGAGCGCTACCGGACGGCGTTCTACGCCCCGCTGGTCTCGGACTGGCGCAACTACGGCCAGTGGACCGAGGCGGGCGGGCTGACGGCGACCGAGCGCGCGCACCAGCTGTGGCAGGAGGCGCTCGCCGGCTACACGGCGCCGGCGCGCGACCCCGCCGTCGTCGAGGCGCTCGACGCCTTCGTCGCGCGGCGCAAGGCCGAGGGCGGCGCGCCGCCGGTCAGCTGAGCGGCGCCGGAATCATCTCGCCGGGCCGCGGGGCCCGGCCCATCGATCGGACAACCAACTGGGGACTGGAATGCGGACGCACGTGAAGGCGGTGGTGATCGGCGGCGGCGTGGTGGGCGCGAGCGTGCTCTACCACCTGACCAAGGCGGGCTGGAAGGACGTGCTGCTGATCGAGCGCGCCGAACTGACCTCGGGCTCGACCTGGCACGCCGCTGGCGGCATGCACACCGTCAACGGCGACCCGAACGTCGCCAAGCTGCAGCAGTACACCATCAACCTCTACCAGGAGATCGAGCAGATCTCCGGCCAGTCCTGCGGCGTGCACATCACCGGCGGCATCATGCTGGCGGGCACGCCCGCGCGGCTCGACTGGCTCAAGATGGCCAAGGCGCGCGGCCGCTACCTCGGCATGGAGCTCGAGCTGATCTCGGTTGAGGAGGCGAAGAGGCTCTTCCCGCTGCTCGAGGAGTCGCACTTCGTCGGCGCCATGTACGACCCCATCGAGGGCCACGTCGACCCGTACGGCGTCACCCACGCCTACGCCAAGGCGGCGCAGATCGGCGGCGCCGAGATCGTGCGCCAGACCCGCGTCGTCGACTGCCAGCCGCGCGCCGACGGCAGCTGGGACGTGATCACCGACAAGGGCAGCGTGCACGCCGAGCACGTCGTCAACGCCGCGGGCCTGTGGGCCCGCGAGGTGGGCCGCATGGTCGGCCTCGAGCTCCCGATCCTCGCGATGGAACACCAGTACCTGATCACCGAGGACATCCCGGAGTTCAAGGGCCGGCAGGAGCAGCTGCACTGCATCGACTTCGAGGGCGAGATCTACATGCGCCAGGAGCGCGGCGGCATGCTGATGGGGACCTACGAGCGCGCCGGCGTGCCGTGGGCGCCGCAGACGACGCCGTGGGACTTCGGCCAGGACCTGCTGCCGAACGACCTCGAGCGCATCGCCCCGTCGCTCGAGGTGGGCTTTCGCCACTTCCCGCGGCTCGAGAGCGCCGGCATCCGCAAGGTCGTCAACGGGCCGTTCACCTTCGCC
>Ga0181519_10002805_pt1 | contig 14554 bp, 9 predicted proteins | sample PEATcosm2014_Bin_26_FD_121102 | JGI IMG/M metagenome (GOLD analysis project Ga0181519, IMG submission 121102) | Peatland microbial communities from MTU Mesocosm Facility, Houghton, MI, USA - PEATcosm2014_Bin02_10_metaG | ecosystem: Environmental > Terrestrial > Soil > Wetlands > Peat | place...
AACGAGAGCGACGAGCCGGCCTTCACGCAGCCGCTGATGTACAAGAAGATCGCGCAATTGCCGCCGACGCGGCAGATCTACGCCCAGCAATTGGTCAAAGAAGGCGTGGTCACTGCCGAGCAGGCCGACAAGATGGCCGCCGATTTCCAGGCCAGCCTCGAAAGCGATTACCAGGCGGCCAAGTCGTTCAAGGTCAACAAGGCGGACTGGCTTGAAGGCAAATGGGCCGGACTCGGCGCGCTCAACGAAGAAGAGGAGATGCGCGAGGAGAAGACCGGCGTCGCGTTCGAAGTGTTGAAGGATGTGGGCGCTGGCCTCACGCGCTTCCCCGATGGCTTTCACGTCAATCCCAAGATCATCCGCCAGCTCGAAGCCAAGAAGAAAATGATCGAAACCGGCCAAGGTATCGATTGGTCGACCGCCGAGGCGCTGGCCTTCGGATCGCTCCTCGTCGAAGGCACGCCGGTGCGCCTGTCGGGCCAGGATTCGGGCCGTGGCACATTCTCGCAGCGCCACTCGGTCCTGATCGACCAGGAGGACGAACGGCGCTTCGCACCGCTGAGCAACCTGCGCGAGGGCCAGGCCCGCTTCGAGGTGATCGATTCGCTGCTGTCCGAGGCCGGCGTGCTCGGCTTCGAGTACGGCTATTCGCTGGCCGAGCCGCGCGCGCTGGTTCTGTGGGAAGCGCAATTCGGCGACTTCGCCAATGGCGCGCAAGTCATCATCGATCAGTTCCTGGCCGCCGGCGAAGCCAAATGGCTGCGCATGTCCGGCCTCGTCCTGCTGCTGCCCCACGGCTATGAGGGCCAGGGCGCGGAACACAGTTCGGCGCGGCTCGAGCGCTACCTTCAGTCCTGCGCCGAGGACAATTGGCAGGTGTGCAACTTCACCACCCCGGCCAATTACTTCCATGCGCTGCGGCGACAGGTGCGCCGCAACTTCCGCAAGCCGCTGGTGCTGATGACGCCGAAGTCGCTCTTGCGCCACAAGCTGTGCATCAGCCCGCTCGCCGACATGTCGTCGCAAGCGCGCTTCCACCGCGTTCTGTTCGACACCGCGCAGCTGGTGCCCGACGACAAGGTCCGCCGCGTCATCCTGTGCTCGGGAAAGGTCTATTACGACCTGTTCGAAGAGCGCGCCAAGCGCAACATCAAGGACGTCGCCATCGTGCGCGTCGAACAATTGTATCCCTGGCCCAAGGACACCGTTGCCAGTCAGATCCGCCGCTACGCCGGCGCGGAACTCCTCTGGTGCCAAGAGGAACCGGGCAATATGGGCGCCTGGACCTTCGTGATGCCGCGCCTCAATTTCATCCTCGAAGAGCTCAACCGGGGTCAACGCCAGGCGATCTATTGCGGCCGCGCGCCGTCCGCGGCGGCAGCCACGGGCGTCCACCACCATCACGACGAGGAGCAGGCCAAGCTGGTCGAGCAGGCCCTGACCGCGCCTCTGGGCGACATGCGCCAGCCGTTCCGCCGCGCGACCCGGCTGGGCGAATATCAATACGCCGCGAAGTGAGGACATGACCGACCAGCAGCCAGACAAGGGGGAAGCATGAGCGTCGAGATCGTTGTGCCGGCGCTGGGCGAGTCGGTCGCCGAGGCCACCGTCGCCAAATGGTTCAAGAATGTGGGCGACACCGTCGCGGCCGATGAACCGTTGGTCGAACTCGAAACCGACAAGGTCACCGTCGAAGTCAACGCGCCTTCGGCGGGCACGCTGGCCGAGATCGTCGCGGCCACCGGCGCCACCGTCAATGTCGGCGCCAAGCTCGGCGCGATCGGCGAAGGCGGCGCGGCTGGGGCGAAAGCCAAACCGGCCGCCGCGCCGGCCGCGCCGAAGCCGGCGGCTCCGGCCGCCGCCGCTGCGCCGGCCAAGGCCGCGCCGCCGCTCGCGGCGCCCGCGGTTCCCGTCGGAACAGCGCCCTCGGCCGCCAAGTTGATGACCGAGAAGGGCCTCCTGACCGTTCCCGGAACGGGCAAGGACGGCCGCATCACCAAGGGCGATGTGATCACGGCGCTCGAACGCCCCGCCGCTCCCGTGTCGGCGCCCGCGCCTGCGGCACCGGCCGCGCCGCGCGCGCCCGATGCGCGCGAGGTTCGTGTCCGCATGACGCGGCTGCGCCGCCGCATCGCCGAACGCCTCAAGGAGGCGCAGAACACCGCGGCCATGCTGACCACCTTCAACGAGGTGGACATGACCGCGATCATGGCGGTGCGCAACCAGTTCAAGGAAAGCTTCGAGAAGAAGCACGGAGTCAAGCTCGGCTTCATGTCGTTCTTCGTAAAAGCCAGCGTTACCGCGCTCAAGGACTGGCCGGCGGTGAACGGCGAGATTTCCGGCGATGAGTTGATCTACAAGAACTACTACGACATCGGCGTGGCGGTGGGCACCGAGGCCGGCCTGGTGGTGCCCGTGGTGCGCGACGCCGACAAACTCTCCTTCGCCGAGATCGAGAAGGCCATCGGCGCCTATGGCAAGAAGGCGCGCGACGGCAAGCTGACCATCGACGAAATGACCGGCGGCACCTTCACCATCACCAATGGCGGGGTGTACGGCTCGATGATGAGCACGCCGATTTTGAACCCGCCGCAGTCGGGCATTCTCGGCATGCACAAGACCCAGATGCGGCCAATGGTGATGCCCGACGGCAAGATCGAGGCGCGGCCGATGATGTACGTGGCGCTCAGCTACGACCACCGCATCGTCGACGGCCGCGAGGCCGTGTCGTTCCTGGTGCGCGTCAAGGAATGCATCGAGGATCCCCAGCGCATCCTCTACGATATGTGAGCACCCTAAGGATTGGGTTCGTCATTGCGAGGCGCGCAGCGACGAAGCAATCCAGAAATCGCCAATCGTGACTGGATTGCTTCGCTTCGCTCGCAATGACGCGGTCAGATATCTGGGGGACTGATGAGCGACACGGACTTTGATGTGGTGGTCATCGGCGGTGGACCCGGCGGCTATGTCGCCGCGATCCGCGCCGCCCAGCTCGGTCTGCGCACGGCCGTGGTCGAGCAGCTCCCCACCCTCGGCGGCACCTGCGTCAATGTCGGCTGCATTCCGTCGAAGGCGCTGCTGCAATCGTCGCACCTGTTCGAGGAGGCCAAGAGCCATCTCGACGTGCACGGGATCAAGATTCCCAAGGTCGAGCTCGACCTTGCCGTCATGCAGGCGCGCAAGGTGAAGGTAGTCAAGGCCAACACCGATGGCCTCGACTTCCTGATGAAGAAGAACAAGATCACGCGGCTGCTCGGCACCGGCCGCATCGCCGCCCCGGGCAAGGTCGAGATCGCCGGCAAGGATGCCAAGAGCGTCACCACCAGGAACATCATCATCGCCACCGGCTCGGATTCCACGCCGCTGCCCGGCGTCACCGTCGACGAGAAGCAGATCGTCACCTCCACCGGCGCGCTCGAACTCGCAACCGTGCCCAAGCATCTGGTCGTCATCGGCGCCGGCGTGATCGGGCTCGAGCTCGGCTCGGTCTGGCATCGTTTGGGGGCCGAGGTCACTGTGATCGAATTCCTCGACCGCGCGCTGCCCTTGCAGGACGGCGAGATATCGAAGAATGCCCAGCGCATCTTCGAGCGCCAGGGCATCAAGTTCATGCTGTCGACCAAAGTGACGTCGGCGAAGCCGGGCAAAGCGGGCGTCGCATTGACCGCCGAACCGGCCAAGGGCGGCGCCGCAACCGAGATCAATGCCGATGTGGTCCTGGTGTCGATCGGGCGCAAGCCGCATACCGACGGGCTTGGTGCCAAGGAGGCAGGCGTCGAGCTCGACCCCCGCGGCTTCGTCAAGATCGACAAGCATTTCCGCACCAACGTCGCGGGCATCTGGGCGATCGGCGACGTGGTCGGCGGGGCCATGCTGGCCCACAAGGCCGAAGACGAGGGCTATGCCGCCGCCGAACTGATCGCCGGGCAGGCCGGTCACGTCAACTACGACGCCATCCCCAGCGTCGTCTACACCTGGCCCGAGGTCGCCAGCCTGGGCAAGACTGAGGAACAGCTGAAGGCCGAAGGCGTCGCCTACAAGGTCGGCAAGTTTCCCTTCAGCGCCAACGGCCGCGCGCGCGCCAACGGCGATACCGACGGCTTCGTCAAGTTGCTCGCCGACGCGAAATCAGACCGCGTCATAGGCTGCCATATCATCGGCCCGCAGGCGGGCGATCTGATCGCCGAGGTGGCGCTGGGTGTCGAATTCGCCGCGGCGGCCGAGGACATCGCGCGCACCAGTCACGCGCATCCGTCGCTCTCCGAGGCGGTCAAGGAAGCCGCGCTCGGCGTGGCCGGGCTGTCGATCCACATTTGATCGGCGCTGCCGCGGCGTCAGGCGCTGCGGATCTGCACGGCGGCGGGATAGGACCGGTTGCGCGCCGCGACCCGATTTCGTCCTTCCGACTTCGCCCGGTACAATTGCTCGTCGGCCATCATCACGAACTCGCGGGCCGACCCAACCGCCGAGCAATCATGGGTCACCACGCCCAGGCTGATCGTCACATGTTCGGCTACCGCCGATCGCGTGTGAGGGATCGCGAGCGCGATGATGTCGCTGCGAATCCGCTCGGCGATCGCGAGCGCGCCATCGTGATCGGTTTCGGGCAGCACGGCGGCGAATTCCTCGCCGCCATAACGCGCGGGAATGTCGGGCGCGCGGCTGATGGAACCCTCGAGCACGCCGCCGATGCGCTTAAGGCATTCGTCGCCGGCGACGTGGCCGTAATGATCGTTGAAGTTCTTGAAGAAATCGACATCGAGCAGGATCAGCGACAAGGGCGCGCGGGAACGCCGCAGGCGCGAGAATTCGGTCTCCAGCACCACGTCGAAGCGCCGGCGATTGGCAAGGCCGGTCAAACCGTCGGTATCCGCCAAAACCGTCAAGCTGTCATGGGCCTTGGTCAGCGCCGTCACCAGATCCTCTTTATCGAATCTCAGCTCCCAGGTCTGCCGCAACGACCGGTTGACCCGCATGGCGATCCCGATCATCAGCACGAGCAGGATGAGGTTGTAGACGGCGAGAATGATTTCCGTCCGTCCGCCATGCGCCGCCAGCATCACGATCATCGGCAGGATCGCGGGAAGCGCGAATGACAGGAAAGCAGGCAGGAACGTGCTCAACGTGACCACGCCGCCCATGACCATGGCCTGGAGCGCGGTGATCGTGAGGACCATGGCGAGCGGATCGTTGAAGTCGACCAGCACGCCGCCGATGCCCCATGCGACTCCCGATAAACCCGTCGACAGCGCGTAGCGCAGGGCCCGACGGCGGCCATAACCGCGCGTGTCCAGCGCCTTTCGGCTGCGGGCGGTCACCCAAATGCGTAAAACGATGATGGCGTAGACGAGCGCGACCCAGCCGACGAGAAAGGAACCGCGCTCGGGCGACCACTCGGCGATGCCGATCAAGACGCTCGCCAAGCCGCTTGCGAACAGGGGAATCGGACTGACGTCGAGCAATTCGCGAAACAGCGCAGCTTCAACCCGTCGATTGGTGATGGAAGCAGGATCGCTTCCCTTGATCGTCCTGGTCATCGCCGGCGCCGTTGTGTCATGGGCTGCGCGCCCGCGCGCGGGGATGAGCCTGGTCGTAAATTCGGCCGATATGCGCGGCGTCGACTTCGGTGTAGCGCTGGGTCGTCGACAGCGATGCGTGCCCCAGCAATTCCTGGATGGTCCGCAAATCGCCGCCGCCGGCCAATAGGTGGGTGGCGAAGCTATGGCGCAGCGCGTGCGGCGTCGCGGTCTCGGCCAGGCCGAGGCGCACGCGCAGACGGCGCATTTGCAACTGGACGATCGCCGGGTTGAGCGGACCGCCCCGCGCGCCGACGAACAGCGGCCCGTCGGGACCGGGATGGTGCGGACACAGTTTGAGGTAGTTCTGCACCGCCTCGACCACGACCGGCAGCAACGGCACCAGGCGCTGCTTCCGGCCTTTTCCGGTGATCGTCATGGCGTCGCCGCGCGGAATTTCCCGGCGCGTCAGGGCCAGGGCTTCGCCCAATCGCAGTCCACAGCCGTACAGCAGGGTCATCAGCGCCAGGTCGCGCGCACCGTGCCAGGGCTCGCGCTGTAAATCCGCGGCCGCGTCCAACACTTCGAGCGCCTCGGATGGCGCCAGCGGTTTGGGTATCGAGCGCGGCGGCCTCGGTGTCCGAACGCCGGCCAGCGCGGCGTTGTGCGCCAATCCATTCCGGTCGAGAAAGCGGAACAGGCTGCGCAGCGACGACATCGCGCGGGCCTGGCTGGTGCGCGCGAGGCCGTTCACGGCGCGACGCGCCAGGAAGCTGCGAAAATCGGCGGTCTCGAGTCCGTCGAGCATCGCCAGATCGGGCAACGCCGCGCGATGATCGGCGAGATGGTCCAGGAAGGCCGCGACATCGCGGGCGTAGCCATCCACCGTGTGAAGCGAGGCGCGGCGTTCGGTCGTCAGCCAGCCGCGCCACCGCTCCACCGCCGATCGGAGCGGTTCGTCACCCTTGAATGAAATCGGTTGGCCTGTCACTGAGAGCGAGTCTTTCTCTCCGGTCGGCACCACAGTCCCACATCGCGCGCGATGCCGCTAAAGTGTACTCCATGCCAAACGACGCCACCACTCCGCCTAAAAATATGCGCTTCGGCGAGGGCGATCGGGTTGCCGTCCTGCTGCCGCTGCCATTGGCGGGTCCCTACGACTATCGGTTGGGTCTGGGGCAGGAGGCGGCGCTGGGCGATTTCCTGCGGGTGCCGTTGGGCCGGCGCGTGGCCATCGGCGTGCTGTGGGGACGCGGGGCCGGCGAGGTCGACCAGGCCAAAATAAAGGATGTACTCGGACGCCTCGATACGGTACCGCTTCCCGAGCTTTCCCGCCGGTTTATCGATTGGGTGTCGAATTATACCTTGGCGACCCCCGGGGCGGTTCTCAAGATGGCGATGAGCGTGCCCGACGCCCTCTTGCCTCCCGCCCTTCCACACCCGGATTACGTCGCGGCCGAAACCCAACCAGCGGGACTGCGGATGACGGCCGCCCGCAGGCGCGTAATCGAGGCCGCCTGGGCGCCCCTGCCGGCAGCCGAGCTGGCCCACATCGCCGGAACCGGTGTCAGCGTGGTCAAAGGCCTCGCGGAACTTGGCGCGCTCAATCCAGTCGTGCGCGAAGCGCAAACGGCTGCCGCGCCGGATTGGCGGCGAACGGGGCCGTGCTTCTCGCCGGACCAGGAGGCGGTGGCCGGTCAATTGCGCGATATGGTCGGCGCGGGCTTCGCGGTGGCGGTGCTGGAGGGAGTTACCGGGGCCGGGAAGACCGAAGTCTACTTCGAGGCGATCGCCGCGACTCTGGCCCAAGGTCGCCAGGCGTTGGTGCTGCTGCCCGAGATCGCGCTCTCCGCCCAATGGCTCGAACGTTTCGTCGCGCGCTTCGGCGCACCGCCCCATGCCTGGCATTCCGATTTGACGCCCGCGCGGCGGCGCGAAGTCTGGCGCGATGTCGCCGCCGGGCGCGCCCGCGTGGTGGTCGGTGCGCGGTCGGCCCTGTTCCTGCCGTTCACCGATCTCGGTCTGCTGACGGTCGATGAAGAGCACGACGCCTCCTACAAGCAGGACGAAGGGGTCTGCTATCACGCGCGCGACATGGCGGTGGTCCGGGCCCGCCTGGCCGACATCCCGATCATCCTCGCCTCGGCTACGCCTTCGCTCGAGACCCAGGCCAATATCCTGGCCGGACGCTACCGCGCGCTCCATCTGCCGGCGCGGCACGGCGGGGCGACGCTGCCCGCGGTATCGGTGGTCGATTTGCGGGCCACCCCGCCGGCGCGGCGGGCGTGGCTGGCGCCGCCGTTGGTCGACGCGGTGGCCGAAACGCTGGGCGCCGGCGAGCAGGTGCTGTTGTTCCTCAACCGCCGCGGTTATGCGCCGCTGACCTTGTGCCGCGCCTGCGGGCACCGGATGCAGTGCCCGAATTGCTCGGCCTGGCTGGTCGAGCATCGCCAATCGGCGCGGCTGCAATGCCACCATTGCGGCTTGGTCGTGACGCTGCCGCCGCTCTGCCCGGAATGCGGCGCCAAGGATCAGATGACGCCCTGCGGCCCGGGCGTCGAACGCTTGGCCGAGGAGGCCATCGCCCGTTTTCCCGAGGCCCGCACGGCGATCATGGCGAGCGACACGCTGACCGGCCCCGACGCCGCGGCGCGCATGGTGGCGCGGATGGAGGCGCACGAGATCGACCTGCTGATCGGCACCCAGGTGGTCGCCAAAGGGCATCATTTTCCGATGCTGACCTTGGTGGGCGTGGTCGACGCCGATCTCGGCCTGTCGGGTGGCGATCTGCGCGCCGCCGAGCGCACGTTCCAATTGCTGACCCAAGTGGCCGGCCGGGCCGGACGCGCCGAGCGGCCGGGGCGCGTCCTGCTCCAGACTTTCGAGCCCCAGCATCCGGTGATCGCCGCCCTGGCCTCGGGCGACGCCGCGCGGTTCTATGCCGCCGAGGCGGCCGAGCGCCGCGCCGCGGGAATGCCGCCCTTCGGTCGGCTGGCGGCTTTGGTCGTTTCCGGTCCGGACGCGGCGAGGGTCGAGCGGACCGCCGCCGAACTTGCGCGTGCCGCGCCGCATGGTGAAGGGATCGAAGTGCTCGGGCCGGCGCCCGCGCCGCTGGCCTTCCTGCGTGGCCGGCATCGCCGTCGACTTCTGCTCAAAACCGACCGGCGGGTAGCTTTACAGGACTTGCTGCGCCACTGGCTGGACGCGGTGGATCCCGGAGCCGGCGTGCGCATACAGGTGGACGTCGACCCCTACTCCTTTGTGTGAAGTGGGCTGAAACCGGGCGTTACACGAATTCGCGTGCGTCGAAAGCAGCGTGGCAGGACCATCCGCGAGACCATCGAAACCGCCCAAGGATCGGCCAGCGTGGCTGAAACATCCGGTCCCTCCGTCGATCAGGCCAACGCCGAACGCGAGTTGGGAATCGCCGCGTTCTCTCGACGCGACTGGGCGGCGGCGATCGGTCATCTCGAAGCCTCGCGCGCCCTCGACCCCTTCTCAACGCAGACACTGTTCAATTTGGGGGCGACGCTGTACATCGCCGATCGCGCCGAGGAAGCGATCGCGGTTTTCCTCCATGCGCTCCGGATCGAACCGGGCAATGCCGAGGTCCATAACGATCTCGGCGTCGCCCTTCAGTCGCTCAATCGCGCGACCGAAGCGCTGGAACATTTCCGCAAGGCCATCGCCCTCAAGCCCGGTCTTGCCGACGCCTATAGCAATGTCGGCAATCTCTTGATGGAACTTGGGATGATCGACGCGGCTCACGCCGCCTGCCTTTCCTCGATCGCCTTGGCGCCCAGCAGGGGGATTTTCTATTTCAATCTCGCCAATGTCCGCCGCTTTGTGGCCGCCGACGCGTTGGTGGCTAAGATGGAGGGCCTGACGGCCACACCGTCGGCGCAAAGTGACGAAGATCTGATCGCGTTGCATTTCGCGCTGGGCAAGGCTTATGACGATTTCGGCGCGGTCGAACGATCGATGGCGCACTGGCTGACCGGCAATGCGCTCAAACGGCGCAAGATCGAATACGACGAACAAGCCACGCTCGGCCAATTGGAGCGCATTCGCCGGGCCTTCGGTCGCGAATCGATCCAAGACTCCGATTCCGCCCGCGATGGATCGCGCGTGCCGGTGTTCATCGTCGGCATGCCGCGATCGGGGACCACCATGGTCGAGCAGATGCTGGCCAGTCACCCGCGCGTTCACGGCGGCGGCGAGCTCTATGTGCTCGACCGGCTGGTAACCGGCTTGGGCGACCGATTCCCTGAATCGATCGCGGGAATGACGGAAGCAGACCTTCGCGACTTGCGGAGACGCTATCTCGACGACACCGAAATCCGGCGTGGCGATGTTTCGCACGTGACGGACAAGATGCCGTGGAACTTTCGCTATATCGGCCTGATCCGTCGCATCCTGCCCGGCGCACGCATCGTGCATGTCCGGCGCGATCCGTACGCGACCTGCATGTCGTGCTTCTCGAAGCTGTTCAACAAGCACCAGGAGTTCAGCTACGACCTCGCGGAACTGGGTCGGTACTATCGCGCCTACCGGGCGCTGATGGTTCACTGGTCCGCCATTCTCCCCGACGACGCCATGCTCGAAGTTCGCTACGAGGCTTTGGTCGCGGATTTCGAGGCACAGGCGCGGCGGATCGTCGCCTATTGCGGTCTCGAATGGAACGAGGCCTGCCTTTCGTTTCATCGCAATGGGCGGCTTGTGCGCACGGCGAGCGCGGTGCAGGTGCGCCGGCCGGTCTATACCGCCTCGATCGATCGTTGGCGGAGCTATCGGTCACTGGCCGGACCGCTGCTCGAAACGTTGGGACCCGATCTGGCCAGCGAGTCATTCGAGGCCGGCGACAGAGGCAAAGTCGCGCTGCCGAAATAATCCCATCCCCATGCTGCTTGGGCGCTTTCGCCTGCGCCGACATCGTGCCGAAGCAAAACCGGCGGTATCGCAAGGGATTTCCGCTTGCTCCGGCGGTCTGCCTTGCCGAGAATGCCCGCCGGCGCGCGATAAGCGTCAGCGCAGGGAGACCGCGGCCGGATCGGCCACGGGCGCGAACAGGATACAGCCGCATGTTCCTCGGCATCGATATCGGCACGACCTCGGTCAAATCGATCCTGATCGACGACAAGCAGGCGCTGGTCGGCACGGTGAGTGCGCCCGTGCCGGTATCGCGGCCGCATCCCGGCTGGTCGGAGCAGGACCCGGCCGATTGGTGGCGGGCCACCGCCAACACGCTGGACGAACTGGCCCGCGCGCATCCGTCTTCCATGGCCAAGGTCGCAGGCATTGGGCTGTCCGGCCATATGCATGGCGCGACCTTGCTCGACGTCGCCGATAAGGTGCTGCGCCCGGCGATCCTCTGGAACGATGGGCGTTCGGCCGCCGAGTGCGCCGAGCTCGAATCCTCTTGCCCCGAAGCGCGACGTATCTCGGGCAATATCGCGATGCCCGGCTTCGCCGCGCCCAAGCTGCTGTGGGTCCGCAAGCACGAGCCCCAAATCTTCGCCGCGATGAAGAAGGTGCTGCTGCCCAAGGACTATGTCCGGCTGCTGCTCAGCGGCGAGTATGTTTCGGAAATGTCGGACGCGGCCGGCACCTACTGGCTCGATGTCGCGCGGCGTGACTGGTCCGACATTCTGCTCGCCGCCACCTTCATGACCCGGGCTCACATGCCACGGCTGGTCGAAGGCTCGGCGGTGTCGGCCACGCTCAAGCCCGATCTGGCGGCGCGCTGGGGTATCGCCAAGCCGCCCGCGATCGCGGGAGGCGGCGGCGACAATGCCGCATCGGCCTGCGGCATCGGCGCGGTCAAGCCGGGGGCGGCCTTTGCCTCGCTCGGAACCTCGGGCGTGCTGTTCGTCTCCAACGCGAAGTTTTCGCCCAATACCGCAGGCGCCGTGCATGCATTCTGCCACGCCGTGCCCAACACCTGGCACCAGATGGGGGTCATCCTTTCGGCGACCGACAGTCTCAATTGGCTGTCCGGTCTGCTCAAGACCTCGGCTCCCGATCTGACCGCCGCGTTGGGCCCGACGGTCGGCGGTCCTGCGTCGGTCTTGTTCCTTCCCTATCTTTCGGGCGAGCGCACGCCCCATAACGATGCCGCCGCCCGCGGCGTGTTCATGGGCATCGGCCACGAGACCGACCGCGAAACCATGACCCAGGCCGTGCTCGAAGGAGTCGCCTTCGCCTTCAAGGATTGCCAGCGCGTGCTCGGCGATGCCGGAACCGATTTCGCGCGCGCCGCCGCGGTTGGTGGGGGCGCCAAGTCGCGGCTCTGGCTCTCGATCCTCGCCAATGTGCTCGATCGGCCGCTCGACTTGCCCAAGGACGGCGATTTCGGAGCGGCCTTGGGCGCCGCGCGCCTGGGCATGGCCGCTTCGCTGGGCGGCGACCCGCTGTCCTACATGACGCCGCCGCCGTTCGAAGCCAGCATCGAGCCCGATCCCAAACTGGTTCCCCGCTACGCCGAAGCCTACGCGCGCTATCGCGCTTTGTATCCGTCCCTCAGGGAGATCATGCACTCATGAGCAAGGCTCTCATCGCTAAGTCTGCGCACAAGTCGAAGAAGGCCGATTCGTTCTTCGGCCTCGACCGTCCCATCCGCTTCGAAGGGCAGGGGAGCAAGAACCCGCTGGCCTTCCGCTGGTACGATCCCAACAAGAAGGTCCTGGGCAAGAAGCTCGAGGACCATCTGCGCATGGCGGTGTGCTATTGGCACACCTTCTGCTGGGGCGGCGGCGATCCGTTCGGCGGCAGCACCCTGATCCGGCCCTGGTTCGATACCGGGGACCCGATGGGCGAGGCCCGCCTCAAGGCCGACGTCGCCTTCGAGATGTACGAAGCCCTGGGCGTGCCCTTCTTCACCTTCCACGACCGCGACATCGCTCCCGAAGGCGACTCGCTGCGCGAATCGAACAAGAACGTGCGCGCCATCGCCGACATCTTTGCGCGCAAGATGGAAAAGTCGAAGGTTCGTCTGCTGTGGGGCACCGCGAACCTGTTCTCGCACCGCCGCTACATGGCGGGCGCGGCCACCAATCCCGACCCGGACGTGTTCATCTATGCCGCCGCCCAGGTCAAGAATGCGATCGACGTCACCCACTCGCTGGGTGGCGCCAACTATGTGCTGTGGGGCGGCCGCGAGGGCTACGAGACGCTGCTCAACACCGATCTCGGCCACGAGCTCGACCAGCTCGGCCGCTTCATGAACATGGTGGTCGAGTACAAGCACAAGATCGGCTTCAAGGGCACCATCCTGATCGAGCCCAAGCCCCAGGAGCCGACCAAGCATCAGTACGATTTCGACAGCGCGACCGTGTTCGGGTTCCTGAAGAAATATGGGCTCGAAAAGGAGATCAAACTCAACATCGAGGCCGGCCACGCCTTCCTCGCGCACCATAGCTTCGAGCACGAGATCGCGGTCGCGTTCGCCAGCGGGGTGTTCGGCTCGATCGACATGAACCGCAACGATTTCCAGTCGGGATGGGATACCGACCAGTTCCCCAACAACAATCTCGACGTAACGTTGCCCTACTATCACATCCTCCAGGGCGGCGGATTCACCACCGGCGGCACCAATTTCGACGCCAAGATCCGGCGCCAGTCGCTCGATCCGCTCGACCTGCTTTATGGCCATATCGGGGGCATGGACACCTGCGCCCGGGCGCTGCTGGCCGCCGCCGCCATGGTCGAGGACGGCACGCTCGCCGAATGCCTCAAGGCGCGCTACGCCGGGTGGAAGGATGGCGAGGGCAAGGCAATCCTCAAAGGCAAGCGCAGCCTCGAGGATCTGGCCAGGTATGTGGAGCGCGAATCGCTCGATCCCCAGCCGGTGTCCGGCCAGCAGGAATATCTCGAGAATCTGGTCAACCGGTTCGTGTGAGAAGTCAGGATCGCTCAAAATCCAACACCCCTCCCCTCGATGGGGAGGGGTAGGGGTGGGGTGACGCCGCTGTGACGAACGACCTGTCAGCTGCCGGAAGCCATTCGATCCTTCTCGTCGGGTTCGAATCGGATTGGACCGACAATCCAGAGGAAGCCGCGGCCCGCGTACGACGCGTCCCACTCGACAGGGCATTGCTTCCGGACTGAAGATCGCACCGGCCACCCCCACCCCAACCCCTCCCCGCAAGGGGGAGGGGCTCGACGGGAACCACCATCCTGTTCAGCACCTTAGAAACTTTGGGCCCGCGGCCGCCCGGATTCGACCCCCACTTCTTGCAACCCCTAGAACGATATGGTATTTGACCGTCGCGCCATGGGGACGGCGTCATCGGTCATGCCGAATGTCATTTAATTTCAACAGCTTCGTCGGGTCTGACGGGTTGCAGAGAGTTCTGCTGAGGCGGTAAGCGTGGCGTCTGACAATAAGGGCGGCATCGCCGAGCGATATGCGATGGCGTTGTTCGAACTCGCCGAGGAAAAAGGCGAGCTGGATCGCGTGGCGGCTGACTTGCGCAATTTGCGCGCCATGCTCTCCGAAAGTATGGATTTCCGCCGCATGTGCGCGAGCCCGGTGATTGGGCTCGCCGCCAAGGGTCGCGCCGTGGCCGGCTTGGCGAAGCGGGCGGACCTGTCCCAGGCGACCAGCAATTTTCTCGGCGTGCTGGCCCACAACGGCCGCTTGATCGTGCTGCCGGCGACCATTGGCGCGTTTCTCGAGTTGCTCGCCACCAAGCGGGGCGAGTTGACCGCGCACGTGACGTCGGCGGCGCGGTTGGCCGATCCGCAGGTGACGTCGATTGTCGCGGCGCTCAAGCGCGGCCTCGGCCGCGCGGTTGCCGTCGAGACCGCGGTCGACGCCAAACTGTTGGGCGGGCTGGTGGTTCAAGTCGGCTCGCGCATGCTCGACGGTTCGATCAAGACCAAGCTGCAACGTCTATCGCTCGCGATGAAAGGGACTGGTTGATGGATATCCGTGCCGGTGAAATCTCCTCCATTCTCAAGGAGCAGATCGCCAACTTCGGCACCGAGGCGGAGATCGCCGAGGTCGGCCAGGTTCTGTCGGTGGGCGACGGCATCGC
>Ga0181519_10002806_pt1 | contig 14553 bp, 13 predicted proteins | sample PEATcosm2014_Bin_26_FD_121102 | JGI IMG/M metagenome (GOLD analysis project Ga0181519, IMG submission 121102) | Peatland microbial communities from MTU Mesocosm Facility, Houghton, MI, USA - PEATcosm2014_Bin02_10_metaG | ecosystem: Environmental > Terrestrial > Soil > Wetlands > Peat | place...
AATTTGGAGGTTTTGAGGACGTTGAACATATTAATCTAGATTGCTTGACTGGCCCCAAGTACGGAGAGACATTAGACTTCATGAAGCGTTTGAGGGCCAGTGAGTAGAGACTAAATAGTCTGAGTAAAAGGAATTTCGTATCCTAAATCGAAAAGATTCTTTCTACCTCTCGCAAGGAGATGAAGATGCATCGTTCCCAAGCCTTCGCATTCGAGGACCTTGGAACAATGCCTACACCCTCTCAATCGCTTGTACAAAAACCTCTCCGATCACTCGTCCCTTACTCCCTACCAACTGTCGTACCATAACTCCCATGCACGTTCTTTCTGCTGCTGAAATGCAGGCTTGCGACCGGATCACCACCGAGCGCTTCGGTGTGCCGTCCATTGAGTTGATGCGCGCGGCCTCGGCGGCTGTTGCGGCTTTTGCGCGGCAGCAGTTTCCCGAGGCGCGTTGGGTGACCATCCTCTGCGGACGCGGCAACAACGGCGGCGACGGGCTGATGACCGCCCGCTTGCTGGCCGCTGACGGACTCGACGTCACTGTATTGCTGCTCGGCTCTCCAGATTCGCTCAAAGGCGACGCAGCGCAGGCATGGCAGGAACTCCGTAACAGCGAGAGCAGTTCCGAAGGCGCGCTAGATGGCGGACGAATTCATGTTATCCAATCGGCAGAAGATTTAGCCCGCCATAACGATGCGCTCGATGCTGATCTGATTATTGACGCGGTGCTCGGCACGGGATTCAAGCCGCCGATGAAGGGGTTGGCGCTGGCCACGCTGCACTGGCTGAACGAGAGCCACTCCAAAACGCAAGCGCCGGTTTTGTCTATCGACCTGCCCTCGGGCTGGGAGGCCGATGCGACTAGCGCTGCGCCCGCCGGTCCTGTCTTTCCCGCCGACGCGGTGATCACCTTTACCGCGCCCAAGCCCGCGCACCTCTTCGGTCAGTTGACGCGGCGCTGGGATCAGCCCGTGGTCGTCGCGCAGATCGGCTCGCCGGAGGAGGCAATTACAGCATCCCTCGACCCGAAATCCCCGCGCTACCACTGGACCGGTTCGGCGCTGGCGCTCACGCAGATTCCCCGCGCCGCGGCGGCGAACAAGGGAAATTATGGCCATGTCCTGATTGTCGGCGGAACCTTCGGATCAGCAGGCGGCAAAGCAGGCGCGCCGGCAATGGCCGCTCTCGCCGCACTCCGCGCCGGAGCCGGTTTGGTCACCGCAGCCGTTCCTGCGCCAGCGCTGGCTGTTGTCTCCGCAGTTGCGCCAGAGCTGATGACGCACCCCCTGACCGCAACCCCCACGGGCTGCATCTCTGAAGAAAATATTGCCCCTGAGCAGTTGGCCGCGCTTCTCAGGGGAAAAACCCTCCTCGCCATTGGCCCCGGCCTCGGCCAATCTCCGGAGACAGCGAAATTCGCCCTTGAACTGCTTGCGGCTACAAAAATCCCGGCGGTGATTGACGCCGACGCGCTCAACATTCTCGCGGCTCAGCCTTCGCTCCTCCCAGAACTGGCAAAGGACAGAAAAGTCGTCCTCACGCCCCATCCAGGCGAGATGGCGCGGCTAGCCGGAATCACTGTCGCCGAAGTCCAGGCCGACCGGCTTGGTGTCGCCCGCGATTTTTCCCGTCGCTACGGCGTTACGCTGGTTCTCAAAGGCGCGCGCACCCTCGTTGCCCATCCCGATGGCCGCCTGAGCATCAACACAACCGGCAATCCCGGAATGGCCAAAGGCGGCAGCGGCGACCTGCTTACCGGACTCATCGCCGGACTGCTGGCGCAGCACCCCGAGGAACCGTCCCGCGCCGTCGAAGCAGCGGTTTATCTGCATGGATTGGCTGCGGATATGGCCGTTCGCGCCGCCGACCAACACACCTTGCTGGCCACAGACTCGCTTCGATATTTGCACGGTGCCTTCCAGTTTCCAGATTTTCACTTTCATTTACACAGCAACAACAGATATGTTTGGTTACAGGGCCTGCCGCTTGAGCTATCCTGACGGTAGAACCGTTAAACAAATCAGAGGCCAGAATGACCCAGGCAACCCTACCCGTTGAAGGCAGGATTCACGAGTTCACCAGCCGCAGCGGCGCGGAGACCGTAGAAGTGGGACGCAAGCTGGCCAGCCTACTGAATCCGCCACAGTTTCTGCTGCTGCGCGGCGACCTGGGCGCGGGTAAAACCACGCTGGTCAAGGGCATTGCCGAGGCGCTGGATGCCGCCGAGGCAGACGAAGTGACCAGCCCCACCTTCACGCTGGTGCATGAGTACGACGGTACGCGAGAAGGAAAGACGGTCAAGCTCTTCCATCTGGATGTTTACCGCCTGGAAGGCGAACGCCAACTGGAGACGCTCGGCCTGGATGAACTCCTGACGCCGGATGCGCTGGTTCTAGTGGAGTGGGGCGAGAAGTTCAAGAGCATTCGCAAGCGCGCAACCGGCGAGATAGAAATTACCTCGACCGGCGGCGACGCGCGCAAGATTACTGTGACGCTGAAGGAATAGAGCGGCTACTTCGCGCCCGCCGCGCCGCGCAACCCCGCATCGACCGCAGCTTTCATCACGCCGCAGTCGGCGAAGAACCGCACCCAGCCCGACGTGAGAGGTTCCAAGGCGGCCAGCCCTTCGCCAGCAGGTTCATTTGAGTGGTTCGCTGCCGCCATGTGCATCTCGCCAGAACCTTGCCCATCAAGAACCAGAGTGGTGAGCTTGCGGGCTAGATCAAGATCGAAACTTTCCGCAACAAAAACCAGCTTGCCGCGGGTAGTGATCACCACCGGACCCTCCTTGGTGGAGTAGACCTGTTCTTCGATTCCATCCGGCGAGGTTTTCTTTGCATCAAGGTCCGGCTTAACGCCGGAGTATTTGCGGCCCAGTTCCTTCGCGTATAGCTGCGCAAAGCTGTCGGCGGAAGCGGTGTTCTTCCACGCAGAAAGATAAAAGAGCGCCAGCGAGGCAGGGTCGGCTTGCTCGGCCGCGGTCTTTGCGCTCAGCTTCTGGCCGGCCCAGTAGATGCCGCCATCCCAGGCAGGGGTGAGGTCGCGGGCCGCGCCTTCGCCGCCGAAAAGACCCGCCAGAATATGCAGGTCTAACTGGCCTACCTGGCCGATGTCGTAGGGCTTGTAGAGCTTGTCGACAAGTGAATGAATGTTGGGCAAGAGCGGCACCGCCGGAAGATGATTCTTTTCATATTCGCGAGGGTTCATGATCTCCCAGGTGGAGGTGGGAGGCCGGTCCATTGCGCCGGAGAAGGCAGCTTTCTGCCCCTGATCCATCCAAATGTCCTGCTCAAAACTCAGCCCCTCACGGTATGGAAAGAGCAAAGACTCCGAGAGCAGCAGCGGGGCGCGGGCCAGCACCGGCGAGTTCTCTGCGCCGGTCATCTGCTGCTTGACCAGATCCATGATCTCGGGATCTTTTACGAGGCTTTTGCCCATCGGCTTGAGAATATAATCCATCATTACCGCTGTGGCTTGGCCCTCGACCACGGCTTCGCGGGCCGTGTCCAGCTCATCTTTGACCAAGTGGTCTGTATCTTCAAAGGCTGTATGCGAGACCTCGTCCGGCGTCTGGTTGTTCCACTTCTCCAGATCTGCGTGCTGATCCTGCAAGGCGTGGGTCAGTTCATGGGCCAATACCGGCTTCTGCTCATCGATGCTTACCCAATCCAGCATGGTGACGGTCTTGGTTTTGGAGTCGTAATAGGCCTCGATCTGCTCCTTCAACAGCGCCAGCAGAAAGGGCTTGAGGCTGAAGTCGCGATCGAGCAGGCCGAATTTCTTCAGCACAATCTCTCCGCGCTGCATGCGCCTGGCGCTCTGGTCTTCCTCAAATTTCTGCTTCAGATAAGCTTCAACGGAGGCGCGGTCGGTAACCTGCCGCTTCACTTGGTTGCGAATCGGCAGACCGCTCTCCTGCGAGGAGAATTTGATCAGATCGTCAACAGCGCTGAAGAGTTCTTTGGCCTGCGCGGGCGTAATGTGCGTCTCGGCAGGGGCCGCGTTGGCGGCTTTGCCCGGCGTGGCATCTGAGCCGGTTTGCTGGGCAGATGCAACGTGTGCAAGGCACAGCACAGCGGCGAGCATAGCCGCCCGCATTGCAAGAGAAGCGATTTTATGCTGCGTCCTGATCGACTCTTCGTGCTGCTCACTCATCCATTCTCCTTGGAGCTGCCTGCATCTTCTGGCTGTCCACTCGTTTTGCTAAGAATAAACTCTCTAGAGGTTGGACGTCCGGGTGCTACGTTCGGGGTTGGCGGCTCAATATCGTCTTTGCGTCTTTGATCTTTGAAGAAACGGAAACCATCTCTCAGTGAGACATCGAGTTCGAGTCAGAAGGTCTTGACAACTAAGCAACATCCGCAACAAGAAACTTATTCTGTCGGGGATGTATTTCCATGAAAATACTCAATCTTCTTAGCGTATCCCTATAACTTATTGATTTTGCTATTGCTTTTCCTGAATTCCCTCCTAATATCAAAAAAGGATTTCCAGCTCCCTCCTCGGATACGGCTAGCGGCTCCTCAAAATCACACCAAGGAGAAGCAAAATGTTCGCAATGTTCAGCCTGCTCACCGCCGCCAGTTCTGCTCAGGATGCCATCATTGCGCCAATGCCCCCGTTCTTTATCTTCCTCTGGGCAGCCGGTGGAAGCTTGGCGCTTGAGGTTATCTCGCTTTACAACGAAATCAGAGCAGAGAAGCCAGACGGACTTCCCAGGTACTACAAGAATCCTGTGTTTTGGATCGTCCGACTGTTGGTTACGGGGATTGCCGGCGGCTTGGCTATTGCGGAAAACGCTGGATCTCCGTTGATCGCCATCAACATCGGAGCTTCCGCACCCGCGATTCTACAGTTGTTGGCGAACTCCGGCAAAGCGCCGCAGGGCAATAGATAATTCTGGCGCAGCACGGGAAAAGGCCTTATCGCGCGATCCGCCGACGGGCGATCTCCTCGTCCGCGATGCGTGCACTGCTTGGGCCACCCACTGCGGCGATGATCATCCTTCCTAGATGAACGTTGCTTGCCCGCTTGCTTGCCAACAAGCGGTTCCCTATAAAGGAAAGTACAACTGCCGCAGCAAATCCCACGACACCCGCAAACCCGACAATCTGCCACACCGGACTATTCATTGGGCTTTCCTCACTCCTTCAGGATATACTATTTCCCAAAAATCTCGAAAATATGGTTCCGGAACCGCTTCCTGCGTTTCCCGGTCGCTCGTCATAGAATCGAAATTCAACCCTCTTCTCTCAAGGCTATAATCAGGATGCACTCTCGCGCCGTCCTTCCCCAGGAAATCGGTTCGAAATGCCGGATTTTTCTATGACGGAAACAACTCTCGACGCACCTGTTCTTGCCACTCGCCTTGCCGCAACCCTAGCCGCTAACCCGGCGCTGCCCGAATCAGCCAAACAACTCAGCGCCTATCGAGGCGTTTTAACCCCTTCCCGATTGGACGCGCCGGAGCGGGAAACAGCGGCGCTGCTCTCGGGCGCGGCGGCCCACGATCTGGGCTGGCTCCGCCGCACTGCCGTGCGCGGAGAAGACCGCTTCCGCTGGCTCAGCGGCATGGTCACCAATACAGTCAATGACCTGGGACGCGACGCCGACGCATGGAACCTGGTTCTCAACGCACAGGGGCGCATTCAGGGCGACCTGACCGTCTCCCGCGACGGCGATGCTCTGGAGCTGGTCATCGCCGCCGATCAACAAGAGAAGCTCCTCGCTCATTTTGACCGCTTCATCATCATGGATGATGTGGAACTGATCGCCCTGAGCGAAGAAACCGCTCTGGGACTCATCGGGCCGCAATCGGCCGATGTGCTAACGCGCCTGGGCCTGCCCGCTCCCGCTGCGCCGATGACCGCCCTGCGCACGGCCTGGAACGGCTTTGATATGCGCATCCATCGCGCTTACGGCGTCCTGGCTCCGCATTACGAGCTTTGGGTGGATGCTCCCGCGATTCCCGTTTTGTGGAAGGCGCTGCACGCCGCCGGAGCAGCATCCGTTGGAACCGCTGTGCTCGAAGCCTTTCGCGTTGCCGAAGGGATTCCCGCCTACGGCATCGACATTGCGGAGCGCGACCTGCCCCAGGAGACCTCACAGTTGCGCGCCCTCCACTTCAGCAAAGGCTGCTACCTCGGCCAGGAGATTGTAGAGCGCATCCACTCCCGCGGCAATGTGCACCGGCATCTGCGGCTGCTTGAGCTTGCTGGCCCAATCCCCGAAACTGGTGCTACGCTGACTTTAGCCGGTTCCGGCGATGGGGAGAAATCGGCAGCGGGAAATGTCACCAGCGCCGCCGAGTTTTTCAACGGCTCAGAAGCGCGCATCTTCGCGCTGGGAATGATCTCCGCCGCGGCGGAATTGCGCAATCAACCGTTAACATATGCTGTTGGAGAGCAAACGGGCATAGCCCGCATTCTGGCCGCACCCGTTGTTGATGCAATTGAAACCCCGATTGGAAATCAGGAATTATGAGCGATACCCCCAAATTTACCGTCATTGACCGCCGCAAGTTCAAAGCGGAAGAAGAAGAACAGAGTTCGGCGCAGGCGCAGGCTCCGCCCGCGCCTGCTGAAGCTGCGCCCTCCGGTCCGCCTGCGGGACCACGATTGGTTGTCTCCGAGCCTAAGCCGGAAGCTGCGGCTACTCCTGAAGCCGCTGACCTGGAAGAGCCGCTGGAGTTGCCTCCCGCGCCCACCGCGCAGGAGAGCCAGGCACAGAAAACCGCTTATGACGCCTCGGCACAGCGCCTGGAAGACCTGATCCGCGCGCAGAATCCGGCCATGGGCGCTCAGCCACCCATCGGCTTTGAGCATCTGGTCCAGCAGCTCTATCTCTCCGCGATGATCCAGATGGGCGCAGGAGGGCAGGAGGGCCAGCGTCCGCGCATCGACATTCTCGGCGCGCGCCAGACTATCGACCTGCTCGGCGTACTGGCGGACAAAACCAAGGGCAACCTCTCCGCAACCGAAGACCGCGCCCTGCAAACGGTTCTATTCGAGGTGCGCATGGCATTCCTGGAGCTAACCAACATGATCTCTCTCCAGGCCATGCAACCGCCTCAGCCCCCGCCGCCGGGCAAGCGGTAAACTTCGCCATGCACGGTCAGCTCACATTTCTCGGCACGGGAACCTCAATGGGGGTTCCCACGCTGGGTTGCGACTGCGCCGTCTGCACCTCCACCGATCCCCGCGACCGCCGCCTGCGCCCTTCCGTGCTGCTGCGCTGGCCTACTGCGGAAGTTCTCGAAGCATCGGATCACGAGACCGAGAGTGCCCCATCCTTGCCGCAGTCTTATAGCGGCAAGGATGGGAATCCACAAGTCCCAACCGGCGCTGAGATAAAAAAAAACTCCGGTGCGGATTTCGGAATCAAAGCAGATTCCACCAGCCTCCGCGAGCGCATTGTGGTCATCGATACCGGTCCCGACTTCCGCGAACAGGCCTTGCGCGCAAAGCTCACTCGCCTCGATGCGGTCTTTTACACCCATGCCCACGCCGACCACATTCTTGGCCTCGACGATCTGCGCCCGCTCACCTTCACCTTCTTTCGCAATGGCCAGCCGATCCCCCTTTACGCCGCGCCGGAGACTGCGAAGGTTCTGGAACAGGTCTTCGATTACACCTTCTCGCCCAACTCCACCTATGCCAACCGCGCCCGGGTACATCTGGAGCCACTCGCACCCATTGTCCCCATTCACGGCGTCGATTTTCTGCGCATCCCCATCCTGCACGGCGAACAGGGGATCTCCGGTTTCCGCTTCGGCAACACCGCATATCTAACCGATGTAAGCGCCATCCCCGAGTCCAGCTTCGCGCTGCTTGAAGGCCTGGACCACCTGATTCTCTCCGCCTTGCGCCACAAACCCCACCCCAACCACGCCACCGTTGAGCAGGCCGTCGGATGGGCGCGGCGCATCGGCGCAAAACAAACCTGGTTTACTCACATTGCGCATGAACTCGGCCACGAAGAAACCAACGGCACGCTGCCTGAAAATATCCGGCTGGCCTACGACGGCCTCACGCTCGAAGTAAATCTGGCAACCGAGAATCGCAAGTCCAGAACCGCAGGAGCCGCCGCCTCCGCATGATTCCCACTTACCGCTCCATTGAGGAGATTCCCGCCACTCTCGGCCCGACCGTCGCCTCCATCGGCAACTTCGACGGCGTACACGTCGGCCACCGGCTGATTCTCTCCGTTGCGGTTGAAGAAGCCCGCGCGCTCGGCATTCGCGCCATCGCCATTACCTTCGACCCGCATCCGGAGCAGTTCCTGCGCCCGGCGCAAGCTCCACTGCTGCTCACGCCTGTCACTGAGCGCCTGCGCCTGCTGGCAACCACAGGCATCGACGCGGTGGTAATTCTCCCTTTCAACGAGGCGCTGGCCCGCCTCACCGCGCGCGAGTTCGTGCAGCAGATTCTGGTGGATAAGCTCCAGATTCACAGCCTGCATGAGGGAGGCAATTTCCGCTTCGGCCTGCACGCCGCTGCCGGAGTGAACGAGCTTCGAGAATTCGGCGCGGAGTTTGGCTTTTCCGTCCACATTCATTCGCCGGTCAGCGTTCGCGCAGGAGAGGTTTCCAGCTCCGCAATCCGCGCGCTGCTCACCGCCGGCAACCTCTCTCGCGCCCGCCAGATGCTGGGCCGCAGCTTCGCCGTCCGCTCCACGCCCGCCCGGGGACGCGGCATCGGCACACGACTGCTGGTGCCTACCGTGAACCTCGCACCTTACGATGGACTGCTCCCCGCCTTCGGGGTTTACGTGACCCATCTCATGGTTGGCGAGAGGCGCTTTCAGGCCGTCACTAACATCGGCAACCGCCCCACCTTCGGCCAGGACTCCTTCGCCGTCGAGTCCCATATTCTGGACTTCGAACCGGTCGATCTGAACGAAAATACGCCGCTCGAACTCGAATTCCTTCTCCGCCTTCGCCCGGAAATCGTCTGGCCCAACCCCGAGGCGCTCAAGGCGCAGATCTACAAGGATGTCGCCAAAGCAAAGAAATTCTTCCAGCGGATCTCCCCACAACCGCTGTCATCCTGAGCGCAGCGAAGGACCTGCGTTTCCTTCTCCACAACCAAAGTGCCGTGTAGGGAGTCGAAGGACCCGCTTCTCGGTCACCAGAGACCATTAGTTCAGACTCTGGAATCGCTGAAACCCGCGGTGGTCCAGTTTCCGGACCGATTACTTTACAGATATTCCGGGACCACAACGGCGTCTTACTGGACTGACACAAGCGGAGCTGGATTTCCCAGAGAGGGTGAAAGTAAAATCTTCCCATGAACCAAGCGATCCTAGAGGGACTCTTGTATCAGAGTGAATCGGAGACACTCGACTTCAAGGTTGCTCAGTACCACTTTGACAAGGTTACCAATGAGCAAAAGAGTGAACTCTTAAAGGACATCCTAGCGTTTGCGAATGCATGGAGGCAATCGGATGCATTTATCCTCATTGGCGTGGAAGAGGTTAAAGGTGGTCGAGGTGTTGTCCGAGGCATCGCAGATCACCTTCTTAATAGAAATTTGCAGCAGTTTGTTCATAGCAAGACCAATCGCCCAGTTTCGTTTGCCTATTCAAATGAGATCTTGGACGGAATAGAAATTGGTGTTATTTCTGTTCCAATACAGGACCGCCCAGTTTGTCTCAAGAAAGATTTTGGAAACCTCAAGGCGAATGTCGTTTACATCAGGCGGGGGGACACGACCGGTGAGGCAGATCCAGATGAAGTGTTCCGCATGGGTTCGACAGCTTCCCCTTTGGCTGGGCAACCTTTGCTAGAGTTCGATCTGGTCGAACCCGACATGCGCAGGAAACTTGGTACCGAAGTTCAGTTGGAATCGATCTCGGTCAAACTTCCACCCCAAAAGCAAATTCCAAAATTCGGCAACGGATCGCCACTCTACGAGCAGGGGTTTCCAAACCGAAATTACTATATCGAGCTAGCACAGTTTGCGCGAGACACGACATTCCTGTGTCCGTTGGGTATAGCCATTACAAACACCTCGACGACTTGCGCTGAGGGTGTAATTGTCACGATGCAAATTGAATGCAATGGACTCGTTGTCATGGACGAAGGCCATTTACCTTCTCAACCTGAGAAGTCGCTAATCGTTCCCCTTTCCAGGCAAATGCTCCGCAACCCTGAACCGACACTCAGCGTGGTAACGCTGCCTGGGGGATTTGAAATCCGCGCTGAGATTGGGACAATCCAGGCGGGAAGAACAGAGTGGTCTACCGACGTTTTCTACATTGGCGCGAGAGAAAATCGAGAAATTGAGGCCTATGCCACAGTATTCGCGAACAACCTGCGCGTGCCGATTAGTGTGGTGCTCAAAATCGGCATCAAAGCAGCATCAAGGTCCCTGGAACCACATGACCTTTTCCTTAACTGAAGATTGATCTCCTTCGGTGGCCGGATGCCCCTTGTCGCGATTCTGAGACCCGATAAAGTTCAAATTTCTCCACCAATTATTACTCCCGTCAAGCCGCCTTCTCGAACACCATGAATAACAGAAAAATGAAACTGCACCACTACCCTGAAACCAAATCTTCACAATTCCCCGCCAAAAAATGAGATTCTAACTCTATGTCACGAACTGCGCCGAACTTCCCCTTTGACGCAATCCTCTTCGACGTGGGCGGAGTCGTGCTCACCAACGGGTGGGATCACGAGGAACGCGCACTCGTCCTCGGCCAATTCCAGATCGACCGGCCTGCATTCGAAGAGCGCCACACCGCCGCTTACCCCGACTGGGAGCGCGGCGCGACCACAGTCGATGAATATCTCGCGGCAACCGTCTTTTACGAACCGCGCCCTTTCACGCCGGAAGAGTTCCTCACCGTCATCAAAGCGCAATCAAAACTGCTCCCCGATGGAGCAATCGGAATCATTCAGCAACTTGTTGCATCTGATAAATGTTTGATTGGCGCTCTCAACAACGAGGCGCGGGAAACCAACGACTTCCGCTTTGCCCGCTTTGGCCTACGCGACCTCTTCGAGGTTGCGTTCAGTTCCTGTTATCTGGGACTCCGCAAGCCGGACCTCGCCATCTACCGCGCCGCGCTGGATATTCTGGGGCGACCCGCCGAGCGGGTGCTGTTTATCGACGACCGGCAAGAGAACTGCGCCGGCGCAGCCGCAGCGGGAATAAAGGCGATTCGCTTTCAAGGCGCCCCTGCCTTGCAACGCGAGCTGGAGAATCTAGGCGTTTTATAAAGGCATTGCGACTGGAGGCGTTATGCAGTTAGGAATGATTGGACTCGGCAAGATGGGTGGCAACATGGCGGAGCGGTTGCGCCTGGGCGGCCATCAGGTGGTGGGCTTCGACTTCAACGCTGAGGCCGTGGCGCGGCTCACGGCCAGCGGCAACATCGGAGTTACAACCCTGGAAGATTTGGCGAAAAACCTGAACGGCCGCAAAGCTATCTGGATCATGGTGCCACAGGGTAAACCGGTAGACGATACCATCGCCAAGCTCGGCCCACTGCTCAATCCCGGCGATATTCTGATCGACGGCGGCAATTCAAATTACAAGGACTCCATGCGCCGCCACGAGGAAGTTGCCGCCAAGGGATTGCAGTTCGTCGATGTTGGAACATCGGGCGGCATCTGGGGATTGAAGGAGGGCTACAGCATGATGATCGGCGGCGATGCCGAACCGGTTGAGTATCTGCGCCCCATCTTTGAAGTCCTGGCTCCTGCCGTGGACAAGGGCTGGGGCCGTGTGGGTCCGGGCGGTGCAGGCCACTTTGTGAAGATGATTCACAACGGCATCGAGTACGGAATGATGCAGGCCTACGCCGAGGGCTTTACCATCATGGAGACAAAAAAAGAACTCGGCCTCGACCTGCCGCAGATCTCGCAGATCTGGCGTTATGGCAGCGTGGTGCGCAGTTGGTTGCTCGACCTTACTGCCGATGCCTTGGCGAAAAATCCCACGCTCGACGGCCTTGAAGCCTTTGTTGAAGACTCCGGCGAGGGCCGCTGGACGGTGATGGAGGCCATCGACCTGAACATCTCTGCCCCTGTCATTACTGAGTCACTGTTGCGGCGCATTCGTTCGCGTGAAGAGAATAACTTCACCGACCGCATGTTAGCCATCATGCGCAACGAGTTTGGCGGCCATGCGGTAAAAAAGGAATAGGTCTCCGACCTTTTGATCTCGCACGAAAATGGGTGCCCCAGGTCTCGATTTTGAGACCTGGGAGATCGCGAACCCAACACAAAACGCGGCCGACGCTTTGAAAGGGCACGGCTTTAGCCGTGCCGCAATCACACCAAAAATTGATGCGGGCTTCAGCCCCTGAGGCAAACTTGATGACTACGATCCAGATGAATGTGCGCCCTGAGGACCTTTCGCAGGTTCCCGCAGGCAATGAGCGAATCCCCGAGCCGGGAATCATCGTAATTTTCGGCGCTTCTGGCGACCTAACCAAGCGCAAGCTACTGCCCGCGCTCTTCCACTTGGAGCAGGTAGGCCTTTTGCCCCAGAATTTCGCCATCGTCGGCGTCGCACGCCGCCCGCTGGGCAATGAGTTTGCGACCGACATGCGGTCCGGGATCATTGAGTTCGGCGGAGTGGATGCATCTGACGCGAAGCTCGATAACTTCGTCAGCAAGATCAGTTATTTCCCACTCAAGTTCGACGACCCCTCCGACTACGCTGGCCTAAAGGCCGAGTTAGACCGCATCGCTACAGAAAAATCCATCGGACCCAAGCGCCTCTTCTATCTTGCCACTGCGCCGGAGTTCTTCGCTGGCATCGTCGAGAACCTAGGCGCGCAGGGCATGGCGGAGACCGAGCAGGGCAAGGCATCCGTGGTCATTGAAAAACCCTTCGGCCACGACCTCGAATCCGCGCGTGAGCTAAACCATCAGGTCAACGCCGTCTTCCACGAGAGCCAAGTCTTCCGCATTGACCACTACCTCGGCAAAGAGACGGTGCAGAACATTTTGGTCTTCCGCTTCGCCAACGGCATCTTCGAGCCGATCTGGAACCGCAATTACATCGACCACGTCCAGATCACCGCAGCCGAAACCCTCGGCGTGGAAGGCCGCGGGCCGTTCTACGAGAAAGCCGGAGCGCTGCGCGACGTCGTCCAAAATCATGTCATGGAGCTGCTCAGCTTTGTCGCAATGGAGCCGCCCGCAAGCTTTGAGGCTGAAAGCGTGCGCCGCGAAAAGCTCAAAGTCTGGCAGGCCATTCCGCCCATTCCTGTGCTGAATACAGTGCGCGGCCAATACGGCCCCGGCGTCATCGAGGGCCAGCGCGTCATCGGTTATCGCGACGAGGAAAGGGTTAACCCTGAATCAGGCACTGAGACCTATGCCGCCGTGCGGCTGCAGATCGAGAACTGGCGCTGGGCCGGGGTTCCCTTCTACCTACGCGCCGGCAAGCGCCTCAAACAACGCGCCACAGAGATCAGCATCCAGTTCAAGCAGCCGCCGCTGCTGCTCTTCAACCGCCTCGCCTCCAGCTCCGGTTGCGGAGAGATCAAGCCCAATCTGCTCACCATCCGCATTCAACCGGATGAAGGCATCGCCCTGCGCTTCGGTGCAAAAGTCCCCTCCACGCCCGGCATGTCCGTCTGCCCCGTCAACATGGACTTCGATTACGCCGCAGCCTTCGGCAAATCCAGCGCCAACGGCTACGAGCGGCTGCTGCTGGACGCGATGCTCGGCGACCAGACCCTCTTCTCACACCGCGACGGCGTGGAACTCAACTGGTCTTTATACACGCCCATTCTGCAAGCCTGGGCCAACAAAAAACCGGAGGTCTTCCCGAATTACTTCGCCGGCAGCTGGGGTCCAGAATGCTCCGACCACCTGCTGGAAAAAGGTGGGCATGTGTGGCGAAATAATCTGGGGAAGAAGGACTGAACTCCGCACTTTCTCCCGTAGGGAGAACACGAAAATAGCCCAGGATGAAATCCTGAGAAAGCGATCCATCCCCCGCACACCGCCCAGCCTCATAGGGGCGGGACGAACATGCCGCGCACCGCCCCCCCGGCATCACGTATATCCTGTTACTGAGCGTCATGCGGTACAGACCGGGGGGAATATAGTGCCTAAAAAATACCGCAGCAAAATCATGGCCTCCATTCACGAGGGAGTGGAGGATTTGTACCAAGTGGGTGGCATCGACAAAAAGACCATGCGCGAATTCGACGCGCTCTGCCTAACTCCCGTGCAGCCTATGTCCCCGGCCAAAATCCGCGCCCTGCGCCTGCGCGAAAAAACCAGCCAAACAGTCTTCGCGGCCTATCTGAATGTCACCGCCAGCCTCGTAAGCAAATGGGAGCGCGGAGAAAAACATCCCCAGGGAGCCAGCCTCAAACTCCTTTCTCTCGTCGACAAGAAAGGCCTGGAGATCGTGGCCTGATCGCGTGTATACGATAGATAGTCAGGGGGCTACTGAAACTGAAGCATGGGCAGGAAGCAGGAGTCCCGAGTACCCCAACCATCTGCTGAAGAAAAGCGGGCATGTTTGGCGGAATAATCTTGGTAAGAAGGACTGAAAGAAGTTTCCGAGGTCTCAAAGCT
>Ga0181519_10002807_pt1 | contig 14533 bp, 18 predicted proteins | sample PEATcosm2014_Bin_26_FD_121102 | JGI IMG/M metagenome (GOLD analysis project Ga0181519, IMG submission 121102) | Peatland microbial communities from MTU Mesocosm Facility, Houghton, MI, USA - PEATcosm2014_Bin02_10_metaG | ecosystem: Environmental > Terrestrial > Soil > Wetlands > Peat | place...
CGGGCGCGGCATGGGCCCGATGATCGGGCCCATGATGGAACCGGGGATAGGCCGCCGATTCAGCGTCATTGCGCCGTCCCACAGCCCTGATAGACTTCGCGGCAATCGAACATTGGGAGGTTGGCATGTTGAAGAAAATCGGTATTGGCGTCGTCGTGTTGCTCATCATCATCGCGGGCGTCGGTTATTACCTCTTCTCCAACCTCGACTCCTACATCAAGGCGGCAATCGAGAAATACGGTTCGCAGGCGACCCAGGCTTCGGTTACGCTCGACAGCGTCGTGGTTTCGCTCACCTCGGGCGAGGGCGGGCTCGTCGGCCTGAGCGTGGGCAATCCCAAGGGGTTCGCCACGCCGCACGCGATTACCGTCGGCGCGATTACGCTCAAGATCGATACCAGCACCGTTACCGGCAGCGGTCCGATCGTGATCAAGGAAATCGACGTCGACAAGCCGCAAGTGACCTATGAGATCGGCAACAGCGGCGGAAGCAATCTCGACGCCATTCAGAAAAATACCGAGGCCTTTGCTGGCAGCAGCGGCAGCAGCAGTGCGCCGACCACGGGCGGCGGGCAGGAGCGCAAGCTGATTATCAACGATCTCTATGTGCGCGATGGCCAGATCGGTGTCAGCGCGACCGTGCTGCAAGGCAAGGCGGTCAACGCGCCGCTGCCGACCATCCATCTCACGGATATCGGCAAGGCCAGCAACGGCGCCACCGCCGCGCAGGTGGCGAACCAGGTGCTCGGCGCCATCACCAGCGAAGCGGCCAAGGTTGGCAGCAGCGCTTTGACCTCGTCGCTCACCTCGGGGGTGACCGGCGCCGGCTCGAACGCCACCGGCGCGTTGAAGGGCTTGTTCGGTCACTAAAAGCTTAGACCACTAAAAGCCCGGAGATTGCGGCCCGGGGTTTAGGCGCCTCAGGAACCGGAGACCGCATCCGGATCGATCACGTCGGCGCAGGCATCGGTGGGTGCCGCGGCGACGTGGCCGACGAGCGGCACCATCTTCAGACCGGCCGACCCGACCCGGCACGGTGCCGCCACCACGCCGCACCCGGCCAGCGCCAGCCCGGACAGCAGCAGAATCGCTTGGATGAAAGCTTTCATCGCGGCCTCCTTTTGCTTTTCTCTCGGACAGGTCGGACGGCCTCATGAAACCCAATCACCATGGCCGGAGCGCGGCCGGATTTGATGCCCCGGCCATAAAAGGGCCATAAAAACCGGCCATAAAACCGGGGGATGGAACGGAAACAGATTCGGGCGCCTATAACCCTTCGTCCAATGTCCAATCTGTCCGTCCCGTCATATGCATCCGGCGACGAGACCAGTTTCCGGCATAACCCAAACCCAAAGAGGCAGAACATGATTCATTTGACGAAAATAAGCGGCGGCACGATGGCCGCGGCGATGGTGACCGTGATGATTATGGGCGCGGCCTTGGTATTCCCGGCCCAGGCGAACATGCAACTCGCCCAGGCATCGCCGCCGCCCGCCGGCGCCACTCCCGCGCCGGCCAATGCGCCGCCGCCCGCGCCATCGCCCGCCGACCGTGTCGATGCGCATATCAAGAAGCTGCACGACCAGCTTCAGATCACCCCGGCGCAGGAAAGCCAATGGGCCACGGTCGCCCAGGCGATGCGCGACAGCGCCTCGAATTTGAAGACCCTGGCCGAGGCACGCGCGAAAAACGCCGACACGATGTCGGCGCTCGACGATCTCAAATCCTATCAGGCGATCGCCCAGGCGCATCTCGACGGCGTGAACAAGCTGGTGCCGGCCTTCAGCGCGCTCTACGCCTCGATGTCGCCCGCGCAGCAGAAAAACGCCGACCTGGTGTTTCGCCACAAGCCGCGTGGCGCGCACAAGCAGGGCGGTTGATCGCTGAAACCCGGTTCAAAAGAGAGGCATACATCATGTCAACTCCCTTGAAACGCAGTTGGATTCTGGCCGCGGCGTTTTCGCTGCTGCTGGCGGGTTTCGGCGCGGCGGGGACGGGGCTTTTCTCCGTCTCGCCGGCGTTGGCCCAGGATTACCATCATGACGACCGCGATCACCACGACGACCGCGATCATGGCCGCCACGATTATCATCCCGATTACCGTCCGACGCCGGTCTATGCGCCGCCGGCGGTGGTGGTCGGGATACCGGGACCGTCGCCGGCGCTCGATTTCGTCTTTCCGATCAGCATCCGCTAAACATCCAAGTCTCGCATGAGACGGACCGGGCCTCGCCTTCGGGCGGGGCCCGCGCCGTTTTCATGCCCACCCTGTTTTCATAGGAGCAGCGCGGCAAACGCGCGGCTTTTTTCCCAACATTCGCGCCGCAACCGATTATCTTGCCCCCTGTTATGTTGGCCGGAAAATGGGGGAGAGTCGTTGCGGCTGATCATCTGCCTGGGACTGGCCTCGTTCGCGAGCTCGGTTTCGATGCGCGCGCTCGATCCGATGCTGCCCATCGTGGCGTCGGATCTGCACGTATCGCTGGCGCAAGCGGCGTGGCTCGCCTCGGCCTATAGTTTCCCTTATGCGATCATGCAGCTGGTGCTGGGCCCGGCCGCCGACGCTTTCGGCAAGGTGCGGCTGATCTGCTGCGCGCTGGCCGGGGTGACGCTGGGCTCGATGATCTGCGTGCTGGCGCCGGAATTCGGCGGCGTCATGGCGGGTCGCATCATCGCGGGCGGCAGCGGCGGCGGCGTCATTCCGGTGGCTTTCGCGCTGATCGGCGACCGCATTCCCTATGCCGAGCGCCAAATAACCTTGAGCCGCGTGCTGATTATCTCCATCGCCGAGCACATGACCGGCGCCATCGGCTCGGGCGCTATCGCTTCGCTGCTCGGCTGGCGCGTGGTGTTCCTGTTCGCGGCCTTGCTCGCGGCGGCTTCGCTGACGGTGGTTTATTTCTTTCTCGTCTCCACGGAAGAACAAGGCGAACGCCCGAAACTCGGCCGCGCCTTCGCCAGTTACCTGCCGGTGCTGACCGACCGGATGGCCTTGCTGATCTTCGGCTGCGTCGCCGTCGAGGGCGTGTTGTTCTTCGGGATATTTCCTTTTCTCGCGCCGATGCTGACTTTGCATGGCGCATCCAATGGCGGCACGGTGGCCGCGGGCGTGGTGCTGGCCGGTTTCGCGCTCGGCGGCGTCGCCTATGGTGCCATCGCGCGGCCGGTGATCAAAATTTTGGGCGGCTTGAACATGCTGCGCCTCGGCGGGCTGGTGGCGGGATCGATCTACCTGGCTTCGGCGGCGCCCTGGCCCTGGCAGGACATATCCTTGATGTTCTTCGTCGGCGGCTTTGGCTTTTACATCATGCACAACACTTTTCAATTGCGCGCCACCGAGCTGGCGCCCAGCGCGCGCGGCGCAAGCTTGGCCTTGTTCGCGGCCTCGTTCTTTTTGGGCCAGGGCACCGGCCCGATCCTGGGCGCGGCGGTGTCGCAAGAATGGGGCTATGCCGTGATGTATGGCGGGGCGGGCTTGCTGATCATGGCTTTGGGCCTTTCATCGGCGGCGGCGATCAAGAATTTCTCGCGGATAACGCCGCAAGCTTAGTGATGCACATGCCCGGCCGGGCGCGGCGAGACCAGAATGGGGTTGGCGCGGATCTCGGCCAAATCCTGTCGCAGCGTCTTATCGTCGCTCCACCCGGCGCCTGCGCGCGGCAGCCACACCCCGCGCAGCCAGCCTCTGGAATCAATGAGAAATTCGTCACCGGCGATGGACTGGCCGCGTCCGGGAAGATAAAGCGCATAGGCCTGTGCCATGCCCGCCTCGGCGGCGAGACAGAACGGCTTGATGGCGGAAGAAGCCGCGCCAAGATTGACGATCACGGTGATGACATCATTGCCGAGATCGAGCTTGCTCAGTGCGGACAGCCGCGCCGCGGATTGCGGACCGGCAAAAACCAGATGCACGACAGGACCGCCGAGCTGGCGCAAAGACGTCACCGAGCCGTCCGGGCATTCGATGGCGAAATCCGGCGCTTGAGCGGGCGTGGCCTGGGCCGCGCGTACGCCATCGGCATTGGCGTGGATGAGATCGATCACATTCCAAATATCGGCGTCGTTTAGTTGAGGCGAAAATCCCGGCATCGGCGTGCCGGCAATGCCATGCCCGAGCCACCAGAACAGATCGCCGTCGCTGTGCGCGTAGATATGCTCGGCGGTAAGATCGGCGGGCGGATCGGTCAATTGCTTGGCGAGCGGCCCGTCACCGCGCCCTTCGGGACCGTGGCAAGCCGCGCAGTTTTGCGCGAAGGTTTGCTGGCCGAGCGCGATCGAACTGGTGGTGAAACCGGCAGGCGATTGAAAAAAGCTGGTCGGGAAAGCGGGCTGGGTGAGCAGGCTCAAAGCCGGCAGGAAAAAGGCGATGATCAGCAGCCACGCCACCACCACCGCGCCCCATAGCTTGCGGAAAAAGAAACTGGCGATGGCCAAGACCAGGCCCAAAGCCGCCGAGCCGAGGGCCAGCCATACCGCCTCGCGGTATTGCGGCGCGCTCAACACTGTGGTGTCGACGCGGAACGGGAAGGGCCAGAGCGGCTGTTGATGCGCCGCCGGCACCAGGGTGCCGAGCAAGGATACGATCGCCAGCACGCCCAGCCCGAGACCGGCTTCAATCAGGCTGTTGCGGCGCAAGGCGCGCAGCGCATGGGACGAGGCACGTTGCTTGGCGCCGCGCGGAACCGACGAAAGTTGCGGCGTCAGCACTTCGCGGTTGACGGTGGCGAGCGCGATCAGCGCGCAGAACAGCGCGATCTTGACCAGCAGCAATTGGCCATAGGATGTCCCAAAAAACCCCGCCAGGGATGAGACGAGGAAAGTGGCGTTGATGATGCCGCTGGCGAGCAACAAACCCACCGCGGCGATACCAAGAACGGAGAAACGCCCGGCCGCGCGGCGCGCCGTCTCCATTCCTTCGCTATCGTTGGATTCAATCGCCCGGTGGAACAACAAAGCCAGCGGCGCTAGACCGCCTATCCACACCCCCGCCGTGAGCAGATGCACCACATCGGCGGTGAGATGAAAAGCTCCGTCGGCGCCGGTATCGTCGGCGCCATGCCCGGCCCAGGCTAACGACCCTAAAAAAAATGCCGCCAGGATCAAGGCTGGAACCCGGAAAATTCTTTGCGGCAAGAGCAGCGCGAACGCCGTCAATCCGGCCAGAACCAGGCGCAGGGAAAATAATTGGCCGAAGCGCGTCTTCAGCAAAACGATGCCGAGGATATGCGGATCGAAGGCCCCCGCCAGGCTGCGTCCGCTCATGCCGGAGGCGAGGGCGAGAAACCAGCCGAAGCCCGAGATCAGCGCCAGCACCAGGCAGGCCCAGATCCAACGCCGGTAAATCGCCTCGAGATCCTTCGGACGGGCGACGAACACGCAAAAGCCAAGGGTGCCTTCCAGGCCCACCGCCGCCGCGAAATGCGCGGCGCGCGCCGCAACCAGCAGGATTTCGGTCACGGCATTCTTTTGCAGATTTGGCGGTGGACCTGGTGGTGAATCGGGCCTTCCGGGCTAGGGATGAAAACTCACTCCTTGATCTGGAAACTGGTGGCCGAGCCGTTCACGGTCACATCCACATGATAGGCGCCGGGCGGCATGGTGACATTATTGCCGTAATGCGTCGAGGCCGCTCCCGCGCCCGAAGCCTCCATCACCACCACCGGCACTTGCGTCGCCGGGCCGGTATCCTTGCCGCTGGCATCCTCTGGCGTGAAGCTCATGGTCACTGCGGCATCGGTCACGACCTTGCCAGTCGACGCGTCGAACACATGGATGACGAGATGATGATTGGGATGCGACGGGGCGTTCGGCGGCACGGGTGCCGCACCCCCCTTGGCCACCATGGTCATGCCCTGACTTTGGCCCATGCCTGACATGCCCGACATACCGGACATGCCGCTCATGTTCATCGGCGTGCCGAAGGGCTCGGCGTTCAAGACGTTGAGTTCGATGCGGTAGGCGCCGGTCGTATTGGTCATCTTGATGTTGTCGGCCCGGGCAGCGTGCGCGGCCAGAATGGCGAACGCGAAAGAAGCGGTGGCCATTAAACGCAGTGTTCCGTTCATGATGATCTCCTGCTTGCTGAAGTTGTGTATCAAAACTCAGTGGTAGAAAAGTTCCGTCATGGTCCGTTTACCGCGCCAGGTTTCACCGTAAAGGTAAAATCGCCTTCGGTGGCGTGGGTGTCGACCGCGATCACATGCCAATGGACGGTGTATTCCCCGGGCGCAAGCTTTTTGAGGCCAATCCGCATCAACGTCTGGCTGGCCTGCGGCTTGCCGTTATCGACGCGCGCCCCGTTGGCGTCGGTGATCTCGGCGCCGCTGAAGGAGGGCTCGATCGCCTCGGTGAACCACATCTGCACCGTGCTTGGCGCCACGCTGAGCGTGCTGCCGGCCGGCGGGGAAGCGTGGTCGAGATAGGCATGCGCCCACGCCACGCCGGCAGCGCCGATGACGAGAATTGTAGCCAGTAAGAATCCGATAATGCGCTGAGTCATGTCAGAGACCTTAATGACTGCCGGGGAGGAGCGGGGTCACGGCGGTTTCGAGCGCAACCCCGGTGACCGGGGTTTTGTCGGGCGTCATGACGGCGCGGACGATGCCCGCCGCATCGACGATGTAAGTCACGGGCAGGATGTTGGGCTTGCCGAAATCATTGGTTTGCGCGTCGGCCAGGATGGCGACGGGGTAATGCACGCTCTGCGCCACCCTGACGACGTCGTCGCGGTCGCGGCTACGGTCGACGCTGATCCCGATCATGACGACGCCACTGGCGTGGAACTTGGCGTAGAAGCTGTCGAGCGCGGGCATCTCCTCGCGGCAAGGCGGGCACCAGGTCGCCCAGAAATTGACAATCACGACCTTGCCGTGGAACGCGGAGAGATCGAATGACGTGTTGTCGAGTTCGGTCGCGACCAGGGCGGGCGCCGCCTCGCCGACCGCCGGCGCGGCCAGAGCCTGGCCAGTGAACGCCGGAACGGCGAGTGCAGCAAGCAGGGAGGCGATTATCAAGGCGTTTCGTCGTGTCGGCATGATTCAACTTTTTCCTCTAAAGCACAAAGCGGTCGATCACGCGGCAATGCACGGCGGAGGCTTTCGCCCCCGCCGCGTTTTGCCACGGCTAGAAATCATAGGCGATTTGCGCCTTCACGGCGAAAGGCGCCACCAATTGTCCCGAGGTGCCTTCGACGGCCACGCTCGAAGCCGCATTAGTGTATTGATAGAGAGGAATTTCGATATCGGCGTAGAACCTGACCTTGTCGAATCCCATTTCAATGCCGGGGGCGATCATCAGCCGTTGATAGCCCGAGTTCAACGGATCGGCATTTTCGAAATCGTCATGACCGCGAATGCTGGCGAGCAGAGACAACACCGGTGACACATCGGTAATCCGCCCGAACGAACCAAAATCATAGATCAATCCGGTCGCGCCATCGAGTTCGTTGCCGGGCCGGTACTGTTCCTGGGTCAGAACCGCGAACTGATAGGTCGCCTGCACGTAATAGGACAGCGCACCGTCGGCATTCAGCCCGCCGGTATGGTAGCCGCCGATCATGAGATCAGTGCTGCCGGTGCCGGGGAGGCTGTCGCGGTCGAATTCCGGCCCGCCGGCCGCGCCGTTGGGACCGCTGAAGTTTCCCGTGGGCAATTTGACGCCGAAACTTACTCCGGTCGACATGTCCGGGGAGAATCCGGTGTAGACGGCAGAAATTTTTGCATCGCCGAGATCGGTCAGCTTGGCGTTGTAGACGCTGTTGGGGTTCCCGGTAACGGAGCCATTACTGTCGTCGGTCGTGGTGAGCTGGCGATTGAAGATCGGCAGTTCGGCCATGATTGTCCAGTTGCGGTTGATCATGTCCTGGCCGCCGACGGTGTAGAAATTGGTCTCAATATGCTGGTCGCCATTGTCCGAGGCGGGTGCCTTGGAACTGTGCTCCCAGTTCTGATCCTGGTTCATGTAACTGTAACGGAACCAGACCGAGTAGCCGGAATCGGACATGGCCGGCATCAAGGCAGTGGGTCCGGCATCGAAAATGCCGCAACCGCAGGCGCAGGCCAGGGCTTGGCTCGGCGCCAGCCCGATGGAGAAGGCGAGCGGAGACAACAACAGAGGAGCGATGGCAATGGCGTGCTTCACGCTCGCGCAATACCCCCCGCGCAGGCCGCGTGGAACGAAAGATGAGCGCATAAAATCCTCGCATGAACAGGTTTGATCGATTTTGTCTTTCCAGCTACGGACCTTCCTCCGCGACTAAGCGGCGGTCGTGTCCGGGCTGGTCGGAATGATCAAACCCCGGTCGGCGGAGCGCGTGCGCGATACGAGGAAGAATAAAAACCCGTCAGAAATTGCGGGAAAAATTCAAATTCGGCCGTTGATACATGGTCTTGCGGCAGGGCCAGCACCGGCGGCGAAGCCGTGTCGGCAACCGCCTGGCCGCAGGCCATGGCCTGGCAGATCGGGCAGGCGGCCGTTCCGTTATGGGGGCCGCCATGGTGAGACGTTCCGGAATGATCGGTCCGATGCGTGACCGGGACAGAGGCTTCGGTGGCGGCGGAAGGCGCGCAGCTCGGCAATTCGCCCGCATCCGCCAGCCTGATTTCGGCCGCGAGCAGGAATGGCAGCAAAACCTGCACCGCCATGGCGATGCCGCCGAACCAGGCGGAAACCAAGCGATTATGATTCGACCCTACCCCCATGTTGTGAATCTATCGCAATTGGGCGGCCGCGAACAAGCGCGGCTCGATGCGGCAAATCCGCCCTGCCTTCACAACTTTGGCATCACGATTTTGTGGCTCACGATTTTGTGGGTTGATGATCGCGGACAAAGAGAATCATTTGATCGGCGGCGATGAGGCCGGTCTGAGGAAAACCGGCTGGCCTGCATGCCGAAATTTATCGAGATAAATGCGAGGAGGCAGAAATGCGCTTACCCATCCTGATCGCCACAGCGGCGATTTTCACCCTGGGCGTGGCCACGGCCAACGCCGACAACATGAGCATGCCGGCGATGACCGGAAATTCCAATCTCGGCAAGGTTCTCACCGACAACAAGAACATGACGCTCTATACCTTCGATAAGGACGCACCGGGCAAGTCGAATTGCAACGGCATGTGCGCCGACAACTGGCCGCCCTTGATGGCGACGGCCGACGCCAAGCCCATGGGCGATTGGTCAATCATCGCCCGCGACGACGGCACCAAGCAGTGGGCCTATAAAGGCCATCCGCTTTACGGCTGGGTCAAGGATCAGAAGGCGGGCGATACCACGGGCGACGGCGTCAACAGCGTCTGGCACGCGGCAAAGCCCTAAGCACGAGGCTTGAACCGGCTCAGGCGTGAGCCGGTTCTGGACCCGCGGCGCATCTGTCGCGCCGCAAAACCGAGAGTCGGTTCGGCTCAGGCGTGAGCCGGTTCCGGCGTCGTGGCGATCTGAAGTGCGATGGCAAGCTGCTCGACGATTTCCGACCAATCGCCGGGGTGTTGCTGGCGGAAAATCATGGCGCTGGCGAGCGGGAAATCCGGCGCGTGTTCCGGCAGCACGACCCAGGCGGAAACCCCGTAAGCGGCGGCATTCCGCGCCGGCAGATTGATGTCGCCGATCACCAGATCGAGTTGCGACAACACCGCGTCGAAATCGGCGGGATCGGCCCCGGCCATGGAGACTCCGGATAGATCGGCGATCCAGCCGGCAAAGGGCCCGTTGGATATCTGCGCGGCGGTTTCGGCATTGAGCGCGTAAAAGCGCAAACCCGGCACGCCGAGCAAAGGCGTCAATTCGGTCAAAGCCGGAGATTCGCCGTATGGACCGAGCATCAGCCCGACCTTCAGTCCGTCACCCTGAAAATAGGGCGCATAGGCCGCAATGCGCGCCGGATCGGCTTTGGCGGCCGGGAGTTGCGGCGAGGCGTGGAATTTTTTGGACGGCGGCGGCGGGGCCAGGCTCGCCGTGGCGCCATAGATCGCCAAACCGGAGGAGATTTCGCGCACGGTCTCGCTCCAATCCGCGCCCTTCTGGCGGTGGAGCAGCAGCGAGGGATACCACGGCGTGTCGGTGCGCCCGGTCATCCAGCGCCAATGCGCGGCATGCGGCAGCATCACCCAGGCAGGACGGCCGATTGCCCCGGCCAGATTGGCGATCGGCCCGTCGGCGGCGATCACCAGGTCGAGACCCGAAATCACCGCGGCGGCGTCGGCATAATCTAGCAATGCAAAGGAGAGATCGGTGATGAATCCGGCGAAACGGCTGGAGGCGATCGCTGCCACGGCGGGATCGAGCGCGAAGAAGCGCAGATTGGGAATGCCGAGCAGCGGCGCCAGATCCTTGAGCGAAGGGCCGGGCCGGTCGCCGCTCCAGGCGAGGCCGATCTTGAAACCGGGACCTGCGAAAGCGGGGGCGTAGATTTCGGCGCGCGCCGGATCGACGGCGAGATAGGGAATTCCGTTCGGTATGGTGTCGAGAGTCACGCCCAGGCGGTGGAGCAGCCCGGTCATCGGCAAATGGGCGGCGAAGTCCGGCAGAGGATCGCCGATGGCGAAGACCTGGTCGACGCCCGGCGCCGTCGCCAGCAGATTGACCAGCGGCGGCGGCACGCAGAGCACGATCCGTCCCGCATAGCGGTGAAGATCGGGCGCGAAGCGGACGAACTGGATGAGTTCGGACACGCTTTCCTCGGCCCAGAGCAGTAACGTGGAATCGTTCCCGAGGGGTTTTCCGTCCCATAGCGGCGCCGCCAGATCGGGCAGACGCATCGGCCCGTGCCAGCGCCATTCATAGGCGGCGCTGCCGCCGGGCAGATCGCCTTGGGCCAGCAGCGCCAGACCCAGGCTGACGCGATAAGCGGGACGGTCGGGCGCCAGTTGCGCCGCGCGGGAGAAATAATCGGCGGCTTCCTTGGCCCTTGATTGTTCGAGCAGCAGCGCCCCGGCCAAGTGCAGCGCCTCGGCATGATCGGGCTTGAGCCGCAAGGCGAGATCGGCGCATTCCGCCGCCTGACCGGTGCGGCCGAGCGATTTCAGCGCCTGGCCGATATTGGCCAGCGTGTCGGGCGACATCGGCTCGATCACCAAGGCGTGGCGGAGATGCGTGACCGCCTCGGCATAACGGCCCAATTGCCGGAGCACGGTGCCGTAATTGTTGAGTAGCGCGGCGTTATCCGGCGTGCCGGCGCGCGCGCGTTCGAAAATGGCCACGGCCTGGTCGAGTTTGCCGGTGCGGGCGAGCAGGGTGCCATAAAGAAACAGCAAGCCGGGCGCGCCGGGCGACGCCGCCAGCGCGGCGGTCAGCAGGGTTTCGGCTTCGGCGACGCGGTTCTGCCGCAAGGCTTCGGCGGCCTGGGCTTCGATCGCTGTAATATTCGTATCGACGGGCATGACGCCGCCATTGTTCAAGAAAAAGATAAAGGAAGTGCGATGTTAGCGTTCCGGTAAGGTTTGAAATTTCTTCGCGAGAAACCGCCTGCCGGAGCCGGAAAAAGCCGCCGGCGCCATAATATGGCCAAGGTCGGCCCTCATTATGACACTGGTAACGCCGTATCCGGAAAGCGGGGCGGCAAGGTTAATGGTTGGTTAAGGAGTGTAGCATGTCTGGTTGGCGAATGAGCGGAGAACCCGATCTCGAAGAGCTTTTGGGCGACGATGTGATGGATTCAGTGGTGCGGAGCGCCGGCGTCAGCCACGAGGAATTGCGCCGTCAGATGAGCGATATGGGCCAGCGTTTGGCCCGCGGCAAGGCGCCCGAAGCCGGTAAATACGACGCGGATTTTTGGGCGCTACGCGCCCAACGCTAAGTACTGGGCGCTAAATATCCAATGCTAAAGACTGGGCGCTAAAGCCGGGAGGGCAGGCGCGGCAGAGTCCTTCGGTTCCGGGGCGCGGGGCAAGGTAAGCACCGCCCTCAGTCCGGGATTGTTGTCCTCGAGCGTCGCCGTGCCGTCATGGAGCCGCGCCACCGCGCGCACCAAGCTCAAACCAAGCCCGTTGCCTGGCGTCGAGCGGCTGCCTTCGAGCCGGACGAAGCGGTCGAATACCGCCTCGCGCCGATCGGCGGGGATGCCGGGTCCGCTATCGGCGACCGCGACCCGGGCGGAGGATTCATCGCCGCGCACCGACAACACCACCTCGCCCGACGGCGTGTATTTGAGTGCGTTGTCGAGCAGATTGGCGATCGCCTGCGACAAAAGATGACGGTCGCCGCGGACATTGACGGCGAGCGGCGCGTCGAAGCGCAACACCAGGCCCTTTTCCTCGGCCACCGGCTCGTAAAGCTCGGCTACGGCGCGCGCAATCGTCGTCAGATCGAGCACCGTGGCGGTGTCGCGCCGCGAGCCCGCCTCGGCCTCGGCGATGCTCAACAGCGCATTGAAGGTGCCGAGCAACTGATCGGCCTCGGATATGGTTTCACGCAAGGCTTCGGCATAGCGCGCGGCATCGGGCCGTTCCAGCAGTGTCACTTCGAGCCGGGCGCGCAGCCGCGACAGCGGCGTGCGCAGATCATGCGCGATGTTGTCGGTGACCTGGCGCATGCCGGTCATCAGCCGCTCGATCTGATCGAGCATGACATTGAGGTTCGATCCGAGCTGGTCGAATTCGTCGCCGCTGCCGGATAGCGGCACGCGCTGGGCGAAATCGCCGCGGATGATCTGCTCGGTGGTCTTGGCCACCACCTCGACCCGGTTCAGCATGTTGCGGGTCATCACCGCGCCGCCGGCGATGCCGAGCACCAAGGCGATCAGCCCCGACCAGGCCAGGGTGGTGAGGATGCGGTTGCGGAACTCGGCGGCGTCACGCAGATCGCGCCCGACCAGCAGGTGATCGTTGTTGCCCAAGACGAAGACCGAGCACAGCACGTTGTGGGTTTCGGGGCCGTTGCGGGTGGCAACCTGGATCGGGAACAGGAACCAGCCGGGCCGCACCTGATGCGCCTCGCGCGGCCATTGCGAAAGATTGCCGGCGAGCGGATTGAGCTCGGGATCGGTGAGGAGATAGAGCATGTTATCGGCGCGGCCGGGCGCGCTGCGTTCGTGGATCACCTGGATCAAGCCGTCGAAATCATGCTGTTCCTGGAGGCCGCGGATTTCGGCGTCGACCGTGGCCTCGATCTGGCGTTCGAGGAACCCGGCGGTCGAGACGTAGAAGAAGATCAGCAGCGCCAGCACCGAGACCGCGAACAGCACGAAATAGACCGCGGCGATGCGGAAGGCGTTGGTGTGAAGAAAGCGCCAGATATCGGCGCCGGGTAACGCCAATGCCATGGGCTATTCCACGTTGAGGCGGTAGCCGGCGCCGCGCACGGTTTGCAGCAGCGGCTTGTCGAAGCCCTTGTCGAGCTTCTGCCTGAGGCGGCTCACATGCACGTCGATGACGTTGGTTTGCGGGTCGAAATGATAGTCCCACACGTTTTCGAGCAGCATGGTGCGGGTGACGACCTGGCCGGCATGGCGCATGAGGAATTCGAGCAGGCGGAATTCGCGCGGCAGCAGGTCGATGTCGCGGCCCTGCCGGGTCACGTTGCGCGACAGCAGATCCATTTCAAGCGGTCCCGCCTTGAGCTTGACGGTGGCGCTCGAAGCAGGCCCGCGCCGCAGCAGCGCCTCGATCCGCGCCAGCAGCTCGGCGAAGGCGAAAGGCTTGACCAGATAATCGTCGCCGCCGGCGCGCAGGCCTTTGACCCGATCGTCGACCGCGCCCATGGCGGAGAGGATCAGCACAGGGGTTTTGACTTCGGCGGCGCGCAGGGCGGCGATTACCGCCAGCCCGTCCATGCCGGGCAGCATGCGGTCGACGATGAGGGCGTCGTAATTGCCGCCCGAGGCCATGAACAACCCGTCGCGGCCTTCATGGGAAGTGTCGACCACGTAGCCCGATTCCGCCAAACCCTTGGCGATGTAATCGGCGGTCTTTTGGTCGTCCTCGATGAGCAGGAGCTTCATGCGGGGGGACGATAGCCGCATGTGGCCGGGGCGGGAACCCCGGCCAGATTAAAGCGCGGTTATGCTTGCAGGCGGTTTCTGGCGGTACTGGATCTTAGCCAGAGCAGCCTAGGTAAGCGTGGTAATCAGCGCCACGACCCAGCCAAGCAGCAGCACGGCCGTGGTTTGCGGGTCGATGGGCCCGGCGACATGCTGGGTGTAAGACGGGCTCGAGCGCCTGGAAAATGGTTTAACCGACATGAAAACTCCCTCTGTTTCTTGGGCTTTCCTTGATTTCGAGACCCCAGCCTAACAAAGGAACACAAAGAGAACAAGAAGTTTTGTTCTTCTCTCGTTCTTAACGTTAAATCGATTTACCAAGGCTTAATTGGTTGTCCACTACTATGCATGTCACTGGTGAACACTGGGGATAGAGCGATGAGATTTTTTCAAAAACTCCTGCGCGACGAAAGCGGCGCCACGGCCATGGAATACGGGCTGATCGCGGCGCTGATCGCCATCGTCATTATCGGCTCGGTCGGCAGCGTCGGGGCAAAGCTCAAGAACACCTTCAACACGGTTGCGACCAACCTCTAAGGGCCGTTCACTTGAAACGAATAAGAC
>Ga0181519_10002808_pt1 | contig 14531 bp, 9 predicted proteins | sample PEATcosm2014_Bin_26_FD_121102 | JGI IMG/M metagenome (GOLD analysis project Ga0181519, IMG submission 121102) | Peatland microbial communities from MTU Mesocosm Facility, Houghton, MI, USA - PEATcosm2014_Bin02_10_metaG | ecosystem: Environmental > Terrestrial > Soil > Wetlands > Peat | place...
CACGAGCCGCTCGCCCTCCGATGGCGAAAACGCCAGTCCTTCGTAGTCGTGATAGCCGATACGCTCGTGAAAACGCAGCGCGTGCTGCGAGATCGGCAGCAATCCGTGCGGCTGGATCGACACGGCGATGCCTGCCGTATTGTGCAGATGCATGACACACACGGCGTCCGGTCGCGCCGAATGCACCGCCCCATGCAGCGCGAACCCGGCCACATTCACAGGATGCTCACTCTCGCCCACGATCTCGCCCGCCATCGTGATCTTGACGAGATTCGATGCGCGCACTTCGTCGAACGTCAGACCGAACGGGTTGATGAGAAAGTGCCCCGGCTCGCCCGGTACCATCGCGGAGATGTGGGTGTAGATGAGATCGTCCCAGCCGTTGAGTGCAACGAGCCGGTAACAGGCCGCGAGGTCAATGCGCATCTGACGCTCGGCGTCGCTCATGGCAGCGGCGGCCTTCCTGCCCGCCTGCAAGGTAAAAGACATAGAGGCTCTCAGAGGATAGAGACGTCAGATTGGCCGACGTGCGGGGTGACGCTGACCGTGACAGGAACGCCCCGGCGCAAGCATCAGGGTGCGCGTTCCATCGAACGCCGCCAATCCCACACGAAGCCGATCGCACCGAGCACGAGCACGCCGCTCGCGCACAACAGCGCCGCCGTGAAGCTGCCGGTGGCCTCGACAAGAGGCGCGGCGACCAGCGGTCCCACGATCTGCCCGATCCCGTAGGATGCCGTGACCAGACCGATCAGACCATTGGCATTGTCCCCACGCAGGCGACGGCACTCGCGCACCGCATACACCGTGATGGCAGTAAACGGCAGTCCCACGAGCACGCTGCCCAATGCGAATCCCATGACGTTCGGCAGCAAGATGCCGATGCCCACGCCCAAGCCCTGCATGACATAGCAGACAGCGAGCAACAGGCGATTGTCCCAGGTGAGCGGCGCACGCGCACCGATGATCGCGCCCGGCATCACCATCAGGCCGAGCAGCGGAAAAAAGAGGTCGGGCCATGACGAGCCGGGCAACGACTGACGGGCGATGACGGGCAGGAATGTCGCCGTGATGATGTAGCCGAATCCCGCGAAGCCATAGAGCACCGTCACGGGAATCACACTCTCGCCACTGCCATGATTGACCGCATGGGCAGCGGTCTGCGCGGGGGCGCCCCCCGGGGATTGGGCGGCGCCGAGCGTCTTCGCCGGTTCGGGGGCGTCGGCCGCGAATGTGCGCCAGATCACCACGAGCAATACCAGCGCCAGCCCACCGCACAGCAGCCAGCCGCCACGCGCGGGCCACGTCATCGTGTTATTCAGGTTGGCGAGCAACCCCGTCACGACGATGCCGGCACCCGGACCGGCAAAGATCACACCGCCCAGACTCGGCATGCGAAGTTCGGCGAGCTTGCGAAAGCCCCATCCAGCCGAGAACACCATCGCCCATGAGCTCATCACCCCGGCCAGTGTGCGCACGACAGCCCACACGGCGAACGATTCGAGCAAGCCCATGGCCAGCGTCAGCACGACGGTGGCCGACAGCGCGACGCGGATAATGAGGGTCGGCGTGATGCGCAGCCACATGCACGACAACGCGCCGAGGAAGTAACCCGCGTAATTGAGAGAGGCAAGCCAACTGCCATGCTGGATATCGGTGAGCCGCTCGTGCAGCATCAGCGGCAGCATCGGGGTGAAGGCGAAGCGGCCAATGCCCATGGCAATGGCCAACGCCAGCATGCAGGACAAGGCAATGCGCCACGCCGCGCGCTCAGGCGATGGCTGGCGTAACGAGACGGTGCGGTCGGAATCGGCGAGTGTGGCTGGCATGGCGATCGCTGTGGGGGGAAACCGCGCGTCGGCGCGGGCAACTTGCCGAATACTTTACATGCAAACCATCGCCGTACGCCGGGGTTCCCCTGCACCATGAAGGGCGATGTGTTGCGTTTCCCATCCGAACGCCCGAGGCACCCGAGACACCTCACGCCAGCGAAACATTCGGGTGTCTTGCTTCGGCATCCTTTCAAATACTGAAACTGTACTGCTCGCGCGTCAGGCCACCTGACGCTATCGGATGACGCCTGACGTCATAGGATTGTTCGCCGCGCCAATGCAAAACGCGCACCGAAGCGCGCGTTTTGCTCAAGCCATCCCCGTCAATCACCGGAGACAGCCAACCGAACGGGGCAACAAGCCTGCGCCGACGCCCCTACCGGTTCTTCGTCAGAACTTACCGGCCACCCAGCCCTGCACACCGGCCAGCGCCTGCGGCAGTTGCGACGGGTCGGTGCCGCCAGCCTGCGCCATGTCCGGACGGCCACCACCCTTGCCGCCGACCTGCTGTGCAACGAAGTTGACCAATTCACCGGCCTTGACCTTGCCGGTAGCGTCGGGCGTCACGCCTGCGATCAGGCTGACCTTGCCGCCCTCGACAGCCGCGAGCACGATCGCCGCGCTCTTGAGCTTGTCCTTGAGCTTGTCCATCGTTTCACGCAGCGTCTTGACGTCGGCGCCTTCGAGTTGCGCGGCCAGCACCTTCAGACCGTTCACATCGACCGCCTTCTCGACCAGTTCATCGCCCTGGCTCGACGCGAGCTTCGACTTGAGTGCTGCCAGTTCCTTCTCGAGCGACTTGACCTGCTCCTGCACTTGCGCGATGCGCGGCGTCAGTTCGGCCGGTTGCGTCTTGAGGGCAGCGGCGGCCTCGTTGACCTGATCGTCCAGCTTCTGCACGAAGCGCACCGAGTTGTCGCCGGTGATGGCTTCCACACGACGGATACCGGCAGCCACGCCACCTTCCATCACGATCTTGAACAGGCCGATGTCGCCCGTGCGCGTGACGTGCGTACCACCGCACAGTTCACGCGACGTACCGATGTCGAGCACACGCACTTCGTCGCCGTACTTCTCTCCGAACAGCGCCATGGCGCCGCCCTTGACGGCATCGTCAAAGGACATCAGCGCTGCCTGCGTCGGCGCATTGGCCAGCACTTCGGCGTTGACGATGTCTTCCACGCGACGGATTTCGTCTGCGGTCATCGCGGCGTTGTGGGCGAAGTCGAAGCGGGTCTTGTCGGCGTCGACGAGCGAGCCCTTCTGTTGCACGTGAGGCCCCAGCACTTCACGCAACGCCTTGTGCATCAGGTGCGTTGCGGAGTGGTTGCGAACGGTGCGCGCACGACGCACGGCATCGACCTGCGCCGTGACAGTCTCGCCCACCTTCAGTTCGCCCGACTCGAGCTTGCCGTAATGACCGAACACGTCGGCCTGAATCTTCTGCGTGTCCGACACACCGAAGCGTGCACCGCCCGCGGAGATCACGCCCTGATCGCCCACCTGACCGCCCGACTCGGCGTAGAACGGCGTGGTGTCGAGCACGACGATACCTTGCTGACCGGCGCTGAGCTTGCCCACGCTCGTGCCGTCAACGTAGAGGGCCGTCACCTTCGCGCCTTCGAGCGCCAACTGGTCGTAACCCTGGAAGCGGGTCTTGTCGCCGTTGTATTCGAGGGCCGTCGCCATCTTGAACTTGCCGGCCGCGCGAGCCTGTTCGCGCTGACGCGCCATCGCGGCGTCGAAACCTGCCTCGTCGACCGTGATGCTGCGCTCGCGGCAGACGTCGGCCGTCAGATCGAGCGGGAAGCCATACGTGTCGTGCAACTTGAAGGCGAGTTCGCCGTCGAGCGTGGTCACGCCGCGCTTGGCCAGATCGGCCAGCGCACCTTCGAGAATCTCCATGCCGTTCTCGATGGTTTCGCCGAAGCGCTCTTCTTCCTGCTTGAGCACGTCGGTCACGCGTTGCTGCGCCTGCGCCAGTTCCGGATAGGCAACGCCCATCTCCGCGACCAGGTCCGGCACGAGTTTGTAGAAGAACGGCTTCTTGCAGCCGAGCTTGTAACCATGACGAATCGCGCGGCGGATGATACGGCGCAGCACATAGCCGCGACCTTCGTTACCCGGAATCACGCCGTCGACGATCAGGAACGAGCAAGCGCGGATGTGATCGGCGATCACCTTGAGCGAATTCGCCGTGAGATCGGCCACACCGGTCTCACGTCCAGCGGCCTTGATCAGGTGCTGGAACAGGTCGATTTCGTAGTTGCTGTGCACGTGCTGCAACACGGCCGCGATACGCTCCAGACCCATGCCGGTATCGACGCACGGCTTGGGCAGCGGCGTCATGTTGCCCTGCTCGTCGCGGTTGAACTGCATGAACACGAGATTCCAGATCTCGATGTAGCGGTCGCCGTCTTCTTCCGGCGATCCCGGCGGGCCGCCCCACACGTCCGCGCCGTGGTCGTAGAAGATTTCCGAGCACGGGCCGCACGGGCCGGTATCGGCCATCTGCCAGAAGTTGTCCGAGGCGTAGCGCGCGCCCTTGTTGTCACCGATGCGGATGATGCGCTCGGTCGGCACGCCGACTTCCTTCGCCCAGATGTCGTAGGCCTCGTCATCTTCCTGATAGACGGTGACCCAGAGCTTGTCCTTCGGCAGCTTGTAGACGTCCGTGAGCAGTTCCCACGCGTATTGAATCGCTTCGCGCTTGAAGTAGTCGCCGAACGAGAAATTGCCCAGCATTTCGAAGAACGTGTGGTGACGGGCCGTGTAGCCGACGTTCTCCAGATCGTTGTGCTTGCCGCCCGCGCGCACGCTGCGCTGGGCCGTGGTCGCGCGCTTGTACGGACGCGTCTCGAGACCGAGGAAAACGTCCTTGAACTGCACCATGCCGGAGTTCGTGAACAACAGCGTGGGGTCATTGGACGGCACGAGGCTCGACGAGCGCACGATGGTGTGCCCCTTCGACTCGAAGAAGTTGAGGAATTTTTCCCGAATGTCTGCGACTTTCATAGGGTGCGTAAGCGTGGGGACCCGGCGAGCTAAGCCAAGCCTGGTGGGTATTTTGCAAACTTTTGATTATACGGGAAATCGCCCCGGCTTCCGCGTCGTGCCGCCAACCGCACTGCGAAACGACGCTGGTCAGCGCAGAAGTTCAGGACGTAGACTCATCGCCACGAGTTCCGCATTGCAAAACAACGTTCCACACAATGCCGACGATCACTAACATGACCAAGGGAGAGACGAATCGATGGGTGCGCTGAGCCATATCCGGGTGTTGGATCTTTCACGCGTGCTGGCCGGGCCGTGGGCCACGCAAAATCTGGCGGATCTGGGGGCTGACGTCATCAAGGTGGAGCGCCCCGGTGTGGGCGACGACACCCGCAGTTGGGGCCCGCCGTATCAGCGTGACGCCCAGGGCAACGACACGCAGGAAGCCGCCTACTATCTCGCCGCCAACCGCAACAAGCGCTCGCTCACGCTCGACATCTCGCGCGCGCAGGGTCAGGCGATCGTGCGCGCGCTGGCCGCGCAAAGCGACGTTGTCGTCGAGAACTACAAGGTCGGTCAGCTCGCGAAGTACGGCCTCGACTATGCGTCGCTCAAGGCCATCAAACCGGATCTCGTCTACTGCTCGATCACGGGCTTCGGCCAGAGCGGCCCGCATGCCTCGCGCGCCGGGTACGACTTCATCGTGCAGGGCATCGGCGGCTTCATGAGCATTACCGGCGAGCGCGATGGTCTGCCCGGCGGCGGCCCGCAGAAGGCCGGCGTGGCGATTGCCGATCTGATGACGGGCATGTACGCGAGTCTCGCGATCATGGCGGCCCTCACCCACCGTGACCGCACGGGCGTGGGGCAATACATCGACATGGCGCTGCTCGACACGCAGGTCGCCATGCTCGCCAACATGAACACGAACTATCTGGCGAGCGGCAAGGCGCCCACGCGCTGGGGCAACGCTCACCCGAATATCGTGCCTTATCAGACCTTCCAGACGGGCGACGACGGCTGGATCATCGTGGCCGTGGGCAACGACGGGCAATTCCGCAAGTTCGTCGAAGCGGGCGAGGAACCGGCGCTCGCCGACGACGCGCGCTTCGCGACCAACCCGTCGCGCGTGCGTCATCGCGACACGCTCGTACCGATCCTCGCGCAGATGGTGCGCAAGTTCGGCAAAGAAGTATGGATCGACAAACTCGAAGCGGCCGGTGTGCCGTGCGGCCCGATCAACACGCTGCCCGAGGTGTTCGAGCATCCGCAGGTCATCGCGCGCGAGATGGCAGTTGAGTTGCCGCATCCGTCAGGCGGCGTGGCACGCATTGTCGCCAGCCCGATGAAGATGAGCGAAACGCCGCCCGTCGCCCGAAGCGCCCCGCCCACACTGGGTCAGCACAGCGACGAGATTCTGCGCGAGCGACTCGGGTTCGATGACGCGAGGATCGCGCAACTGCGCGACGACAACATCATCTGACGCCCATGAAAAAGGGCCTGACGCGAACCCGATCGCGGCAGGCCCTGCTCTCCGGCGGCACCGGCTAGTTGGCACCACCGGCTTGCTCCACCAGCGTGCGCTAACATTGCTCGCCGATGCATGCTGCCAGCGCGCCCCGCCGCCTTCCGGTCTATTCGTATTGCTTGCCCTCGGCGAGCAATGCCGGGGTGCCGATCACCGCGTTCAAGCCATCGAAATCGAGCATGCGTTCGCGCCATGCCGCCGTGGTGCCGTGCGCGTGCAAATTCGCGTAGTACCCCTGCAATGTGTTCGCCACGGCACGCGCCGTCCCGCCCGGGAATATCACGATGCGGAAGCCGATGTCGGCGAGCGCCTGCGCGCTTTGCACCGGCGTCTTACCGCCTTCGACCATATTGGCGAGCAACGGCACACGGTGTGCAAATCGCGCGCACGCGGCCGCCATCTGCTCCGGGCTGCGCAGCGCCTCGATGAACAGCGCGTCGGCGCCGGCTTCGAGATAGCGCTCGGCACGATCGAGCGCGGCATCGAGCCCTTCGACCGCCACGGCGTCCGTACGCGCGAGAATCAGCGTCTGCGCATCGTGACGCGCATCGAGCGCCGCGCGCACCTTGCCGACCATCTCCTGCACGGGCACCACGCCCTTGCCGTCGAGATGACCGCAACGCTTCGGGAAGGTCTGGTCTTCCAACTGAATCATCGCGGCCCCGGCGCGCTCGAAGCCGCGCACGGTGCGTTTGACGTTCAGGGCGTTACCGAAGCCGGTGTCGGCATCGACGATCACGGGAATCTCCACACGCTCGGCAATCCGGGCGAGCGTGTCTTCGACTTCGGGATAGGTCGTCAGTCCGATGTCCGAGCGCCCGAGCCGGGTGTAGGCAATCGATGCGCCGGACAGATACAGTGCCTCGAAGCCCGCCTGGGCGGCGATGAGGGCGGACAGCGCGTCGTAGACCCCGGGGGCGAGCAACACGCCGCTGCCCAGACGTTGTTTGAGAGACGACGAGGTCGTCATGCGGATGTCTCCTGAGAAGGTGATTCGGCCGTGAGCAGATCGCGCGCCGTATGCGCTGCGAGAAAACCGCCCGCGACGGCCGAGAGAAGGCCATTGCCGGACAGATAACCCCAGACGGCATTGCCGGATACGCCACGCGCCGCGCCACCGGCGGCCAGCAGATTGGGCAATGGCGTGCCGTCGGGCTTAAGCACGCGGCAATGGGCGTCGATATCGAGTCCGCCTTGCGTGTGGAACAGCGCACCCGTCACTTTCACGGCGTAGTACGGCGCAGCGAGCGCTCGCGTGAACGTACGTCCGTCGGGCGCCGTCGCACCGGGCACCACCGCGTCGAGCGTCTCGCGCAACGTGGCCACGTCGCAGCCGATCACGCCAGCGAGCGCGTCGAGATCTGCGCAGTGCTTGAGCGCACCGGCGGCCTCGGCGTCCTGAAAATCGGGGAAGGTCCGGGCGAGCGCAAGCGTTTGCGCATCGAACACGTTCCACGCGATGCCGTCCGTTTGCGCAAGCACATGAACCGCCGCTTCCGAGTAGCCGTGCGTTTCGTCGTGAAAGCGCCGGCCTTCCCGATTGACCTGGATGCCACCGTCCATGATGACGGCCCACGAGATCAGCACACCGTGCGGGCTGGCCCACGAGCCGTGCCCCTGATAGCCGCCGAGATCGGCCTGCGCTGCGCCCAGCGCGCGTCCCCAGAGGAGCGCGCTGCCGTCGTTGCCTTCGTGGCCGCCATATACCGCATGCGCCATCTCCGGCAGCAGTTCGGCACGCAGCGCGGCGTTGCCGCCGAAGCCGTTGCAGGCCAGCAGCAACACGTCGCAGCCGAGATACTCCATCGAGCCGTCCGGGCGCAATGCGCCGACGGCGCACACCCGCCCGGCCTCATCGAGCCATAGCTCACGCACGAGCGAGCGCGTGACGATGGCAGCGTCGGTGGCCAGCACGGCGCGCTCCAGCGCCGCCATGAGCGCGGCCCCGGTGCGCTCGGGCAAGCTGTGCATGCGACGCGCCGTGTGCCCGGGATAGAGAAAGCCGTCGAGAATTTCGAAGCGCAAGCCGTGCCGCGCCAGCAGATCCATCGCCGGCCCCGACGCTTCCGTATAGGCACGCACGAGATGCGCCGCGGCCGTACCCTGCGTCTTGCCCGCGATGTCGCTGGAAAACTGACGAGGACTATCGTCGATGCCGGCCGCACGTTGCACGTCGCTGCCCGCCGCGGGGATGAAGCCCGACGAAAGCGCGGTAGAGCCGCTGGGCACGGCGTCGCGCTCGAGCAGCACGCAATCGACGCCCGCGTCTTGCAGCACCAGCGCGGCGGTCAATCCGCACGCGCCCGCACCGACGATCACCACGCTGACTTGCGGCAGATCGCTCACCGGCGGCAAGCCGTGGCAAATGACCGGCGCGCTCATGCGGCAAGACGGCCCGCGAAGGCCTCGCAAGTCAGGATTTCGCCCACCGTGCAAAGATCGGCGAGCGCGGCGTCGTGCGCGGCAGGCGTGGGGGCTGCGCAGCCATCGGAGAGCACCAGCACACGGTAGTCCCGCATGTGCGCGTCGCGCGCGGTGCTCGCCACGCCGCCATTCGTCACAATGCCACACACCGCCACCGTGTCGATGCCCGCCCGGCGCAGCACCCAGTCGAGCTGTGTGTTGAAGAATGCCGAATAGGCCACCTTCCAGACCGACATGTCGACGTGGCTCGCGAGCGCGTCCACCGTCGCGTGTCCCCGCGTGCCCGCCACGAAGTCGCCACGCCGCAGGAAGGGGCGCAACTGTTTCAGATGCGGCGAGATCATCGGTTCGCCGTTCGCATCGGGCCAGAGCGTGAACTGACTCGCCGCAACGTAACCCCCGGCCGCCTTGAGCGAGGCGGCGACCGGCGCCACGCGCGCGGGCAGCGCCTGCGCCTGTGGCGTAGCCGCGCCGCCACGGTCATACGCGCCGCCGGGCGTGATGAAGTCGTTCTGCAAGTCCACGATGACGAGCGCCGTGCGGGCGGGATCAAGCTTGAGCGTTTGACTCATGTCGTCTCTCCGGTCGTTGCGCTCACGCACCGCGCGTGATGAGCAGGTTGCCCAGCGCGTCGACGCGCCCCGAGAATTCCGGCTCCAGCCAAATCGTCGTATCCGATTGTTCGAGGATGGCGGGGCCTGCCACCGTTGCACCGACCGGCAGGTCGAGACGCGCGTAGCGCACGGCATCCCACCACTGGCCGGCGTGATAGACGCGTTGCGTGCCCAGCGGCGCAGGCATTTCGCTCGCTCGCGGCGCGAGCACCGAGAGATCGAATTTCGGACGCACGCCGATGCGCGCATAGCGCAGGTTCATGATGCGCACGGGAATGCCGTCGAGCGCGCGGCCAAACGCCTCGCGATAAGCCGCTTCAAATGCCTGTGCAATGCCGTCGCGATGCAGGGCGTCGCGCGACACCGGTACACGCACGGTGTGGCTCTGGCCGACGTAGAGCATGTCGAGTTCGATGACTTCACGCACCGACTCGAAGCGCACGCCAGCCGAGTCCAGACGCGTCTGACACGCCTGAGCCAATGCTTCCACGCGTGCGACGAGGTCGTCGACGTCGAGGGCGGCGAGCGGCTGATTGAGTGTCTGCACGCTGTCGTGGCGCATGTCGGCCATCACACAGCCGAGCGCCGACGTCACGCCGGGATATCGCGGCACGATCCCGGTGGTCGTACCGACCTCGCGCATCATGGCGCACACATGCAACGCGCCGCCGCCGCCGAACGGCATGTAGGCGAACTGACGCGGATCGTGCCCCCGTTCGATCGACACCACACGAATGGCGCCGGCCATCTTGGCGTTGGCCACCGTAAGAATGGCCTCCGCCGCCGCATGAACCTCCAGCCCCAGCGGCGCGGCCACATGCTCGCCGATGGCCTGGGCCGCCAACCCCGCATCGAGCTTGTCGAGCAGGCCGCCGCCGAGCGGCCGGTCTGCCGCAATGCGCCCGAGCAGCACGTTGGCATCGGTCACGGTCGGGCGCAGATTGCCCCGTCCGTAGCAGGCGGGGCCCGGAATGCTGCCCGCCGACGCCGGGCCGACTTGCAGCAGACCGCCCGCGTCCACCGAAGCAATCGAGCCACCGCCCGCGCCGATGGTCTCGATCTGGATCATCGGCGAGCGCACCACCATGCCGAACTCGATCGACGTTTGCGCCGAGAGCGATGCTTCTCCCCCGGCCACGAGCGAGACGTCGAACGACGTGCCGCCCATATCGCCCGTCACCACGTTGGCGAAGCCGGCGGCACGCGCAATGGCCGCGCAGGCGATCACCCCGGCAGCCGGGCCCGAGAGCGCCGTGCGCACGGGCACATCGCTCGCCGTCTGGCGCGACATGATGCCGCCATTGCTCTGCACGACCAGCAGTTCGCCGCCAAAGCCCTGTGCCTTCAGGTCGCGCTCGAGTCGCGTGAGATAGCCGCCCACCACCGGTTGCAGTGCGGCGTTGAGTGTAGCGGTCGAGCAGCGTTCGAACTCACGAATCTCGGGCAACACTTCCGTTGCCGCCGTCACGTTGCCGTTCGGCCAGAGCGCACGAACGGCGGCGACTGCGCGCTGTTCGTTGACGGGATTGGCATACGCGTTGATGAAGAACACGCACACGGCTTCGCAGCCGGCTTCGAGCAGCGTGCGCGCTGCCGCCTCGACCTGAGCGAGATCGACGTCGGTATGGACGGTGCCGTCCGCGAGCACTCGCTCGTCGACTTCGATGCGCAGGTCGCGCGGCACGATCGGCGTGAAGTCACCGCGCAGCCCCCACGTTGCGGGACGATCGCGACGGCGCATCTCCAGCACGTCGCGAAAGCCGGTCGTGGTGATGATGCCGGTACGGGCGACCTTGCGCTCGAGCAAGGCATTGGTGCCGACGGTCGTGCCGTGCACGATGGTCGCGATGGCGCCCGCGCCGGTCTTGTCACCCGTATCGCCCACACGTTCGATACCGTTCATGAAGCCACGCGCTTCCTCGCCGCGTGTCGACGGCACCTTGACGATGCGCGCCGCACCGCCCGCCTCGTCGAGCACGAACAAATCGGTGAACGTACCGCCCACATCCACGCCCACGATCAGCGGGGCCCCGGTCGTTGCTGCTGTGCTCATGCCTGTTGCTCCTTCGTTGCCTTACCGGCCGTGCCATCGGTCGCGCTACCTGCCGCGCTATCTGTCACGCGCCCCGTCGCCACCGTCACATACCCCATCGCCAGATCATGGGCGCGCGCTGCTGCATCGCGTCGGGCGGGATCTCCGTAACCGCCGCCGCCCGGCGTCTCCAGCCGCACGCGTTCGCCGCGCGCGAGCTTGATGCCGAGCATCTTCGACGCCATCGGCGGCGTGTGCCACTCGCCATCGTTCTGATACCGGAACACGTTCGGTACCGACGCCTGTCCGCCCGCAATCCCTTGCGGCGCCGAGCGCCCACGCTCACCGAACACGAACGCTTCGGCGCTGTCTTCGAGCAGCTCGATCTCGTAGATCGCGCCCAGACCGCCGCGATGTTCGCCATCGCCCGCCGAGTCGGGACGCAGCGCCCATTGCGTAAAGCGCACCGGATAGGCCGCCTCAAGAATTTCGACCGGCGGAATCGTGGCGGTCGAGATCGGCGCGTTGCCGTGCGACAGGCCGTCGCCGTCCATGTGCCCACCGTGACCGCCGCCGAAGAAGCTGAACATCACCCAGCGCTGGCCGCGACGCGCCTCGTCCGTGCGATAGCCTGCAATCGACAGCGCATTGATCGTGCCGTACGCCTGCGCCATCGCGCGCTCCGGCGCGGCCTTTGCCATGGCGCAGAAGATCACGTCGATCATGCGCAGGATCGTCTCGGTATAGCCACCCACGGGACGCGGACGCTGCGCAGAAATCACCAGCCCCTCGGGCAACACGAATTCCACGGCATCCAGCACGCCCGCGTTGGCGGGCACATCCGGGAACAGGTGTTTGAGCGCGACGTAACAGGCCGCAATCGCGGTCGCCCGGGAAATGTTCACCGGCCCCATGCAAGCGGGCGACGTCCCCGTGAAGTCGAGCGTGAGCGTCTCGCCCTGCACCCGCATGCGCAGTGCAATGGTGAGCGGCACGTCGCGCACGCCGTCGTTGTCGAGCATGTCCCGATAGACGTATTCACCGTCGGGCAGCGCACTCACGTGCGCACGCATGAGCTTGACGGCGCGCTCGCGCAACTGGCCGAGCGCCTCCTGCACCGTCGTGTCGCCGCACTCGTCGAGCAAATCCGCCAGACGCCGAGCGCCCAGCGTCAGCGCCGACAGTTGGCCGTTCAGATCGCCCCAGAGGCTGTCGGGCAGGCGCGTATTGGCCTTGAGGATGGCAAGCACGTCGGCGTCCAGCTCACCGCCGCGCACGATGCGCACTGGCGGAATCTGCACGGCTTCCTGCCAGCACTCGGTCGCCGCCGGGTTGTAGTTGCCGGGGACCGCACCGCCCACGTCGTGCCAGTGCGCGGCCGACGCCAGAAAGCAATACAGCTTGCCGTTGCGAAACACCGGGCGCACGAGCTTGAAGTCGTTGGCGTGCGTGCCGCCCTCGTAGGGGTCGTTGAAGAGCCACACGTCGCCATCGACCATGCCGCCGCGCTCGGCGGCCGCACGCGCGGCCGCCTGCACGGCGAAGGCCATCGCACCGACGAACACGGGCAGGCCCGACTTGCCCTGAATCATTGTGGCGCCGGTGGCAGCGTCGTAGATGCCGTGGCAGGCGTCGTGCGCCTCGGCAATGATGGGGTTGAACGCGCTGCGGTAGAGCGTCGCGTCCATTTCGTCGGCGATCTGCTCCAGACGGCCCTTGAGGACCGCCAGGGTGACGGGATCTAGCATGAAGAAACTCCGTTGGATGTCGCTTGAGGTGCCGTACGGCGCCGCTTGAGCAGGTTGAGCAGCCCTCCCGCGTCGACCATGTCGAGCAGGAAGCCCGGCACGGTCTCGCAAGCGAGCCGGGTGCCGTCGGCGCGTTCGACGAAGCCTTCGCGCGGCGAAAGCCGAAGGGCGTCGCCCTCGGCAATCCGATGCGCGTCGGCACATGTGAGCAGCAACAGCCCGACATTGAAGGCGTTGCGGAAATACAGGCCGTTGAACGACGGCGCAATGACAGCACGCACGCCGAGGTGCACGAGCGCGGCGGCCGCCTGCTCGCGCGACGAGCCAATGCCGAAGTTCGGCCCGGCAACGAGCACATCGCCCGGCTGCACGCCCGCAGCAAACTCGGGGCGAACCCGATGCAGGCAATGGCGCGCAATCTCGTCGATGCCGAACTTCATGTAAGCGCCCGGCGCGAGCGCGTCGGTATCGATATCGGCGCCCACGACCCACGCGCGATGCGAGGGGCTGCGTGGATCAACAGTCTTGATTGGGTTGGTCATGGAAAGCGTTTGACGAACAGAGTCAGGCGAGCATGTCGCGCGGGTCGGCAATGCGACCCGTAAGCGCGGCAGCCGCCACCGTATAGGGCGAGCCGAGATAAACCTGCGCCGTCTCCGAGCCCATGCGTCCCTTGAAATTGCGGGCCGTGCTCGACATGACGGTGGCACCTTCCGGGATCGAACCGCCGTATCCCGCGCAGGCGCCGCAGGTATTGGCGAGCACCTGCGCGCCGGCTGCGGTGAGCACGTCCATCACGCCTTCGCGCGCGGCCTGTGCCTGATCGCGCTGCGAGGCGGGCGCGACGACAAAGCGCATGCCGTCGGCCACGCGCTTGCCTTGCAGCACACGGGCGGCGGCGCGCAGATCGTCGAGCTTCGCGCCGGTACAGGCGCCGAGATAGGCAACGTCCACGGCCACATCGGCGAATTCCCCCACATTGCGGGTATTGGCGGGACTGTGGGGGGCGGCGACCTGCGGGGCGAGCGCGGCGGCATCGAACGTATGCAACTCAGCGGCCGCGTCCGGATCACCCTGCCAGCGGGCGATGTCGATGTCATCCGTCACGCCGACCGAGCGCAGGTAGTCGAGCGTGGTCTCGTCGGGCGCGATCAGCCCGACTTGCGAGCCGAGTTCGGCGCTCATGTTAGAGAGCGTCATGCGCTCCTGCATGGACAACGCGCGCACGGCCTCGCCGCAGAATTCGATGGCCTGATAACGTCCACCGTTCATGCCGAAGCGGCCGATCATGTGCAGCATCATGTCCTTCGCGGTGACGCCGTCGCTCAGACGTCCGTCCCAACGCATTTGCAGGGTGTC